>Ga0100402_1000541_pt1 | contig 44565 bp, 47 predicted proteins | sample CryGeyme20150102_FD_80419 | JGI IMG/M metagenome (GOLD analysis project Ga0100402, IMG submission 80419) | Groundwater microbial communities from Crystal Geyser aquifers in Utah, USA - Crystal Geyser metaG 2015-0102 | ecosystem: Environmental > Aquatic > Deep subsurface > Groundwater | place... | reverse complement strand
GGATTGTTGTATATGTTTCACAAAACCTTAAACATTAACAATGTTGTTATCATTCAAGATATTAGCCTTGAGTCAGTTGCTCTTTGGCATACATTTGGAGCTTTTGTCTTAGTTGCTTTTGTTATTCTTCATGTTTATATGACAACAACTGGAGAAACACCTACAGCAAATATAAAAGCAATGGTTACTGGCTATGAAGAGATTCCTTCCCAAGTCCAAAAAAATGAAACAAAAACAGAAATAATAAAAGAGGAGAGTGTAAAATGAGCGCTCCAAAAGCATACATGAATCCTTATTTCGCAGGGTTCTTACTTGGTATAGTTTTATTGACAACAATTTATATAACTGGTCGTGGACTTGGTGCAAGTGGTGGTGTAAAAGCGGTAGTTCAATATGGTGTTGAACAGGTTGCTCCAGAGCATTATAACAACACTCCATATTATGCAAATTACAAAGAAAATAATCCTGGCAGTCCTTTGCAAAACTGGTTGTTTTATGAAATCCTTGGAGTTTTAGTTGGCGCTTTTTTCTCTGGTGTTCTTGGAAACAGAATAGCACTTAAATTGGAAAAAGGTCCAGGTGTACAGAATAAAACTCGCTTAATCTTCGCTGTTTTAGGTGGAGCTTTGTTCGGATTCGGTTCTCAATTAGGACGAGGATGCACAAGTGGTTCTGCATTGAGCGGAATGGGAGTAATGAGTTTTGGTGGCATCATGACCATGTTTGCCATTTTTGGTGGAGCATATTTATTCGCCTGGTTTTTCAGAAAACTTTGGATTAATAAAGTTAATTAGTTTTAAGAGGATTTTTTTATGGCACCTTTAGTACCCGATATGATTAGCCCTGAATTCGATTTTGTAATCGCGTTTATAATGGGAATTGGTTTTGGATATGTTTTAGAACAAGCAGGATTTTCATCAACAAGAAAACTAGTTGGTTTGTTTTACGGATATGATTTCACGGTTTTGAAAGTGTTTTTCACTGCCGGTGTTACAGCGATGATAGGTGTTTTATTTTTTGGCCACATCGGTCTGTTAAATCTTGAAATGATTTATATCAATCCCATGTTTGTTTGGTCAGCCGTTATTGGAGGACTCATTATGGGCGCAGGATTTATTATGGGTGGATTTTGCCCTGGCACAAGTTTATGTGCGCTAGCAGTAGGCAGAATTGACGCCTTATTCTTCATTATTGGATCAGTAGGTGGTATTTTATTATTCACTGAATTTTATCCAGCTTTCGAAGAGTTATATAAAGCTTGGAATATAGGTGCTCCCAAAATTAACGATGTTCTAGGAATGAGCGAAGAAGCATTCGGCTTATTACTCACTCTTGTAGCTATTGGCGCATTTGTTGGAACTTCTTGGATTCAAGATAAAGTAAAAGGAGAGACGACCGTAATTACAGCGTCTTTAAAGCGTAATTATACAATTGCTGCAGTAGCTCCAGTTTTAATTATACTTTTGATTTGGATTACACCTTCAAAAGAGGAACGTTTACTTTCAACGGTTGAATCACGTTTTGAGAATAATGACTTCGAAGGCATTCGTACAATGAACATAGATAAATTAGCTTTTGAGCTTATGTATCATGCTCACTTATACAATGTTATTGATGTAACCGAAACTGACTCATTGCCAGAATCAATTCCAACATCGATGCACATTAAATTGAGTGAATTAAGAAAACCTCAGTTTTTGAATATCATTAAGCAACAATACAAAACGAATGTCTTTGTTTCATCAAATAAAGCAACAGCAGAAAAAGCAGCAATTCTTGCTGAAGAAATAGGAGATAAGAATCCTGTCATATTCACTGAAACAGTTTCGAATTTCAGAACATTAATCTTTTCAGTTGAAGCACCACCCAAAGGCGCAAATAAAGCGATGATAGACCAATATCGTTTTTATATGAATGCGAATATTCATTTGAAAAAAATGGAAGAGCGTTTGAAAAATTTAATGGAACCTCCAAAAAAAGAAGTTCGAAAAGCCAAAGGCGGTTGCGCTTAAAAAAGAATCTTTTTCAAACTAATCATCAAGAAGAGCCCGGGTGTTTTAAACGCTCGGGCTTTTTTATTTTAAAAACTATTAGCGTACTTGAGGGTCTTCCGTCATTACTCTACGCGTCATTTTGAGGGTGTCAGTGATAACGAATGCACTGCGAAGCCAAATGACTTTTTTCTTAGTTTTTTCTTGTTAAATGCTAAAAATTTTGATCCAAATCTTATCCCGAACTCAGGGTAAAAAGCTTAATCATGTTGCAAATGTTTTTATTTAACACTCGGACATAAAAGCGGAAAAGTATGAACTATAAGCGTAGTTATAGAATATAGCATTCGTTGCAAATCGATCATTGTGTAGCTTCATTAAACCATTAGTCTTAGAATAGTTGTAATAACACTTCAATTACTAGTCATTTAAAATTTCATTTTTAATGAACTTGAGATGAGAATTTTTAGCTTAAAATTAACTGGCGAAATAAACTATTTGATGTAGTCTCAATAGGAAGGAATGTAAACTCAAAGGCATTGAAGTTGTAGGGGTAGCGAAAAAATCTAAATCCCGAATCGAGTTCTGTTTAGTTCGATTTAATTTGGCATAGAATGATTCATGAGTTCTAAGTAAATTTATGCATGATACATTTAGCAAATATTTATGAAGCCCGAATTCAGCTGATTTTAACAGCTAAACAAATATGGCTTTTTGATGAGCAAGAGGCATTAAAAGCGAACATAGAAAAAACTGTTTTATTGGGATTTGAACGATCCGATATTATGCATTCGCTTCGCTGGATTAAAGAAATATGTACAGAAGAAAATTTAAGAAAGTGGTGCTATGAATCAGCAAATGAAAGCAAAGTAAAAGGGGGCATAACCGTTATATTTTTGCATGCAGGAAACTTGCCATTAGTTGGGTTTCAGGATGTTCTAATTTCAATACTTTCTGGAGTTAGGTATAACGGTAAGTTGTCTAGAAAAGATCCTTATTTATTAGCAAGTTTTATAGATGTTATAAACAGATTAGAATCTTCACTAGAACTACGCTATTCGGTTGATTTAAGTACTTTTGAAAATCTAAATGCCGACGGTTTGATTTTTGCTGGTTCTGATAAAGGAGTAAATGCTATTTTAGATAAGGCGCTTGAGATTAAATGCATTCATGCTCAAACTAGCATTTATTTAAGGACTGCTCATTTTTCCTTAGCTTATTTCAATCGTTTTTTAGATAGCGATTGGGAAGATTTAACTGAATCAATACTTCGCTATAATGGCGCTGGATGTCGGTCAGTTGCAATTATAGTTTCCAGTTCAGATTTGAATTTTTCAAGTTGTAATTTAAATGACTATGTAGAATCATGGCTACTAAAAAACAAGCAAGAAGAAAAAGTTCTTCCACAACATATTGAATACTACAAATCTTATTATGAATCCATTGGAATTAAAACCCAAATATGGAATTCTGCTTTAATCGTAGAAACGATACCACAACGTTTAATTTCAGGATTAGTCTATTGGATAAAAGGAGATGAGGAGACAATTAATCGCTTACAACTACGCTATGGAAAGGCAATTCAGGCAATTTATGGCGTTGGTAATCAAACAGACTTAGAGCCTCTTTACAAAGCTCAATTTCCAGATTTGAATTGGAAAGCAGATGGAATTGATTTGTTGAAAGAGTTCACGAAAAGCTAATTACCTGAGATCGGGTTATGAAATTAAAATAAAAACAGGTAAAACTAAATATCGTAATTCTGGGCTTGATCCAGAATCTATGCCTAATTGTGATTTAAATTATAGATTGTACTTCGAACATTATTTATTCTGGTTTTACTTCTAGCGTAAGCGTCCGCTTGTGTTTCTTAGTCAAATTGGTGTTCTCCATTGTTTATTCTGGGTTTTTATTAAAATTATTGTAATAATCCATATACCGAACTCAGGTTAATTTCGCTTTCTACTTTAAAGAGTTTTTAAATCAAAAAGTAACTATTTCGGTTTTAATTGGTCAAGTCTTAAATTTTTAATAGCATCAAGTGCTATTTCAATAACACCATCAAGGCATAAGCCCGACATAGCAGCGTCATCAAAAGCTAATTTAGCTTGTTTATAACAAGCCATTTTTACTTGTTCGATTAATTTTAATTCTTCAGTGCTAAATTCATTATTCATCATTAATAGGATCTAAATCAAATTTACCTGCCATGTCCATTCGAGTACGAAACATATTGGCGATATTCATTGCAACTTGAACAACCATCTTAGCATTTTCACCTTCAAAAAGTTCTAAGACCGTTTCTTCAAACAGAGTAAACCAAAGAATAAAGTCGTGTTTAACGATAGGAAGTGGTAAGTGTTCGTGGTACGGATTTCCTCGATAACGACCCGTGTCAAATACTACATTTGACCAGAAATCGAACATTTTGGGCAAATGTTCATCCCATTCAACTTTGGCAAAATCATTAAAAATGTAGTTTAATCGTTCATCTTTTTCTACACGTGAATAAAAGGTTAAAACCATTTTTTGAATATCTTCTTCTGTTAAAATATCAGTTTTCATTATTCTGCTTTAGAAGGTGATATTCGTAATTGTTGATAGATATTTAAGTAATACATCAAAATAAAAGCTGCTACAAGTTGATGTAATGAGGCTAATGTTAAGGGTGTGAAATAAAGCAACGTTGCAATTCCAAGAATCACTTGTGTTGTAATTAGCACGCTAAAACGTAACATTAATTTTTTCAAAGCGACTAGCTCTTTGTTTTTAAGGGTAAGCCAATAAAGAATAACAGTACCAATGAAAACACTTATTCCTAGTATTCGGTGAACCCATTGAACTGTTCCAGGATTCTGAATGAAATTTAGAATTGCAGGATCTAAAAGCCACATATTCATTGGAGTAAGCTTCCCATACATTAGTGGAAATGTATTGAATTGGTAACCAGCTTTAAGGCCAGCAGTAAATGCTCCCCAAATGATTTGTAAAACAATTAGAACGCCAAGAAAAATGAATCCTTTTTTAAAACTTAATTCAGCTGAATTTAGACTTCTAATGGTCTTGTTCTTTAAAGATAAAGCAATCCAAACACAGGCCGACATCAATATTAAGGCCATTGAAAGGTGAGCCGCTAGTCTGTAGTGACTTACATAGACGAGGTCGCTCAGACCGCTTTTAACCATAAACCAGCCCATTCCACCTTGTAAGGCTCCTAGGAAAACTAGAAATAATAGCTGCTTTTTTAATTGTGTAGAAAGGTAATTTTTTACCCAGAAATAAATAAAGGGAATAATGAAAATTAAGCCTAAACTTCTTGCAATTAAACGATGCAAATATTCCCAAAAATAGATAAACTTAAAACCTTCTAAAGTCATGGTAGCATTAAGTTTAGTAAACTGTGGAATTTGCTGATATTTCAAAAATTCTGCTTGCCAATCCGCTTCGTTTAAAGGTGGAATTGCACCCATAAAAACATTCCATTCAGTAATAGAAAGTCCAGATCCTGTGAGTCTAGTAATGCCGCCAATTACAAGGATTAGGGTAATCATAGCTACTCCGAGCCATAGCCACCAATAAATAAGTTTTTCTTCTTTAGTCATGTTTAGTTTTTTAATTGATAAATAATTCAATGTTTGCTACTTCGAGTCCATGTTGATAGGAAACAAGAAAATCTTGTTCATTATAATCTTGATTTGAAGTAGAGGCCTCCGTAAGCCATATGGACTTATGGGAAATTTTTGTGTCAAGTAATCCAGAAAAAGGAGTGCAAGTTCCACTCGCAAACTTTACTTTTTTTGTTTGGGCCGATATTAAAAATGTGAATAGTGTAAGTAAAAGTAGACGTAAAATGCGATTCATAATAAAAGAGTGTAACAAAAATTACCCCCAAATATATCACTAAAAAAAATAAATGACTTATTAAAAGCATTCAGTCCTCTATTTATTTGAGAACGATTTGTTAAAAAAAGATTTTACGAATGGTAGCTTGATTTCGTCTTTTTTACTGCATCAACTAATAAAGATTTTAGAAATATGTTGATACCAACTTAAAACTGAAGAAAGGTGATATTTAAGCATTGCTAAAACGAAGGAAGTAGTTCGGCTTGCAAGTTATGCAAGATTTACAAAGTACTAATAGCGAAGTAATAATTTTATTTTATAGTAGAATTAAAATCAGACTTATACCAATATGACAAAAAAACTACTAAAAGGCTTCGTTTCTAGCATTTAAGATTTCAGTACTAAAAAATATTGGAAATGTAGATAGTAAAAGTGTTTTCTTGGTCATAAATAGTACTTATAGCAAAGTTAAAGAGAATGATTTAATTGTAAAAAGATACAGGGTCTAGCCCGGAATGATATTTGAAAAACAGATTTACTTCTTTTGTTTCACATTCCAATCAACATCAAATCGTTTTTTTAGATAGGTGTTTAATGGTCCTAAACCAATTTTTGCTCTGCGTTTATCTACAAATTCGGCGTCTTTTATGGGATATGGAACTTTAGTCATTTCATCAAATTTCATTTGAGTTCCGTAGATTTGTTCTTTGCCTTCTTCAACCAATAAACGATCTTTCATTTTGGCATAGCGTAAAGGCTGAGCTTCGCCTTTTTGAAAAGCTTTTTCTAGCATAGGGAAGTATTTCGCGCGAAGTTCATAATTCGTATGGTTTATTATAAGAGCGGCGACAGCAGCGGCAAATTCAGTTACCTCTGAAGCAGTTGACCAACCATATTGGTCTAACAATTGAATCAATCGTAATTCATTTGCTTTAAGATTGTTTTCTTCCATCGCTAAAATTGGAAAAATTGCAGGAGTGCTAAAGTAGCCACTGTTTTTCATGTATTTTTTCCGTTCAATATTTCCAGCAAACATAAAGCCTTGATCTTTGATAATCATTCTGAATAATTCCCTAGCAAAAGGTTTATTTCTGATTACTCCATTTTTAGCTTTTTATTTTTTAATTTGAGCATCTTCAATCTTTTCCCATCTTGGATCATCAATTAGACTTAAAAAATCTGGGTTGTGTAAAACATCTAAACTTGAGTCATTAGCAAGTGCAAAGTTTAGAAAATAGAAAGAGGTGTCTCTCATGTGAGAAGTCCATAAAAGGGCAGATGTTGACGCAATTTTATACGAAATTTCCGCTGATGGATTTTGTGCCATAGCCTCTGCATATTTCATTAAGGCAGGCATCAAAAGTCCTTGCTTTTTTAAGTTATTCGCTTCGCTTAAATTGTCCTGCGCAAAAGCTGAGTTAAAGAATACAAGTGTTACAAAAAGTAGAAGTGTGTTTTTCATGTCGATAATTGTTGAATTATGGATTTCGAATCAACAATAGTGCTTTTAATTTATATAAAAGAGGAATATCGACGAATAACAGGTTTAAAAGGGGATATGACAACAAAGTTTAAGACACGAAATAGAAAATTCACTTCTATCTATTTGCACTTATTCAGAGTTAAGTGATTAATAACATTATGAGTTTACTCTTAAGTGAAAGAATCGTCAAGTGAACTCGAAATGAAGAGTGTAATCCGATATAATCGCCATTTTAGAGTAAACTCACATAATTTAATTCTTGAACATTTCTTCTAATCGAGAGCCTTTAAAATAGCTTCCATTGCAGGATCTCTTTTTTGTTTTAGTAATTCGAAAGATGGTTCTGCAATAATGTCTGGGGCAATCCATTTGCGGAAATCATAGGAAGATTGTGATTGCCAATAAGCATTTGAAGCACTAAATATTAATCCTGAATATGGCAAAATATGTGGATTATCATCACCAATATGATTTGGACTTGAGCCAGTTGGAGTGCCCACAAACAAGGTCTGAGTACGAAGCCAAAGCTCAGAACTTAGTAGCATCGCAGCTGAAAATGTTGTTGGTCCTATTATTGTAAAAAGTTTGCCCTTCGTATTTATTTGTTCACATTTAATAATTTCGTTCACAAAATCTTGATTCAGAAACCCATTTCCACCGGTATTAAAGCGTAAATCAAGAACCAAAACTTCTACGTCTTTTTTATCAATTAAAGTGCGCAGTTCTTTCCCTAAATCACCTAATGACTTTCCATTCTTCTTTTTTATCTGATTAATTTGACAATATATCAACTTGTTTTTGGGATTGTAATCATACCAAAATACTTCTGATGAGTTTTTGAGATATAAAGGTAAATTTTTAGAATCTATTACATTTTCCATTTCTTTATTAATTCCCCAAACAATATCTGATGGAGTAAATGAAGTAAAAGGAGCAGAAAAGGTAATTTCTCTAATCTCATTATTTTGCTCAATAAGTAACTTAACCGTTGATTTAGCATCAATAATATCAAGTCCATACAATAATTCAAGGCAAATTAGATAATAGGTTCCAAATGATTTAACTAATTGTTCGTTATGTTTCTCAATAGGTAAAATTGTGCCAATTTGTTTCTTAACATCTTCAATAGAAGTATCATTTATTTTGAGAATTTTAGCTCCTAAAAAGGTTGAATAATTCTTTGTTGATGAAATTATAAAATCACCTTCAACAAAACTACTTATTCGAATGGGTAACAAATGATAGGGATTTTGTCCTCCAAAAGATGGGTAAACACTTGTGTGTCCGTCTTCAACTTGTGAGGCTAATTTCATGAGCATAACATTCAAATGAATATCATCTGTTTGAGTTATTTGATCTCTAATTGTGTTTATTCCTTTATTCCAGGTTTCTTCATAAATGGTATGGAAAAGATTAAAATGTGTAATGCGCATTTGGCTATCAAAATAGCTGAGATCTTTTTTCCATGATTCCTCTCGAGTAATTCCTGAAATAACGGCAGGAGCAAGGATTTTCTTAAAAACATCCGATTCTCTAATTGAATCGAAATCAGTATCTGTTAATAAGGATTGTTGATTATAACCATGTTTCTCGCCACTAGCTTTAATTAGCCATGCAACAGCTTGTTCTGCATTATTTTGTAAAGCATAATTGCATGCAATATTGTACATAGAATAACCAAGAGATTGCCCTAATTCAATGGATTTTAAATATGCTTGCGTAGATTTTTCATATTGCTTTAGATTATAATAGGAGCTACCTAATCTAAACCAATACATTCCATTATAGGCATTTATACGCGTTAGCGTTTCATATAATTTTGTAGCATTAGTCCATTTCCCATCATTATATGCTTTTTCAGCCTCTATAATCTCATTTAAACTTTGTGCTTCTATTGAGTTAACTTGTAGAAGTAAAAGAATAAAAAGAAGCCATGATTTGATTAATTTTATTTTCATCTCAGAGTTATTTATTTAATGTTGTTCAGCATAACATCTGTAATAATAGGAATTAAGCATATTATAAAGGTTCTGAAACATGAATCAGAACCTAATATTTTTTCAACACTTCAAATCACAGTAATCCAGAACTTTTTTACATTTAAGCAAAAGAATAATTCATTAACTCATTTGGCTTGCATCGTTTCTGGCAAAACTCATTAACACTATTCTCCTTTTCAATACAATGTCTTTTACGTTTATTCAGTTTCTACAACTCTTACTTATTTTCCAAACCTATTTTTTTGGTCTGTTTTTAGTATCTCAGCGCAAAAAAAAACTCAGTAATACCATACTATCTATTTTATTATTTGAAATTGGAAGCCATATTTTATCTTGGTTTTTGGTAAGTAAATCGATATTAGCTGTTCCAATTACAAATTTTAGTTGGTTCTTTAGTTTTTCTTATGGTGGACTTTTATACCTATATGCGCAATCATTGACGTATAAAGATTTCGAGATGAGGAAAAACGATTTTTCTCATGCCATTTTGCCAATCGGAGTTGTCATCTTAATTTTTGCTGGGGTTCCGTTTCGAGAGCTTGATTTGTACTATGGAATGCTGCTAAGTTTAGTTGTCTATTTATTCCTGACATTCAAAACTATAACTCATTTTCATAAAGTTCTGCTACATACCGTATCGACAAATTCGAAATTAAAACTCAATTGGTTTATCACTTTATTTTCATATTTCATTCTTGCATTGGTCATTGATATAGTTAGAGTTTTAATTAATGGTGCAGGAATAGCCGATATGTATTGGGAAATACTCGTAAATCTTATTCTTATAACTATGGTAAATACAGCCATTTATAATGGACTGCGATATCCTGATATTTTTATAGGAATTGATAAAGAAGACGAAACAATTGCGAAACTAAACGAAGACCGAAAACCAGAATCATTAGTTGAAAACGCTGTTAATTCCGAAATTAGGACTGAAATACAAGTATACATTGAGCAAAATAAACCTTATTTAAATCCTGCTCTAAGTTTGGCTGAACTTTCAGCACAATTAAAAATACCTGCCCGACAAGTTTCGCAAGTCATTAACGAACAGTTAAATCAAAATTTCTCAGATTTTGTGAATACCTATCGAATTAAAGAAGCTCAAAAACGTTTAGAAAACCCAAAGGAAGCTAAAGAAACTATTTCAGAAGTAATGTATGAAGTAGGATTTAATTCGAAATCTGCGTTTAATACAGCGTTTAAAAAGAAAACTGGTTTAAGTCCATCACAATATAAAACTATGTTTAACTCAAGTAGAACTGAGATAGATAGTTGAACTATTTGAGATTTGAGGTTGCGACTACTGAAAAATGAATACCACTATTGAAGATTGTGGAAAAAACGAAAACTATCTAATTCTTCAGTTGAGAGTTTCTATTTGTAAGAATTGATGCTAATAAAGTGTTCTATTTTTTTTCAAATTCTAACCTGATTTTTGAAAGTTCCCATTCGTAAATTTAACTCTTTCAAAGAATTTTCTAGAGTTTAAAGATTTAAATTTGCTAGTTTTTTTTAGAACTATATGCTATCAATTCTAAAAACCATTCTTTTAAAGCGTATTCTGAGAAATCAACCAGTAAAATTATAACTCTTCAAAAATGAACATACTACTGATGTATCATTTTGAAAATTTAACGAAACGAATAAATTCAGTTTTAAAACTAATTCAATAAATGGGATATATTTTTCCTACCTGAATTTATAATGAGTAAACAAATCCAAGTCGAATTACTTCGCTAAACGCTTCACTTGTTCCACCAACATAATCCGACATATAATTTGTGATTCCTTTAGAATACCCAACATAGGCCCCATATTTATTTCTTGTAACACCAAGCTGAATTCGAGGACGAATATCATAATCAATCGTTTTCCTGTCTACATTGGTTGTAAAACTTCTAGAATCAGTTTTTGCTGATCCAATCTCTTTGGCAGATAAACAATATCCAATATCGACTCCTGCATCAAGATAAACGGTGTATTTTTGCATCGCAGTTTGAAATCCAATTTTTGGAAATACATTGATAAAACTCACATTCAAATTTGTTTTCCCACTTGCAGGAACAGTTTCATTTATCGTATCACTGGATTGCCAAACTCCATCAATCTCAATTTTACTTCGAAGCACTTCATAACCGATGTCAATTCCTAGCCTAAATTTCCTCTTTATAATTTTTGTTATACTAGCCGATAGGCCATAGGAGAGATCAAATTGATTTCCATAAGGGTTATTTGTGTATCCTTTTTGAGTATCGTAGTTGGCATTAATGTGTTCGGTTTTTTCAGCAGACAAGCCAGTAAAACGGAATCCGCCTGTATTTAGTTGAACACTAAACTCTGTTGTTTGAGCAGAAACATTTAGTGAGAAAGTTGTGAATAAAATGGTAAGTAATATTGATTTCATTTTTATGACCCTGTGGAAAATGAGAGTGTGTTGAAAATTAGTGATTAATTTTTCAACTTCTGATGTGAATATGGTTTGAAATAAATCTTCGTAAGTACTTAATTCACTTAGTTATTTTATTGAATCAAGTGCTTTTTTTGTAATTCAATAGAAGAGTAGGTTTCTTCTTTTAATCCACCAGCCCAATCTTGAGTTAATTTCCTCGATTGTTTAGCTTCATTTTTATTGATTAAATAGTCTAAATAATGTTCCAACTCATCCATTAAACCTGGAGCTAATTGGTTTATTTTAGTTTCTATGTTCTTGATTGCTTTCATATTTTAAATGTACTAAATAATGATCTCTACTCAAACGGAATGAAATAGTTTAAAAAGGGGATATTTTAACCGATTTCTTAACTCCTTTTTTTTAATTGTCACTAACATTAAATAGAAAATCGGATTCACTTCGATTAATAGTTATCAAAAATCGGAACCTAGTTTTCAGTTCGTGTATTTCACTTTTATTTAATAAACAAAGTTTAGCTCCAAATTGTTTTTCAGCTTCATTTTCTACAAAGATTAAATAAGCCTTAATAACTTCATCCATTAATTTACTCAAAAATTCAAGATCATTTGTTGCGCCCCAATGAATTGGAAATAATACTCTTGAAAGCTCATTTGTTGGCCTTGATGTCAAGAATGCTGATACTTCTGTTGCAATTGAATCTAGTTTAATCTTGCGGTCTAAATGAATGATTTCATTAGATTTTGTTATGTAAAGGTGAAATCCATTTTTCCATGGATTGAAGGGTGGAGGTTCGGTTTCTGATCTACTATAATTCGAATAAGCTATTGGAATATGAACCAATTGTTTACCTAAATACAAATGGAGTAAATTAACGATGTCTCTGTCTTTATTAGTTATCACAAGATGACCTTCAAGAATTTCAATTAAACCATTAAAGTTAATATCGACTTTTTGATTGTATGAAATATGACTATCATCTTCAATCATACTTAATTGGTTTTCACATAATCTAGGCGCTTGAACTTTGGTACAAGCTGTAATAAGAAAACAAAAAAGTACTGTTTTAATCTTCATAAAACTGATTTTTTAAAAATTGATCACAAAAAGCAGATTTCTGCATAAAAGCTATTTTGGAGTTGATCGGATTTAATATTCTCCACCGCTAAATCCGACAAACTTTCTAAGTTTAGGTACAAACACAATAAGAAGAAGATCCTCTCGCCAAGTTGCTCTGTATTCCAAAACTATGCTTGAAGAATCAGAAAGAATCATTTCTGAAAGAAAACTTCCATCCAATGAATATTTTTCAGCATAAAAGTCGATGTAGTTTTGTTGTAAGTCTTCTGAAGTAAGCTTTTGTCGGACTACTTTACAATTATAATCAACGTCGCTATTAATGAAGTTCTCAACCCAAACTTTAAGAGAAACCTGAGATTGCATTAGGATATCTTTCATATCATTCTCTGCCATTGTCCAGGAATGTGCCCAAAGAGTATCGTTTTTTGAGGAAATGATATTTAAAGAACAATTATAACCATTTTCTGTTTTGATAAGGGTATATGTAATAGAATCTTTTGAGTCATCACTTAGTATTCCGAAAGTGATTTTATTTGAAAGTGTTTGAGTGTTAAGACTAGTTAAACTCAATATTAAAGAGCTGATAATGATTAGAAAAAACGGTGTTTTAAATATTTTCATTTCAAATCCCTCAAAGGTATAATCCAACTATTACTCTCCAAATCAATCTTGCCACCTAATTCTTCTTTAATAACTCTATCCGCAATTAATAAACCTTTTTGAGCCATGTTTTCAAACGTATCAATTCCATTATTTGGGAAGTTTTGGCGTGTTCTGTGAATATTGTATTTATTCGAAAATGTTCTTCCAAATGCTATTTCTATGCCGTCTTTTCCAATCATGAATCCGAGTAATCCGCCCCAAGTTGCTGTTGGATTATCGGAATCCCAACCTGTCAATGCTCCGATTTGTATCGTTTGTTTTAAATCACCTTCACCATAAAGTAAGCTTACTAAACTGGCAGCAAAGTTAATTCCTGAAGCAAAACAGCCATTACAGTATAAGTTTTTAGATGTAATATCATATCCATCTTTTTGTTGAACTTGATATCTGATGTAAATGGAATCACGTGTTTGTTCCCAAGGGATTCCTGAATTATATAATTTCAAAATATAATCAAACATTGAAGCAGCATAAGAACTATCAATAAGTAGTTTCCTAGATTGATTAGCCATCCACATTATTTGTTGTTTCATTTTTCTGTTTGCATTAGTGATTGAAGCTAAGGAATACATGCTTACATAGAAATTGGAAATCGATTCAGATTCTTCCCTAGCAGTTGTTTGAATGGGTAATTGCGCTATTTTTAGTGCAAAATCAGGTCTTCCTGGTGAAAACAAACCGAATATTTCAGTTGTTAATTGTGCATCAATCATAGCATAATGCTCGTTATTTTTGGGATTTCCTGTCTCGGGAGGAAGTACACCACTTTGCATTAAATCAAATGCTTTTTGATTGGAAACCCATAAATAATTTTCTTCTTCAGCTTTTATATGTGTTAACCAGCCATCACGAATTTGCTGTGGAGCTAAAATGTTCGTCTCGTTTGTGTAAAGAAGATATTGATACATGTATTCGATATCTGTATCGTCATCAGAACCCCAAATTTCTGTACTGTCTCTGAAAACAAAATCAATAGTAGGAGATAAGTCGCTTGGTATTCCTTGTCCCCAAATACTTGGTTGATCCGGTTTTCCCCAATTTTCTCTAGTGTAAAAATCTCCCGTTTTAATGTCTCCGATATTTCCAATTTTATCCATCTCGGTAACTAGTCCAGTCCAATTTGCGATACATTCACCTAACCAAAAACCGTATAGTTGATTATAATACTTGTCACGGGATATTGTAAGATAAACTTCGTCTTTTGGATTTTTTCTCTCTTTATTACAAGAAAACAAAAGGATTAAGGCAATACTAAAAGTGCTAAATAATTTCATAATCACGAAGGGTTAATTATTAGAAATTAAGCATTTCCTGAAATCAAGATGAATTTAATTTTACATAATTAGGAGAGATGTTGAACTTTTTGTAAATGATTGAATACTATCACCTGATTTTGGGATTTTAAAAAAAAGCACTTCTCGTGAGAACACACGAAGCTAACAATTCTTTAATAATTGGATTTATGAAAAGAGCTTACATTTTATTTTGAATTAGAATTAAAGAAAAGAACCCATTTAAAATGTTCATTATTCGTTGCAAATTATACGACGATTAGCCCTGTTATTCGTTGCACGTCTTTTTAAATCACATTGTTTAAATTCAAATTCAGCCTGATCTAACGACTTTATTCATCAAAAAGCTTTTTTCTTACAAATTCTAAACCATCTTATTTCTATTTTTAACACGTAAAATTATAACCGCAAAGTTGATTAGATGGAAAAACCCTCGTTTAAAGAAGCATTTTGGTTTTGGCTCAAATTGGGATTTATAAGTTTTGGTGGCCCTGCAGGTCAAATTGCTATAATGCACGATTTCTTGGTAGAAAAAAAGAAATGGATTTCTGATTCTCGTTTTTTACATGCACTCAATTTTACGATGTTACTTCCCGGACCTGAAGCTCAACAATTAGCAACGTATACAGGTTGGCTTATTCATGGTAAGCTTGGAGGTTTAGTTGCAGGCAGTTTTTTCGTACTTCCATCTATGTTTATTCTGATGGGTTTATCTAGCTTATATGTAACATTTGGTAGTATTCCTTGGGTATATGCTTTATTTAACGGATTAAAACCCGCAGTTTTAGCAATAGTAATTGTGGCATTGATTAAAATTGGGAAAAAATCACTTCATTCTATTTTTCATTTCTTGTTAGCTGCTGCGGCATTTATTGGAATGTATTTCTTCAATATTCCTTTTCCTTATATCATTATCTGTGCTCTAATAATTGCCTTTATTGCAAGAGGAGTATTTCCACAACTATTTAATCACATTCAATCTTCGAGTATAAATAATCAAGAAGATGAAGAAAAGTATTTCATTAATAGTAATCACATGATTCCTGAATCTGGTTTTAAAATGAAACGATTAGCTATTCAGATTGGAATTGCTGTTCTTCTTTGGATCATTCCTTATTCATTGATTTACTCTTTTCAACCAGATTTTCAGTTTTGGAATGAATTTATTTTGTTTTTCACTAAAGCTGCTTTTGTCACTTTTGGCGGAGCTTATGCCGTTTTACCTTATGTAGCTCAGGTTAGTGTAAATGAATTGCAATGGCTTACTGACTTACAAATGGTGGATGGTTTGGCATTAGGGGAGACCACTCCCGGTCCTTTAGTTATGGTTTTGGTATTTGTTGGATTTATGGCAGGCTTTAATCATTTTGATAGTTCTTTGCTCATGGGCGGATTTGCTTTAACGCTCACCACATTCTACACTTTCTTGCCATGCTTTCTATTCATTTTTGTTGGAGCTCCAATTATTGAACGAACAAGAGAAAACAGCACAATTAAAGAAGCTCTGAGTTTGGTAACAGCGGCAGTAGTTGGAGTGATATTAAATCTGACCATTTATCTGAGTCAGGCTATTGTGTTCACTTCAGAAGTATCTTTATCAGCCATTGATTTTCCAATGCTTATTTGGATAGGGATTTCATTTTTGGCGCTTTATCGTTTTAAAATAAATATGATTTCATGGATAGGAGTGAGCGCTTTGTTTGGTTTAGTTAATTTCTTAATCAGCTAAGTTCTGGATTAGAAATACCTGAGTTGAGTTCGGGATAAGTAGAGTTAGTGAAATATTATAAGTTTCACTAACTCTACTCTGAAAACTCACCATCCACTCAAAAACTTACCACAATAGTTAAACTATTAAATTGGAGGGTGTAGATGGTAGTCAGTTTAATCTGTAATTCGTTTTCAAAGCAAAAAAAAACCTGATTCATTTGAGTCAGGTTTAATCTGTTAGTCAAGATCTGTTTTTGTATCCGCTTCTTTTTGTAATTGAGATGCGATTTTCTTTTGTTCAAGTTTACGTAGCTTTTTCATTTTACGTTCTGTTTCTCCAGAAATCGCTTCTGAAACATTGATAACATGGTCGCCAACTTTTTCAAAAGAATGGAATATGTCTTTATATAAAGATCCTGTTTTAGGATTGAAATCAGCAGAATCCATACCTGTTACATAGTTTTCACGTAATTCATTACGATATTTATCAATCGCTTCTTCAGCAGCTAAAGCTTCTTTAATAGTAACGTTTTTGAAATCCGCTTTTAAGTTTAAGTTCATAATAACAATAGCTCTTTCAACTTTTGACATCATGATTAATAAGTTTGTTTTTTGAGCTTCATTAAATTGTAATTCGTAATCAAATTTACTTTCCATGTCTTTCGACATTTGATAGAATACATCTCCAACACGTTCTAAATCATTTACTATACTCAATAAACTTACGGTGCGAATTGAGGTTTCAGAACTTAAACTACCATCAGCTACTTTTGCTAAATAACTTGAAATTTCTTCTTCTAATTGATCGGTAATTTCTTCATACTTCTTCATTTTTTTGAAGATTTTCTTATGCTTATCAGCTTTAGTTTCATCAAGAAGTTTTTTGAACTGATCAGCCATTTTTTCAATGATTTGACCAAATTGAATTGTTTCTTTCTGAGCTTCTTCAAGAGAAAGTTCAGCTGTATTCATTAAACCTGTACCAATATATTTGAGCTTAAACTCTTCATCATCACCTTGAGTTTTGATTATTTTAGTTACTAATTCAGCAATTTGAGGAATAAACCATACAAGAATGGACACATTAATAATATTGAATGTTGTATGGAAAATGGACAAGCCAATCGGAACTAATTCAGGAGTATTAAAAGGGGATAGACCTTCAGGAGTTGTTAGGAAATCATTTATAATGCCCACAAAAAATTGCAATAAGAAAACAATCCATATCACTCCAAATATGTTGAATATAAAGTGTGCAAATGCAGCTCTTTTAGCATGAACATTTCCCACAATCGCAGCTAAATTGGCAGTAATTGTTGTACCGATATTTTCGCCTAAAACCATTGAAGCAGCTAAATCAAATGAAATCCATCCATTATTTGCCATTACAAGTGTAAGTGCCATTGCGGCCGAAGAAGATTGAACAACAACAGTCAAAATGGTACCTATTCCAACAAATATAATCGTTGAAAGAATTCCTAAATCAGTATAATTTGCTAAAAATTCAAGGATCTGTGGATTTGATTTAATATCTGGAACGGCATCTTTAAGATATTCTAAACCTAAAAACAGAATCGCAAAACCCATTAAAACTTCACCCCATGATTTAATTCTGTCTTTACTTGCAAATAGTAATGGAAAACCAACTGCCATAATTGGTAATGAATATGTCGCTAATTTAACTTTAAATCCAACGATCGAAATCAACCAAGCAGTAATAGTGGTACCAATATTAGCCCCCATAATCACACCGATAGATTCAACTAATGACAAAAGTCCTGCATTTACAAAGCTGACAATTAATACAGTCGTAGCTGATGAGGATTGTACTATACTAGTAATTAAAAAACCAGTTAATACTCCTTTAAAACGATTTGAGGTCATCGAACGGAGTATTTCTCTCATTTGAGAACCAGCTACTTTTTGAATGGATTCACTCATTATTTTCATCCCAAAAATGAAAAACGCAAGTGCTCCGATCAATTCAAGAAAACTTAGCAGATTGAAATTCATAAAATTCTTTTACATTTATACTAAAGTCCCAAATTTAAGACTTTAATTTTAAATCATATTACTTTATTATCAAATTCTTGACCTATTAGAGGTACTTAAGGATCTTAAACAAAGGTTAAATTTTAAAAACTGGATAATAGAAATAGAGAAGTTCTTACTGCTATTTTTTGAAATTCATAATAAGTTAAAATCCAGTCTCATTTATTTGTGAAATACGGAAAGGAGTTTCACAACAATTTACAAGACCTACTTTTGCTTTCGCAGAATTTTCGAGTTAATCAGACTTAAGCTGTCTCGAAACATGTAAATCTTTTTGAGCTTTAACTTTATTAGTGCATAGCTAAGAACAAAAACTCCCCCTTTAACCAAGAACTAAAAATGAAAAAAAAAGACAGAAAAAATTTAAAGTGGGATTAAGGGGAATTTTCAAACAATACGCGACATTTTACAAAGAACCCCAAATATAAAGACGGAAGAATTTTAATTTCAAAATTCAACATTCATAATTTAAAAACTCTTTTCCAAGTAATAAAACGGAAACTTTCATCTAGTGAAATACACCTTTCCACGAACAACATAATTTCGCTTTTTATAACACTCGATGAATTCACTATAGACTGGAATTCTGTTTATCTTGAATTACGAAACCTTCTTCAAAACCCAGAATCAAAATATCAATCCAATATATTTATCGAATTAATAACATCAGTTTTGATTCAGATCGTTGACCGACTTTCAAGTGATAAATATATGTTCCGCTTGCTACAGTAGTGCCAGTATCATTTTTTCCATTCCACATAAATGTGTGCTTCCCTGAACTTTGCTCTCCATTTACCAAGGTTCTAATCTGTTTTCCAAGCATATTGAAGATAGTAAGTTGAACAAAATCAGATTTTTGCAATGAAAAACTGATCATAGTAGTTGGATTAAAAGGATTCGGGTAATTTTGATTTAGAACAAATGAACTAGGTTCTGTTGATTCTGATGGAATTGATGTTGGTGTATAATTTTTTAGGGATTCAATAAACTCCATAATTAATGACATTGAAATCTGATTAAGATCTCGCTGATTAACTAAGATGGAGTACGTGTTTTTTGAGGCTACATCATAATAGACAAATGCAGAATACTCTAAAGTAAATCCATCGTGTCCTAACATTGAAATATTATCAGAAGTTGTAAAACCAAATAAACCAAGTCCACTATGTGAACTTGAATTAATCGTACTCATTTTGTTTAATGAATTAGCACTTACCAAATCTCCATTAAATAAAGCTTTCATAAAAATAGCTGTTTCTTCAGCTGTTGAATACATTGCTCCTGCAGTCCAAAGTGCGCTATAAAATGCTTTCGGATCCCAAAAATTGGTAAAATCGTCTAGTTTTGAATCTCCATTTACATCAAACCAACCATGAACAATTGGGCTTTTAAGAGAATCCTCAATAGCTAAAAAAGTGTGACTTAAATTTAGTGGTTCAAGAATACGTTCCTTTAACAAACTTGATATTGATTTACCCGTTGCTTTTTTCAAAATCATTCCCAATAAAATATAATTCGTATTTGAATAGGAATACTTTTCCCCAGGTTCAAATAAAGGTTTATCAACAAGCTTTAAAATAATTTCTTCATCTTGCCAAATGTGCAAATGATCTTGATTTAAAACTTGAAAGAAAAGCGGATTGTCCGTCAAATTGAAAATCCCACTTTCGTGTTTCAATAACTGTTTTATGGTGATGGTGCTATCAATATTTGGGTAAATGGGTAACCATTGAAAAAGGCTATCATCAATACTTAAAATTCCTTCATCTTCTAATTGCATGATCAGTGTTGCAACATACGTTTTTGTCACACTACCTATACTAAAAATCATTTCTGAGCTAATTGAGCTATTAATCGACTCTTGAGAAAATCCACTTGTTCCTGTCCAAATTCCATAATCATCGGAAACAATGGCCACTGACATTCCAGTAAAATGATATTTATTTCTGAACTGATCGAGTTGATTTTGAAGGGTAGAAGAGAGTTGATTATCAAAGCCTTGAGCACTTAATGAAGTTAATAATAGAAGTGCGAGTAATAAACTAAGTGCAATTTTTTTAATAGAAATAGAGTTCATGATACCTTTTTTAACTATAAAATGAAATGTTGATTTTTATATTTTAGTGGCAGAACTTTTAAATTATTACACCCAGATAGAAATTAATTGACAAGTGACATGTGACAATTATCAAGTTTTGAAGTTTACCTTTGCTGAAGTTTCGTGGCAACCCGCATTATACAGTCTTTAAAGGTGAAAACTTAGCTGATTGTTGATTGATTTAAGCGAAGCTCAGAACAAAAACTCCCCCTTTCACCAAGAACTTCAAGTACGAAGACGGAAGAAATTTAAAGGGGATTTAGGGGGATTTTCACACAATACACGCTATTTCACCAAAGAATAATCAAAAAGGCTAGTTGGATAATTATTATTGACAATTTTTGAAATATATATGAGCTCTTTTTTTGTGACAACCCACAGAATATTGTCTTAAAAGATAAAAAACTAAAGATCATTCATTTTTTAAACGAAGCTCAGAACAAAAAGTACGAAGACGGAAGAAATTTAAAGGGGGATTTAGGGGGATTTTCACACAATACACGTTATTTCACCAAAGAATAATCAAAAAGGCTAGTTGAAATTGTCAATTGATAATTGTCAACTATCAATTAGTTCAATTCTTTTTCCATACAATAAAACGGAAACTCTCTTCCAGGGAAATACACATTTCCACGAACAACATAATTTCGCTTTTTATAAAACTCAATAACTTTTTCATGCTGAGAGTAGGCATCTAATCGAATAGAAGTAAAATTCTGTTGAATTGCAAAATCTTCTGCAAAATCCATCAATTTGTGAGCAAAACCTTGTTTTTGATGTTTGGGATTAATTACAAGTCTGTGGATTACTAGCACTTTTGTATCATCAAATTCCCATGGAATAGTCTGATATTCTTTTTCTTGATCTTCGTTAATCGTAATAGCGCCAATGAGTTCCGACTCATTCTTCAACGTAAATAATTCACCTTTTCTGATATCATGTTCAATTATGGAAATAGTTGGATATGAATCGGTCCATTGATAAATACTATTTTTCTCCAACTCGTTTTTACCATTCAAATAGATTTGAAATAAGTCTTCTAAATCAGATAACTGAGCTTTTTCGATTTTTAATTGGAACGATTCAGTAGTTTCAGATTCAGTTTCATATATAAGTAAACCTTCATTGTGCTCATCTAATTGTTGCAACAATTCGCCATTTTGATTCCAAACAGCACTTTGTCCAGCACTTAAAAAATTATCGCAAAAACCAATTGCGTTTGAAAGTAGGATAGAAGTGTCCCATTCTTTTGCCATTTTGGGATAATAGGAATTGGCTGTTTCCATTCCACCTTTTGCTTTGGCAGCACTTGCGATATTGATATCAGCGCCTAGCTGTTTTGCATGAACAAAATGCTCTCGCTGCATAGTCTCGTAACAGATTCCAATAGCAATTTTCTTTCCATTGATATGTAGAATCGTTTGATTCGTACCACAAACAAAGAAGGGCAGTTCATCAGAATGAAGGATTTGTTTAGAATAAACAAGTCTCTCTTTATTGGGTTGAAAAATCAGCATACAAATATGAATTCCATCAAGAGCAGGAGTCGGCATTCCGATTCCGATAGTAATATCATGAGCATCAGACAAAGCTTGAAATGGATTAAATAGACTGCTATTTACGTCTGAAACTAAATCTTTAGCTAATTCAGGCTCATAAGCAGTGATAGATAATTCCGGAAATACGATTAAATCTGCCTGTAATTTGATAGCACGATTAATGATTCGCAAGTGATCTTGAATATTTTTTGGAACGTTTCCTTTTGAAGACTTTGTTTGTGCTAAGCAGATTTTCATGTTTGAGAGATTTAGTTTCGACTGTTTGGGAAAAATATCGAGTGTTAAACTTGAATAAGATTAATCATATATCTGAAGTATCATTAAATCAATTTATTATTAAAAATCTGATTTATGTCTTGTCTTCCGATAATTGTAATAATTTCTACAACATCATTTTCGATTCGGTAGAAAATACTATCGACACCACAAACACAACGTTTATATCCTTTTTTAATGTGATCTACTGATTGAAAAGCCATTGGTTGTTTCGCAATCAAATCAAAGCAGTCAAAGAAGTTATTTAAATATTTGTCAGCTTGATCAGAGCCGAAAACAACAGTCCCAAATTCATGAATTCTTAATAGGTCATCTTTAGCTTCATTGGAAAGTCTATACGAAGTCATTTTACCTATTTCGAGCGAGTTTTAATAATTCTTCACGTCTATCATTTGTGAAGCCTGAATTCTCAGCTTTTTCAATTTTCAATCTTAGCCAATCAATTTGTTGTTGTTGACTTCTTGCTTGTCGAACCAAGTCGTTTATCAATTCACTTTTGCTTGAGTATTCTTTGCTCTCAACTTGTTTTTTAAGCCATTCGTCGTTAGGATCTGTAAATGAAATACTTTGTCTAGCCATATTTTTTGGTGTAAATATACATCAGATATGAATCAGATATCGCGTTTAATTGCGTTCTTGATTACTGTTTGGGTGTTCTTTTTAAACTAAAATTAGAGTTAGAAGAGTTTTGGCTTAGAATTAAGTCTTCAAAAAATCATTGTTTAAAATATTCATCAATTTCTGCTCTGTGATAATCAACAATCCGAATTCCCTTTTTGGTTGTTAATATTCGCCAACATTAAATGACTACTCGAATGATTTGGATTCATTTCAATTGCTTTGATAATATTTCCTTCAGCAAGATCTAATTCATTAATTTTAAAATAATCTAAGTCCAAATTGTAATAAAGCAGGAAATGCCCTTCAGTTTTTAGAATTGCTTCTTTAAATAATATGATTGACTCATTTGTTTTTCCAATCATATCTAGTGCTGAGCCTTTAGTTATATAGGCTTGAAGTTTGTAATCATCATCCTGTTCTAGTACAACATCAGCATATTTTATAGCTTCAGAAAAGTCACCTTTTTTTAAATAACTAAACGATATTTCGTAATTGACAAGAGTAGATTTTGGATTTAATTCTAACGCTTTTTTGTAGATTTCAATAGCTTTTATGTAATCACCATTATCATGATATTGAATTCCTTCATTTACTAACGTTTCAATATCTGTTTGAGCAAAACACTGAATACTGAAAAAAATTAAAACTAGTATTAGAGTTGATAATTTTAGTCTCATTTTATTAATGCTAAGTAAGTAGTGTATAAATTGGCTTTTTGAAAAAGTGATAGCACATATCAAAAGGCTTATTTTTTAATGTAGTTGCTAATAATCTCCCAATATGCATCACCAAACAATAATATGAAGGGAATACTCATAAGAAGAGGAATAATAAATACAATTAAAAATGTTAGTTTATTCGTCGTTTCAAATTTTGATTTAGTGCCATTCCAAATCATTAAGTAACATTGTATCAGTAGAATAAATCCGAGAAAACCACCAAGACTTTCAATCATTATCAAACCAACCGATAGTGTTCCAAGATCTAAGCTTATCAAGACTGAGGCGATTATAAGAAGTGGAAGATTAAAAACTACTTTAAGAATTGCTTGTGGGACAACCGCTAGATACATGATTTTTTCATAATCATTAGTTATTGCTTTACGATCCTTATTTAGAAGTTTACTTATTAAAAAAGGATTTATGTATTTGATCGATACAACAGATAATGCAATAGAGATTAAAAAATAAAAGTAAAGACCAAATTCATTATCTATCCCATAAGCTTTTGAAATGATGTTCCGTGTCATATCAAATGTTTTTGGATTGCCTATGAAATTAAACGAAATGTAAAATACATAAATCCACAAGCCTGATTCTTTCGATAAGCTTTCAAGTTGTTCAAAAAAAGTATTTGTTGGATTACGAATGAAATTTTTAAAAAGTGTAAACATTATTTGAGAGAAAAAGAGTTAAAAGCTGTTTCAACTTCAATTGGCATTTCATTTTTATTGCCATACCAATAGGAAAATAATTGATAGTAATAGGGGTAAGTGCTATAAAATTTAGCTCTAATTGTTATGGTACTATCCATTTTTGTTGAAAAAAACACTTCGAAATTGTTCTGAGAAAGAATGTTGGAAATAATGATTAGCGTTGAATCTGTAAGATAATCATCTCTTATGGCAGAAAAGTTTTCGTATGCATCATACTCAATCGCTGTTCCACTTAAAATCATTTGTGGACTATCTGTATTGCCGTCTTTAATTACAAATAAATTTGCATGTGGCTGTTCGAAAATATCTTTGTAAAACTGATCGGATGAAATTGTTAAACCTTCAATTTCACTTATTCGAGCTGTTTTATTCCCAATTTTGAAAACTTTATAACCAAGAATGTTTATCAAACCTGCATTCACATTTTGATGATAAACCACATAGGTAAAAAGTTGAATGAAACCCACAATTGCTAAGAGTTTTAGTTTTTGATTCATTTTTTTTATCTATAAATCTTTTTTGTTTAAATATTTAATTCATACTGCCCAAAGTGATCGATATACTTTTTAGTAGTATCATTTTAGATTCCTTGTAACTGTGGATCCCTTAAGAATATTAAGATGAACATCATAAGTCATTTCTAATCTTATAGTTAAAGATATTTTTCGCATTACATTGTATTCCTATTTTTGGGCTAGGTATTGTAAATCTAATAGTTAATCCAATTAGTAACCATTTATTTAACTTTACTAAAATTCGTTTCACCTTAATAATATTAGACAAATATTTTATCTAAAAAGGTCTGTAAATAGAATGATTTTTCAGTTAATATCCAAAAACTTAATAATGAATTTTATCTGTTTGTTTGGTAAAGGAATTTTTTGGATGGCATAGTTCTATCGTATTCTTCTTGTAAGTTATTGTTATAATTGCGCGAATGATATGAAATCCCCCTTAATCCCCCTTTAAATATCTTCTGTCTTTTTTTGCATTATCAGTTTTTGGTGAAAAGAGGATTTTCGTCCGAGTTATGAAAAAAAAACTTTGCAAAATATGTGATGATTCGGCTCGAAATAATTATTAAGAGCCTCAGAACGTGATACTTATCAATTTTCATTTGTCAATTTATTTCACCAACTCGTTGGTTTGTAATCTTTTAGAAACTTTCCGCTCCAATGTTTTCCGGTGTTTATGCCGTCGAATAGTGGATCTAAAACTCTTGCCGCTCCATCAACAATGTCTAAAGGAGGTTGGAAGTCGTGGAGTTCTTCTTTCTTTTTGGCTAATTCTATTGGGTCTTCGTCTGTTACCCAGCCTGTGTCTACGGCATTGGTATAAATTCCATACTTAGCTAAGTCAGATGCTGAGGTTAGAGTCATCATATTGAGTGCAGCTTTGGCCATATTCGTGTGTGGATGCCGCGATTCTTTGTGGTATTTATGGAATTTGCCTTCCATTGCGGAAACATTGATGATGTGTTTATTTCCGGTGTTGTCTTTTTTCATCAAATGAGATAAACGATTGCAAAGTACAAAAGGAGCGATGGAGTTTACGAGCTGAACTTCTAGCATTTCATTAGTATGAATCTCGCCTAATTTTAATCGCCAACTATTTGTTTTTCTTAAATCAACTTGCTGCAAATCGGCATCTAATTTTCCTGTTGGAAATACTTCTTCAGATTCTAAAGAATGATCGATTTTATACGCGATTTGAGATAATTTGGCAGAAGCACTCAGTCCAATTCCGACTTGTTTTCCGTGCCAAGAAACCGGCAAATTCTTGTTCTGATCTTCAACAAGTGCGCTAAACGTTCCTAATTCTTTCAAACAAGATTCATAATCAGATAAAATCGTTTGAATAGCAGGAGGTAGTTCAGAAATCGAACGTTCTTCGTTAGGTAATAAGTGCTGATAGAATCCGGCAGGCCGTCGAACGGTCTGAGCAGCATTGTTAATCAAGACATCTAATCTATCGTAATGTTGTTCAATGTAATTACAAAACAATTCAACACTTGGAATATGTCTTAAATCTAAGCCATAAATCTTAAGACGATGTCCCCAAGTTTCAAAATCATCTTCTTTTGCAAAACGCAAAGCGGAATCGATAGGGAAACGGGTTGTTGCAATTACGGTTGCGCCAGCTCGTAACATCATTAAGGTGATATGATAGCCGATTTTAAGGCGAGAACCCGTAACAAGCGCCGTTTGTCCGGTGAGATCTGCTGTTTGAAATCGTTTTGCATAGTTGAAATCGCCACAGGTTTCACACATCGTATCATAAAAGTGATGTAAAGTGGTGAACATTTCTTTGCAAACATAACATTCCCGTGGCGCAACTGTTTTGGGTTTAGATGTCTGATTTTCACCAGTTAGAGCTATCATTTTTGGCGCCACAAAAACACTTGCTTCTCTAGCACTTCGAATTCCTGTTTTATTTCGAGCAAGTTTATCTAATTTAGCAGCTGCTTTTTCTTCATTTTTCCTGATGTTACGTTTCCGTCTTCGAAGTTCATCTTTTTCAGGTCTAGAAAGGAGACCTGCTTGTTTGAGTAATTCAATTCGTTGTTCTAAAGGAATATCAAAAATCTGATCCGTATTCGTATTTAAGGATTCTAAAATAAGTATGCATTGCTCGATTTGCTCTAAGCTTAAAGGAGCTTTTTCGTTTTTGATTTCCATTTATTTGATTTGTGAATACTCGTCGGTTTTTTGAAAAGGGTAGGTTTGATGTATCAGATCTTTTTGTTGAACGATTTATAGAAATCATCTGTTAAATAAAATACAGTATCAATAAAGTACAATACATCGTTACTTGTTAGTACATTTTCGTCATGTAAATCTTCTAATATTATTCCTAACTCAGGATTATAATAATCATGATTTCTGGTGTTTTTAAACCCATTTGAAGTTAAAAAAGCTTTCAATTGATTTAAATCAGTAGTATTAGTAATAGAAACATAAGCTTGCTTAACTACTGCGTATAATATTTCTTTATCGTAGGTAAACCCAATTAATTCATATGCTGTATCAGCAAAAAAATAATTATGAACTAATAAATTGATGAAATAGTCTCTTAAACAACTGTAATAAATACCATCATTTAATTTTAAAACGTGATCTGAGTCTTTTAGATAAACTTTTTGTTCAGCACCTTCACTCACATATTGAGTAAAATCAATATCGTTTAACCAAAGATTATTCTTTGAGATAAATGTTTCTAATCTCTTTGCTTCTTCTTCTTTGAAATACTTTGGGTTTTCAATTTTTGAGCCTGACTGCGTGCTTTCGCTAAGGTAACTGGTAACTGCTTGGATAGTTGCTCCATACCTAACTTGGTTCTTTCCTGAAATGACATCATAAAGTTCACGTTTAATTTGCGTTTGCATTAAAGCAAAGATAATAAATATTAAGACAACAGATATTTAGTGTCAAAATGTAATTTATAAAACTCTTAATGTCTGTAGGTCGAATGATCCGATTCATAAAATTTAATCTCTAACTCTTATTTAATCCCACCAAAAGCACCAAAGCACATATTCTTATGCAAAATTTCAACTTTGCTAAAACCTACTTTTTTCATTAAGTCTAACTGATAATTCATTGATCTTGGGGAATCTTCTTTTGCAATATAAGCCAATACGTTTTGGCGATACTCTTTGCCATTCAAGGCTTCAAGGTAGTCTCCGTATCGCTGCCAAGTATATTCACTCAGTAATTCTGTGTCTTGTGTAATTAAATCTGAAATCATTAAACATCCACCGAATTTTAATAATCTGAACAGTTTTTCGAATGTGCTTTCCCAGTCTTTATCGTCTCTTAAATGATGCAAAACCGCTCCAGATAAAATGATATCAAAATGATTTTCATTTAATTCTACTTCTCTAATATCGCCCTGAATTGTTGTAACCAAACCGCTAGTTTGTTGAGATACGCGTTCAAAGGCTTTGTCTAACATGGGTTTACTCAAATCCACTAAAGTGCAATTTAGATTTGGAGTTTTTGATAACATCATTAGTGAGTAATTCCCGCCACCGCATCCGATGTCCAATAAATTCACAGCATTTGGAACGATTCTTTTTGACGCTTCAGTGATTAGTTCTAAGGAAATCTTAGCATCTATTGTGGATATTTGCCCAGTTTCTAGGTTTGAAAATCGTTCAACATCCTTGTCAAAGCGTTCTTTAATTTCATTTACTGTTGATTTATTCATTTGAAACTTGGTTAATCTCTGATTTATTTAAATTCAAAATGTATTTCGAGTAAAAATAGATAAGCTCTGCGTTATTTGAAATGTTAGTTTCTCAATTTAGGGATGAATTAGCCTATTTATCTTGTAAACTGAGTTCGGGATAATGATTAGTTCAATAATTTTAATCAAAACCTATAAAGACAAGGGAGAATTTAATTTGCTTTTTGTTCAATCTTTAATTTAATAACGAACCAGGCAGAGATGCTGGGTCAGAGCCCAGCATGACAAAATTTATATTTACTTTTAAAACCAAACTCTGGTTAGTAACCAATTGATTTTATTAAAAAAAGAAGAGTTATTTTTCAAGTTTATTGAAAAATATTTAAGAGAGAGTAACTTAAAACACAAAAAAGCAGTTCGATTTACTTTCGATCTGCTTTTGTATTTATACTTTATTTATGAATCTAAAAATCAGTTTAATTTGGGGAATTTAGACCAAGTTTATTTCCTTCTGTATCTAAAAACAAAGCAAAATATCCGCTTTCATCAGCGTGGGCGGTTTTTGGAAGAATGATTTTGCCTCCATTTATCTCAATTTTATCAAGAATGTGCTGAAGATTATCTCCGCCATTTAAGTAAATGATTACTCCATTTGGAGAAGGTTGGTTTCCTTCGGCTTTCATAATAACGCCATTTACCATTTGATCTTCATAAGGAAATATCCCCATTTCCATTCCCAATTCTGGCAATTCCATTTTTTCAATCGTTATGCCTAAAATTGCTTGATAAAAATCTACTGCTCGAGAAATATCCGTTGCTGGGATTTCAAAAAGTGAAATATGACTTTTCATAGTGTTTAGTATAGTTTTGGATTCAGGTTTATCTTGATTTTTACAGCCATTAATACTTAAGGAAAGTAGTAAATAGGCAAAAAGTGTAATTTTTTTCATAGAGTCTTATTTGAGTTATTAAACCTAATTTAGATTTCAGAACAATTCTAAAATAGTAAAATTGCGACATGCTAATGATTAACTCAAATTCGGACTTGAATCTTTAGTCTAGTTTCTAAATGTACCAAGTTGAATCTTGCCTAAAATCACATCAAGATAAAATTCGCAATAGGTAGTTTTAAGTTCACACTCAAATATTAAGTCGAGATCCTATGTCAGAGCACGGGATGACCGTTTTTTGCTTAGATTGTATCCTAAAACAAATTATTTTTCCCAAGGTTAAAAAAAGAACACCAAATTTTAATTATTTATAGAAAAGGGTAGAAAGAGCCATATTTTCATTGCCTAAAAACTCCTTTGGGTTAATTCCAGTGAATTCTTTAAAGTCTTTAGCAAAATGAGCTTGGTCGAAATAGTCACTTTCGTAAGCTATCTTAGTTAAGTTATCGTTCTCATTAGTGAGTATAAGTTTTAGAGCCGTTTGCAATCGAATTACTTTAGCTAATTGTTTTGGACTGAGGCCTATTTGTTTTTTGAAATTTCTTTCTAGTTGTCTTCTTTTGGAAAGATCTTCTTTAAGAATCTTGTTTATTGATGCACTTCCGTTTGTCGATAAAAGGGCATCAATGGTCATTTTTACAATGTTATCAATCGTTGTTTTGTCATTTAGTTTTTCTAGAAGAAATTGTTCAATGATTTCTATTCGATGTTTAGTATCGTCTGATTCAATGATTTTTTGTTCCAATTCTTTTGCTGTTTTTTCGCCAAAGATGAATTCAAGTGGTGTTTCTTTATTGGCTAAGTTTTCAATAGGAAACGTTACGAAATTCGAAAACCCATAAGGATAAAAGCGAATTGCAAACGTATTAACATATCCCATTGGTTCAATATAAAATGGATCAATAGTCTGTCCAAGCACCATTGCACGAGGTTGAAGTATAAATTCATCTTCAGATATATAGCGCTTTATATCGTCACCAAGAATAAATGCAATTTCAATGCAGCCATCTGGAATAATCCGTTGTTTTTGCGATTCTGAAGAAGCAGGAACTTCTAAAGTCCAATAACAACTAATGAGGGATTCCAAATCTTTATGGGGTTGAAACGTTTGATAATTCATGTAATCTTAGATTAATTTGTTATATGTAGATTGCGAGCTTAAACATACTTCACTTGATAGTTCACTTGAACAAAATCGTTAGGAAATGTAATTGCTTGAGCTTTTTCTAGTTTAATTTCACTTGTAAATTTTCCGAATAATGGAATCCCTTCGCCTAATAAAACAGGAGCATTTGTAATTGTAATTTCGTTTATCAGTTTAAGATTCATAAACTCTTGAATGGTTTTTCCGCCATCAATGTAAGCATGTTGATATCCTTCATGTTCAAGTTTGTAAATAAGATTATTCAACTCACCTGAATACAATTCAACTTTGTTTTTTAGATTTTCTGGCGCTTCTTTTAGTGTATTGGAAAGAACAATAATTTTGATGTCTCTGTAAAACCATTGCTCAGGACTTAAGTTCATATTTGATATGATTTCCATGGTTTTTCGACCCATAATCATACAATCAACTGAACTCATAAATGCGTTTAATCCCATATCAGCTTGATCAGGTGGGAGTTCTTTACCATTTCCAGCTGTATGTAACCAATCTACATTTCCATCTAATTTGGCTATAAATCCATCTAAACTTGTTGCTATAAAAACGGAACATTTCATGTGGTTTTAGTTTTCTTTAAAATCTAAAGCAGAGAAAAACTCACCATTTGGTCCATCATTTTCAATTAAAATCGGAACGAGTGCGCCAGGTAAAACATCTTCAACTGAGTTTCCAGCAAATTCACCGCCCATATCGGTTTTCAACCAACCTGGATCTATATAATTGATTCGAACAGGAGTATCTTTTAAGGAATGAGCAATATCTAATGTCAATTTATCAACCGCCCATTTTGATGCTCCGTAAGGCGCTAATTGGGGCTGATCTTGAATACGAGATGTTACATTTACTACGCGACCAAATTGGTTTTTGATCATGGCAGGAATAAAAGCTCCGCAAAGTTTATACATCGCAATTACATTTACTTTGTACGTTTCTAACCATTCATTGTAGGAGTGAGTCCAAATATCGTGATGATAGGATTTCATGATTCCTGCATTGTTATATAAAATATCAACTTGCACATTTAGGACTTTAACTTGATTAATAAGTTCGTTTACTTGATGTTCATCCGATAATTCGCCAAAAACGGTAAATGTTTTCACTTTGTAGTTCTTCAGCATTTCTAGAGTAGTTGAATTACTTTCGGCTGTTCTTCCGTGTAGAATTACATTACATCCTTTTTGAGCAAGTCCTAAAGCTATTTGTTGTCCAACTCCACGACTTGAGCCAGTTATTAGGGCGGTTTTTCCTTTTATATCAATCATATATTCTGTTTTTAACGTTCAAATTTGATTAAAAATAGCCTTATTTGGTCTCTTTATGTAAAGATTTTTTCGTTCTAATTTTATTGATGAATGATATCTTTTGATGGTTGCGAAGAAATTGTATTGTCACGAGTGGACAGTCGCTCCAGATTGGGTACCCAAAATATTAGTGTGATTGGGCTTTAACCTGAATTTTTTAATGTCACGAGTAAATACTCGTGTTTTGCATTTTGGTGGCTTGGCACGAGTGGACACTCGCGCCAGTTTTTGGTAGAATTTTGGTATTGTTCGATTGAATGCTCACACCAATTTGTGGGTAGATTTTGGCATTGTTCGAGTGAATACTCATGAATAATAGCACCATTTTATGGGGCTTGGCACGAGTGGACACTCGCGCCAGGATGTGTCACGAGTAAATACTCATGTTTTGCATTTTGGTACGAGTGAATACTCGCACCAGTTTTTGGTGTAGATTGGTGTTAATTTGAGATTTTGAAAAGAAATATTCTTAAAATATGGGAATTCTATTCAATTAAACTAAATGAGTATATCATTCTATTTCTTCTATATTTAAGAAAGCGCTATTAGATCATATTTTCAAAATTATGCTCAAAATATCATAAAATAGTGTAGCACATGGTATATTTAGTCTGATTAGAAAGAGTACAATCCTGCAACAATTATGAAAAAGATTTTCCTATTTCTCTTGTTTTTCCCTGTTTGTCTATCTGCTCAAATTAATGAAAGTGATACGCTTAAATTCAAGTCCAATCTTTCTTTAACTGGATTTTGGCAGTCTGGGAATGTCGAAACCTTGATTTTTCGAGCGCGATCTGAAGTAAGTTTTATTCCTTTTGAGAATTGGGTTTTTAAAACCACAAACTCCTATGTCTATCAAGAATTTGGATTACAAAAAGCGGATGAGGATATCTTAAGCCTCAACTTTTTATACTTGAATCCTCATAGAACATTTTATCCTTTAGTGTTAGGATTTGTGAGTACGAATTATAGACGAGAGATTGATTTACGTTTTCTTTTGGGTGGGGGATTTACCTACCAAATCTATAATAAAAACAGAAGTTGGCTCAAAATGTCTTTGTCCGTGGAACATGAACAAACTGATTTTCGCAGAGCAAACTTCAATTATTCAGAATATAACGGTCAACATTCCATTAATTCATTCAGAACTACACTTTGGGTGAGTGGGAGATACCGTTTGCTAAATAATAAAGTGATTTTGACCCATGAAAGCTATGTTCAGCCATCAATAGAAAAAAGCAATAATTTTCGTTGGCAGGCCGATCTTGGTGTAGAATTGCCCCTTTGGAGATATTTAAATTTCAAAATTAACTATTTGAACACTTTTGAAAGCATCGTGATGGAAAATCAAAAACAACAAGATCAGTTTATCACGTTTGGATTTACGATTAAAAGTTATTGAGGCTTTTAAGGCTCAAATTCATCAATTACTCATTTGCAATAAGAACTATTTTGAGTTTCATTTGTACTTTTCTGTAATGTATTTACCATATTCTATTTTATTGTCAAAGTCTTCTGGAATTTTCACCCCAGTCTGCATGCTTTTAACAAATGGTGATATTGCGATTTCATCATCAGTTTGTTTTTTATCGTTATCAATTAATGATTTCAGATAAGATTCAATCATTCGAGAAAGACTTCTATTGTGAGATGAAGCATATTCTTTTGCTTTATCAATCACTTGTTTATCTAGTTTTAAAGTTAATTTTGTATCCATAATGAAAATGATTATACGTACAAGTATGTGACAATAGCACGTATTTTTCAAATTGGACTTTGAAAATAGTTACTAACGTATTCGAATTCGTGAATCTATGTAATCAAAAAAGATAGATTTTATTTCTGTTCTTAATTAATGACTTAAAACTTTTTAAAATTATTTAATCTTGGATTAGTTCTTATTCAATCTTATTCAGAATAAATTTTGTCTTGTATTTGCCATACCATTTAGGTCTTGATCCATCTGGATACAATTCATCAAACATGATTAATTCCATTCTGTTTTGTTCTAATTTGTAGCTATAAAACTGTTTTCCGCCCTCAAAACCAGGAACTTTGGCGATTTCAGCAGTTGTAGTTAAAGTAGAATCGGAGAATTCATAGGTTCCACAATTAAACACAATGGATCTGAATCCTGATTTTAATTCCTCGTCTGTCGGTTCTGATAAATTTTGAAAAGCTGTTCTTGGTTCTTCAATTGGCGTCCACATTATGGAGTATCTATTCGGCGTAATGAGTAACATTCCAGGTTGTGCTTTTTCTATGGAATAGGTGGTATCTTTTGTGACCCAATGAATTGAATTCACTCGCCATGATCCAACAATTGGGGATAATTCTTTGTCTTTTTTAGGATAATTTGTACAACTTGAAATTAAGCTAACTATAATAAGAAATGTTAGGTTTGAAAGTAATTTTTTTGAATTCATAGATTTTCATAATTTATTCTTCTAAACAAACGAATCTGAATGTAATCATTTTTATTCTTTTGTTTAGAAATTGTTAGATATTAAAACTATATCCAATCAACCTAAATAGTATAAATTACAGTTCTGTGCCACTGTCTACATTTTTCTTGTTTTCAGAATCAACAACGTTAAAATGTATATCAAAACAATAGTGAATGGAATTGCTATAAATCTATATTCTGGTAAAAGATACCAAAGTGCTACAATGGATAAGGTTCTTGTCAATGTGTGAAAAACTCCAACCCAATGTTTTATTATCCAAGAAAATGGTAACCACATCAATCCCGTCAAAATTCCTACAGACATTGGAAGGGATGAATAATCTACAAGAAAAAAGGGGATAGCTATCGAATAAACTAGAATGGCTTGAGCAGCAGTAAATAGGAAAAGCGTATCAAATTCATTTTTCGGTTTAGATTTTTCTAAGAAATTCTCACCCGTGAATTTTGAAAGAAATAAACCTAAATAGACAATGCTTCCGGTTCCAATAAATATGGTCCAAACAGCAATAAAATTCGAAAAAAAGATCCCGACAAATCCGATTATTATCCAGACAATTATGCCAGCTAATGGAGTAGCTAGAAATTTATTATTAGAGAATTCAATTCTCTGTTCTTCAAGAGTTCTAATGTTCATTTTGAAATTTCTTTCATATCAGATTGTATTGAATCTCGTTTTCTTTTCTGGTTTAGTAGTTTCTTTGTCAAAAGTCTCTAGTAGAATTTATGTTAACAGTAATATCCGCATTTATCTTTTTAATACTAGCTCTAATTGTTTAGGAAAAGCAGAAGATGGTGATTTTCTAAATAAATACTTCTTTTGAGCACAAAAACGCTAATTTTCCAACCTATTTTTTTTCCTTATTCTGCTTGTCATTCCGTTTTCCCTTTGAACGTTGCATAAATTGCCATTGCATGTCCATGACCTAGTTCAAATTCATCTTTGAGCCAATTCGTAATTTCAGTTGCTTTTATTTTAGGATTAAGTTTCCCCTCAATGATAAATCCTTTTTCTTCAGCAAGTTTTTTGAAATCGGCTGGTGTTTTTCCAGTCTTTGCTTTTATGTTGTCTATGTATGCTTGAAATGACATTTTTATACCTTTTATTGATTTTTTGGAATTTATAATGATAATTAAACTAAACCGAAAAGTACAATTCAGCAACATAATCGGCTAATTTTCTCCATTTATTAGAATTAAAAACGCCAAATTCGACTTTTAGGAATGGACGCTGATTAAAAATGTTGCTTAATTAAAAATTTAACCTGTATATAAATCCCTTTTTAATTAGATGTCTCAATTTTTGGATTTCAAAAGAAAGAATAAAAAAAAGAGTTTTTATGGCTTATTTTTTTATCATTCGAGAGACGTTTTTGTAATACTAAGCAGAAGCAATCGAAAATGGGACTAAAAAGAATTCTTTATATAGAGCACTATTAATAGTTTTTTAACCCGAATGTTGAATTATAACTCTTTTTTTATTCGTTGCAAAATCCACTGTCTGTGAAGCGTGTAAGAATCTTCAGCTTTTTCTAAATACTCATAAATCAGCACGCATTTTTGATACATAATTTGACTGTCTTCATGATTGTTGTCTGCGATTAACACGAGTATTTCAGCGAGTTTTTCTAGGCTTTCAATTGTTATATTCTTTTGATCGGTAAGCGTATCAATAAAGTTGTCAGTCGGAATATCAATTAAGTCTTGAACGTCTAAGTCCAATTCGTTTTTAAGTGTTTGATTCGTAATTTCAAGCCCTGCGCTTTTTTGCCCACTGCTTTTTAGTCCTTGCAAATCAGAAAGTAATCTCGCCAAGACTTGTCCTAGTTGATTAATTTGTTTTATGATGAAGTCTTGTCGTATCATATTGTTTTTTTTGAATTTGTTTAGGATTGAACTGAAATGATTGATCAGTTTTTCAGGTTAAATTGGCCAAGCTTATTCTGTTTCAATAAATTTGAACATCTAAAGCAGAGAACTTACAGATTCAATTAGAATACTTAGCATTCTTTTTATCTAAATGATTTTAATAAACTGAGTACGGGAAAAGAAATTTAAATAAAAACAAGGAAATCTAAATATCGTCATGCTGGGCTCTGACCCAGCATCTCTGCCTAATTATGAATTAAATTAAAGATTGCACAACCAAGCAAATGGAGTTCCAATTTGTTTATTCTGAGTTTTGATTAAAATTATTCTATTAATCCATTACCTGAACTCATTTCAATAATTAAATCCAAAAGCCCAAAGCGGAATCACGTTTTGATATCCAAATTCTATATCGTCTTTTACAACAAATGATTTCCTGTCATTAACTAATTGATTTTGCTGCTTATTTTTTCCGCCAACTTCAAACGTATAATTATCAATTAAAAAATCTGCTTTATTTGAAGATAAAATTTCATTTTTTACTCGCATTTGATTGAAAAAGAAGGTTTCTCGTAAATTTCCAATATTCGATTTATCGCCAACCAAATTGAAAATGACATTAGTATTATCTAAATAAACCTTATCAACTTTTCCTAAACCTCGGATTCCGCTTGTCTCGTTTCGCAATTGCCCAATAAGGCCAGCTTTTTCCATATAAGTAAAATAATCGTCTAATGAATTCCGACTTACATTAAGAATTTCAGCTATTTTGGAAAAATTGGGTTTAAATGGAACACTTTCAGCAATAATGGAAAGTAATCGTTTTAGTTTTTTACTCGTTCCTACCGTTAGATTGGCGTATTGCGGAATATCGGATTCTAATGTTTGAACGATGATCTGACCTAAACGTAAATTCATTTCATTTTCGATTCCAAAAGGATAATAACCTCGTTTTAAATAATCATTAAATAAGGGAAGAGGATGTTTGATGTTTTCAAGTTTCACCTCATTATTGATGATTTGTTCTAAGGAGTAAACTTCTGTTTCATAATTATGATAGAATTTCAAATATTCACGAAAGGAGAGTCCTTCTAATTTATAAATAATCGCTCGCCGACTTAAATCTGCAGAACCTTTCAAAATGTCAAGAACTGAAGAACCTGTGAAAACAATTTTCAAAGTAGGATAGGAATCGTAGATATTTTTTAACTCGCGAGACCAGTCTGTGTATTTATGTATTTCATCAATAAACAAGACTTCACCAGCATTTTTATAAAATGTATCTGCTAAATCGACCAGTCGGTGATCACTAAAATACATATCGTCTGCTGATACATATAAGGCTTTTTTGCTATCTAATTTCTCCTTGATATGTTGCAAAATCATAGTTGTTTTACCAACGCCACCAGCCCCAATAATTCCAATCATTCTGCTGTCCCAAGCGATATTTTCGTATAGATAACGTTTAAAACCTATAGTAGTGCTTTGTAAAAGCGTCTCAAATTTCTGATAGAGTGTATTCATAATCTAAATGTCTTATTTTCCAATAAGATACAAAATGCGCAACGAAATGAACAATTTATTTAAAAAGTGTTCATTTCGTTGTGCAATAAGTTTTAATGTAGTAAGTGTTTAACTATGAATTGTGATTGTTTCGAAACCGTTTTTTAAACAGCGTAACAAAAAGGAGTGAAGTATAATTTATTTCGCTTCTTTGAATTCTGAAATCTTAGCCAAAGCCCTTTCCAAAGTCCTTTTTGTTTCTTTAATATTAAGTACTTGAACAACGAACCCATCTGCAGCCCTGTCAAAATTGAAAAACCATTTTAGGTGCCCTTCAGAAACATAATATCCTAAAGAAGAATTGTCAAACATATCGAATCTTGCTTCGAGATAACTTGCTTGTGTTTTTATGTCTACTTGGGCCGACCTTTCCATCTCGTATATCGCATCAATTAGTTCAGTCAGATCTTTTTCAATGATAAGAGTCTTAAAGATGGTATTATCAATAAGGGATTTACATTCTAGTTGTGTGAAATAACTATGACCAGTCATTGTTCGAACTTTAAATATGCTATAATTCAACAAAAAACTATAATGCAAAACATCTGAACTTCCCAATTGATACTGCTCAATTTTGACAATCTTCCCAAGATTTGGTTCGTACTTTCCGAATGTGAACTTTTTTGAAACTATGGCCTGAGAGAATCCTTCTGTACTCCAAAAAGACACAAAGAAGAAAAATGATACAAATAATTTTCTGGTAATCGGTTTCATTCAGTTCTTAAATAATTCATTGAAGGAGGTATGTTTTTTCAATCTTTAATATTTTATTAATTTAATGGATGGCGGTATATGTTAAATCAAAATAATATAGTGCAGAATCTGGTTAGTTCTCATAAAAAGTTTGTTTTAATTTGTTTTTCTAGGTTCCAAGTTCTCTTCTCATTATTGTCTCAATTTCTTTCCAAAGTTTTGGAATTCTAATAACTCTTTGCTCATGCTTCAATTCCTCTAATTTACTTGCGATTAATTCATTGTCATTTTTTGAAGATAAATAAGTCAAAACTTGCTGAGTTTCATTCAAAAACTCTTCTGAAAGTTTTTTATACTCCTCAATTTTGGGCAACAGTTCTTTACTGCATATAAGCTTCAATTTGTTCAGTTCATTGTTTAAAATCATAAATGGCTTTAAAGACTGTTTTGATTGATCTAAAATTATTGCGTTATAGTCGAGCAAAGCCTGATTCGAATCTTCTTCATTTCCAGTTAGAATTTTCTCCAAAAAATCATTCTGTATTCCAAAGAAAGTATTGGGATTAATCCTAAGGTTTTGATTGACCTCATCCATTTTGCTTAAATATGACGTATAGACATCGAATCTTTTTTCAAGCAAGTTGTCTTTCCTCTGATTTCTCCTATTCAAAAAATATTGAAGCACATTACCTATTATAGCGAGGATAGCAATGATTTGAGTTATTAGTTGCTGTGTTTCCAATTTGCATTAATTAAATTAACGGTTTGTGCATTTGTAGTGCGGGATTAAAAGTACAAAACTTTCAATTACACACGGAGCCAATTCGTTTATTCAATATTTCATGTTTTCCGTCAATCGTCAAAGACGAATTGGCGGTGTTGCAACAACTAGCCGCAGCCGCAAAAACCGCTGAAACCCGCATTACTTATGACACTTTGTTAGCAACTGGCTTTTGTTCAGTCAACATAATTATTTAGTTTAATATAATGCTCTGATAAGAAATCATCTATCTTAGCAGCAAATTTTCTTAAGAACCCATTTGCCTCTTTAACTTTCCTCAATGTGAGACTTGGCTTGTCTCCGTGAGCAATGTCATTTCTCAGCTGTCTATATGTATTATATTTGCCTTTTTCATCTTCTGTTACATCTACTTTTAGATGATTTATCAAAAGTCAGGAATCTGATTTGCTTTAAGGTCATTTATTGTCTTATGTAAGTTATTAAAAGCAACAATTTTTTTGAGCTCTGTTGGCGTAATATAATCACTTGCTTTTAATTCGTTGGAATATTTCACGTATCGCTGTTGATGTCGCTTATCATAACCACTTTTCAAGGCTCGTTTACTCTTTATATCAGTATTATTATTTAAAGAATCTTTTATATCATCGTTGTCTGGTATTGCAGTATTAAAATCAAAAATCTCTTCTAAAACTGCTCCAAAGTAGTTTTCAAAAAATGAGAAGGAACTTAGAAATAGATATGTAGCCAAGTTGTCTTTATATCCATTTGCTTGGCTTCTCAATTCTGCCGTTGTATTTTTCGTGAAATAATCAGGGTCAGGTAATTTTGTAATTTTACCATCATCTAAAAGTTTCATTTGAAGTTTTAGTGCAGGAACTGAGTGACATACCATTACAGCAAAATCAAATGTTTCTTGAACCTGATTTTGTAGAGTATTGAATGCGTTAGTTCGTATTATCATTTTATTTTCTTTTGTGAAGGATGTAGGAATCGAACCTACCTAACAGGCAGTAACTTAAGTTCCTTCAAAAACTTAGGTTAGTGCCTGTGCATCACCTTAATGCTAATCCTTCTTTTATACATAATTCATTTCACTGTCTGGAAAATCAAAAAAAATCTCTTTATCATTTAGTATTTTATATAAAATATTACTTATAAAAATATAACGCAAGTTTAGTGTCATGAAAAGTGCAATGCATGAATTTGTTTAAAGTCTATTTTTTAATTCACCCTAATTAAGGAAATGATTTTCAGTTTAACAAATTATTATTATCAGATTTAAAAAATATCGAAGTTTTTTTTTATAGACTTCGCAAAGATGCAATTTCACAAAAATAGGATTTCAAAGAAATAGTATTTGATTAAAAATGGGGAGAACAAGTTATTTAAAATCCAATTTTCAAAAATCTGTTAATGACTTGTTGCTTGTATCCATTCGTTTATAATTTTCGTTAATTCGGCTTCGGCTTGTTCAATTTCTTGTAAACTTTTGAAGCTTATTATGGCTCGGTCGTTTTCTTTCCACATCAAAAGCTTTGTTTTGTTATCAATTAGTTTATTCTTTGGCTGTATTTGTTTTTTGGCGCTTCTGTAAATATTAATTGTTCTTGTTTTTTTGGAGGCTGAACTCGTATTATAATTCTGTCATCATGGTTAACACTATAATTTGGGCCATGTCATTTTATAGTTTCAGTCAGGTTGGAGATTACTAACAATATATATATTCGAAATAACTCAATTTCTAATTTAAATATATGATGATTTCAATTTGCAATTTACAAATGTCAAGTTCATGAATCGCCATGTACCTGTCCCGTAAGCACGGTGATGTGAGAGGCGCACTCTGTTACAGAAATGTAGCGGAGGCGCCTACTCGATTGGCAGTAGGTTTTCTTTCATTTCTTGTCTTCATTATCGGTTAGGGGTAGAGTCGCTTGAATAGCTTTTGGATATAGCTCAAAAAATTTCTTCCTTTCAATACCGAAGAAGTCAAGTAACAATGAAATAAATCCTTTCAATTGAGCATCAATATTTTCGGGATTTATAAATTCTCTATTAAAACCAATTCTTTCAAATTCTCTTGCCCAATTAAATAAATTTTTTGTGTGTTCATTTTTACTAAAGAAATCTCTTAAAATATCCGTTGGGATGCTTTCTAAAGACTTTAAGAATGAGGTTGCTGATTTGTTACCCGAAATTTGTACTGCCATTGAAATTATTTTATCAACACCATCTTTACCTAAGTTGCCAAACTTAAAGCCATCAGATAATTTCCTTTCACGGTCTGTATTGTCAAGAAAAGCTATATTCTTGATGATAAAATCAATCGTTATTAATAGGTGCGAGATAATTAAATATGCCATTCTAGTAGCATCTTCTCTTTTCTGCGAGTCTGTTACTACTTTTTCAATGAAATAACGTAGATAAGTTAGTTCAGAATTAAAACCTGCAAAATCTTGTTCAGTTAAAAGCTTAGATTTTGATTCTTCATAAATGTGTCTCCAATCCTTGTTTCCAAATGTTTTATAGCTCTTATGTTTTGCAAATTTGGAAGTAACTTCTTCTTCTGTAAGTCTATTTGGATAGGAATTTGGACGCATTTTGGCTAAAAATGCGCCGTCCAAAATAACTGTCTTATGTAGCTGTCCAAATTTATGTATTACTGGTCTTTGGTCAGTTGTTGCTACAATACAACTATCAAAGCCTAACAGCTCTCTCAATCCATTTGCCCATAATATTCGTTCAAAAGCTTGTGGCGATTTCTTGTTTTTTATATCAATGTTGATTCTTTGTCTTGTAATGCTGGAGGAACGTCCATACAGAAAAAGGTCAACATCTGTAATATCGTTACCTTCATATCGATATTTCACACCGCGAACAACATAATAACCTGAATTGAGAAAATAATTTCTAATCAATTCTTCCATAAGTTCACCTTTTGTAATTTTTTGTTCTGTTTCCATTAGCTTCTGAATGTTCTTAAAAGTTCTGCCACGGATTTTTTTGATTGTGGGCTTTGCTTTTTTCGGTTAGAATATCTCTTATGTTCAGGACCAATATAATTGGTTACACTTCCTGTATAAATATTTGAAGTAATTAATGTTTCCTCTGAAGTATCGCCAAATTCTAAAACTTGCATAGCTAAAGCACCAATGTCTTTCTTTAATAGCTTCATATGATACCTTGTTGTATTTGGCTCTTTTCGGATTTGGATTACTCTTTTTAATTCCAATAATTTGTAATCTTCACCAATTGCAGTTGCTGGACCAACTTCGTATCCGTTAACTAGTTTTCTTAAAAGAGCTTTAAGCATAGTTATTTTCCCACGTCCCTGGGAACTAAAAGTCATACCATAATAAAGTGAAGACACAAAAGCTTTAGCTAAATCAAGAGCATCTTCTTCAAATGGATTCCCATACTTTGAAAATGCTGATGGTTTTGTGATAAATGTCCTAGTTTCCTTTGTATTGCTTACTTCATTAAAATCATACATTCCTATTGATTGAAGCTTTGATATAAGAGCTTCTCCTAAAATTGATTTACTTTCTTCAAGAGTTACACAACCTTTTGATGTCAAAATTTGGTCAAGTTCATTAATCTTTCTTGTGTCTTCTGCCTTCAAAGATGATAAGACAGCATTTGTTTTCTCGACACCTTCTCTACGGAACAAATTTCCATTAAAATAGAATTTACTATTGTCATCAAGCTTTTCATAATCAATGAAACCAATATCTTCGGCTTGCATAAATAGGTCACCCGTTTCTGTTGATGACAGTCTATATGTATCAGAAATATATTCGGTGAGTTTTTTCTCTCCTTTTGGCAAATCAGAAATGTTATCTGCAAGTTCAATTGCAGCTTTTTGATAATTAGAAGGATTGCCATTTTCAAAAATGTCAGCTGTATGTGACAATACAGTTGAAGTAGTTATACCCAAAACAGAAATAGACCCATTTTTAGAAGATTCTATTAGTCGAGCTTCTTTAAGTTTTGCTTTAATGGTCTCAATTTCCGTCTTTTTGATATTTGACACTTTTGCAATAGCATTTACCTTATCTGCATTTAGGTCGCTTTGTTCATCAGATGCAGCTAAATTAGATAGAAAAACACCACACTTACCTGCAAGTTCGATGTCTTCAAATTCGTATGAGTCTTTAATGTCAAGAAGCTTTTTCGTATGGTTTATAAGCCAAGCCCCTTCTGTTCTTTTTTCCATATTTTTTTCCAATTGCACTGTCTCTTTAAACTTAACACCAATTCATAAATATGCGTAACTCAAAACTTGAGATTGTTGCGTAATTAAAAATTATAAATTTCCATATATTATTATATATTAATAACTTAAGAAGATGAAACGCAAGTTTAGTGTCATGATAAGCAAAATGCGTGATTTTGTTTAAAGTCTATTATTTAATTCACCCTAATTAAGGAAATGATTTTTAAATTAGCAAATTATAATTATCAGGATTAAATAATTAGTTAAGTTTTTTTTTAGTACATAACTAAGGTGCAATTTCATCACTAGTATAATTCAGGGAATTATTATTTGATTAAAAAAGGGGACAATAAAGTATTTAAAATCCATTTTTAAAAATCATTTAATGGCTTGTTGCTTGGATCCATTCGTTTATAATTTTCGATAATTCGGTTTCGGCTTGTTCAATTTCTTGTAAACTTTTAAAGCTTATTATGGCTCGGTCGTTTTCTTTCCACATCAAAAGCTTACTTTTGTTTTCAATTATTCTTTTCTTGGGCTGAATTTGTTTTTTGGCGCCTCTGTGGAAAATTAATTGAATTTGTTTTGTTTGTGGTTGAACGCGCATCGTTATTCTGTCTTCGTTGTTAAAACTATAATTTGGGCCATTCCATTTTATAGTTTCAGTGAGATTGTCGTTTGCGGTCAATATATAATTGCGTAATTGCTCAATTTCTAATCTAAAGGGGTGATTTAGTTGATCTAAAAAGGTGGTGACTTCGGTATTCATATTTTTTGTCATAGTTTTCTCGTTTTTTACAATTTAAACCTTAAATCTTTGTTAGACAATAATTTTTGCAATTTAGGTATCGAACTTTTGCCTATTCCATGAAAATGGAGAATTTCTTTTTCACTG
>Ga0100402_1000528_pt1 | contig 44958 bp, 44 predicted proteins | sample CryGeyme20150102_FD_80419 | JGI IMG/M metagenome (GOLD analysis project Ga0100402, IMG submission 80419) | Groundwater microbial communities from Crystal Geyser aquifers in Utah, USA - Crystal Geyser metaG 2015-0102 | ecosystem: Environmental > Aquatic > Deep subsurface > Groundwater | place... | reverse complement strand
TGATCACCCATTTGCAAATTTCCCAAAAAGTGATCGGTAAAATTGCAAAGCAGTGGTCAAATTTGTGCAATTACCTGATCAACATCATGCAATTGGCTGATCAAGATGGTGCAAATATCCAACTCGGTGTTGAAATAGGGGGTATAAGCTAGCATGCAAAGTATCATAGATATAAGAAGATTTATTTTCTATATCTTGATAAATTTTACTTGGATAATATTCTAAAAGCTTTCGGTGATAATCATCTATAGAGAAATAGTCTTTCAAATTTTGCAAGATTACATCGTTTAATAGTAAAAAAAACTTCACACAAATCACTAAAAAACCAATCCTCCATAGCATGCCGGTCTCTTTATTCACCACCAGCTCTATTAATTGGCCTTGGTAAAAGAAATAACTCATACCCAAGACATAATTCAAAAAACATAAAAAAGCAATACTTGCAAATTTCCCACTATCCTCTGGAAAATTAACCATGACTCAAATACTCAATTAGATCATAGACAAATTCATTTTTTTTGAAACCATCATTCTTATAGTAGGCACTCCATCCTGGGCCTGGATTAATTTCAAAACAAAAATAATTATTCTCATCGTCCACTTTAAAATCAATACCTGCCAAATTAAGTGATTCACTTTTCAACACGGCTGTACAAAATTTTTCTATATCATCTAATAGCGTATAATCTACAAGCAATGATTTTGTTATGTTGTATCGATAGGTTCGCGACCGCTTATTCTGGTAAACCCTCTTTGCATAGAATTTATTATTTAAACTATGTACTCTAACATCATAGCCAGAAATTTTTTCTTGAAACAGAACCGGTAGATGGTTAACTGCAGATTGGTTCCATTGTTGAAAAATTTCTTTATCGACGACATCACTGCGCATCCCTGAAAGAGATTTAACAACAAGGTTTTTAAGGTTTAGTTGATTAAAGTTCTTTACAGACTTAATAATATAACTGGTCGGGCACTTAACCTTCTTTGAATGTAATGATGCTGGTATAATCGTAAGCGCAGCTTGTAACATTTTTGAGTTATTTAATTGATGTTCTATTGGATGACATAATATTTCCCCTCGATAAATGTTTAATAAATTTACAAAATCATAAAGTTTATTCGCATGAATTGAGTTTGAGTCGCTATAAGCAGATCGAAAGTATATTTTCTTAGGGACAATCGACTGACACCGCTGAAAACCTGTTTTTATAACAAAATTTATTGTCCCATTTCTACAATACCAAGACCATGTCTGATACATTTCCTCAAGGTAAAGGGTTATAATTGTAGAAACTTTATCTAATTGCCTTTCGATGGTTTGAATTACCATATCACTTTTTGGACCGATACATAAAGTAAAGTGGTTACTTAGTCCATTGCTAAACAAACTACTATTTAAATATTCCATAGCTTGCGGACTATGCGCCCCATCTAACTCTGCACCACTGGGCCTAGGACGATACTCTTGTGGCATGAAAACGTTGTTCATAATCTGCTGCTATCCTTGTAATTTCATGATTAACTGTTTCTTCAAATTGAGCATTCACATGCGATTGAATAATATACGGACTTATACAAGCAAAGGTTATTTGATCATGATTGATAAACAATAATATCTCACAAATAAAATAACCAAATGTCTGAACAAGCTCCAGTAATATTCTGTTCAATTGTTTTTTTGATTGATCCTGTAAACTTCGATGGGAATACAAGACACTTTTTCCTATTACAAATACAATCAATGGAACTCCTTTTGGCTCTCTAAAACAAAACACTGAATCCGTTTTATTCACTAATGAGTGCTGTTTAGACCATAAATTATATTGGTATATATCTGAATATACTAAATTATCATTACTTTTAAGGTGACAATATTTTTTATCACCCCAATAATATTCCAGTGTTTCAAAACTAGGATATTCGTTTTTAATTTTTTCCCATTGATAGGGTAGAGAATATGATGGTATACAGCCATATTCATTGATTTTAGGATCGATTTTATTGAACATGTTTAATGCGAAGCCAAAATATGCTTGTAACTCTGCCAAAGCATACTCCTGATCGCTCTCTCTAAAAAAATTAAAAATACGCTTAGGAATATGACACATCCTATTGAGTAGCAAAGTGTTTTCATCATTTTTGATATCTATACCTTGATAGTTCCAATTTATTTTCATTTGCACTTGAGAACAAATATCATTAACTGCAACGTCTTTGATAAATGAATCTATGGTAATCACATTGGCTTGATATGAGGATCCTTGCACAATGACTTGTGTGATTGGATCGTGATAATCCATAGTAAAATGTAGTAAGTTCATCTTAGCAATACCTCAGCAGATTTTCTTCTAAATTCAGCAAATGATTAATATCAGCTGCAGTAATTAATTTAGTCTGATATCCTAAATAATGAGTTGCCGCTTCAGTTTTCGATTGTAAGCCCAAGACACCCTCTATTAGTCCACTTGGGCGAACAAATCCTGTACCAATCAATGCTTGAGTGGTGGCCGATCCATTGACTTTTCGTGCTAAATTAAACAACGCTATTGCTATTCCTAACCCTGCTGAGCAGGTCTCTACAGCCTCATATCGTGAGTATTTTCCTTCAACGACAATATTTCCCGTAATTGTTTGCCAGTTGCTGTTAAGCATTATTAAAACCGATAGTACGCGCTTAAGCTCGCGTACTATCGATTGGCTAAGCATACATGTCGCCTTAAATCTAGTTTTTTTGGCAGGTTCAAATTTAATTTTGAAATTAAAAATATAACCTGTCCGGTTAGGGCTAGAATAAGCCGGCAGTAACAGTTGACTACTATACATTTTAGCATCCCTCTATGACTTCGCCACCAGACACTTGTCCAGAAACAGTAGATCCTTGGCAAAGAAATACTGTGCCACTTTTTTTCTTGAAGAAAATACTTCCATCAACTTTAGTTGCAAATAAGTGCAATTCATTTTCCGTATGGCTACGACTATTTATAAAAATATCTTTAGTATTACACGCCTCTAAGCAAGACGAATTCGAACCTAAATAAATAGCGCCAAGAAAATTGCTTTTTATTGCACTTAAGCTGCCATTAATCTCAGCACGTGCAGTGATTTCTGCATCTTTTATGATTGCTGCTCCATTAACTGTAACTGAGTTAAGCTGAGTATTTTCTGCCTTCAAGGTTCCATTAACGATGGTGTCATTAATGACTGATGTTCCCATAAGATTAGCTACTCCATTAGCTAATATATGGTCTACAACTTCTCCACCACAATTTAATATTCCATATCTATTCATACAGCTTTCCTTAGCAAACAATGGTGTAGTCATCAATAAACAAATGGCTAAAATAACAATATTCATACTCAAACTCCTTTTTTACATTTCGTAATCGCTTTGCCTCCAATTATTTTTCCTTCAACTTTGGAATTTTCGCATAAATACACAATACCCGATTCATTTTCAAAGCTAACATCACCTTTTACAGTCGTTGCTATGAGCTTAATCGTTTGCTTTGGGCTATTGGTTTTCTTTATCATGATATTTTTTAATTGGGATTTTTTAAAAACAGCATGATTCGAAGTTAAAATTAAATTAGATAATAACTGTGAATCATCTATATTTAAAGAACCATTGATTTTAGCTTCTGCTTTAACCGTTGATTTTTTTATGGTTGCATCACCATTAACCGTTAAGCTAGCAAACTTCGCATTCGTTGCACGCAAGCTACCATTAACTTGAGTGTGATATTCAACTTCAGTTCCTTTGATTTTTGCTACTCCATTAGCATTAATATCATCAACGACTCCCTTACTGCATATGACTTCTCCAAACTCGCCGACACAGACTTGCTGTGCACCACTCACTGCTGGTAGCGCACAGCTTATTATTAATAGATAAGCACTCAATCGCATAGTAAACTCCTTTAGTTACTGTATATAAATAATTTAATTAGACACTGGAATCAAATATTGATTCCCAAAGGAAGATTCCAAATCGTTTGAAATCCGGCCTGAAGGGCAGTTATTATCAGTCGATTGCTCTTTACCGTCACTCCCCCTTTCTTTACCTGCAGAGCACCTAAATACTCCGAAATGAACTTTAGTTATAGATTGATGAGTTTTCATATTTGACACTCCTTGTATGTGTTAAAAAATAGATACTTTTTATTTATAATATTAATAGAATTGATAGTCAAGCATTTTATTATATAAAAAATAAAATAAATATTATTTAAGTATTTTAGGTGGTATTTGTTATTCATTATCTAGCATTTTATGATCAGATAAAAAACACGCATTAAGCGCCTGACTATTTAATACTCAACTAATGAGCTAAAAAATATTCGAGCGAGATTTGGGATTGGGCAATGTAAATATTTGTATATATTATAAACAGACTTGGCATGAGATTGTTTATACAACCCTATCTCATCAAATTTTATCAATAAGAAAAACCTATAAATCGAAGAAAATTTGCGCACCAAGTGGATACATAAAAATCTTTTTTAGCTTTTCTACTGCTAATTTTTAGTCGCTAGATTTTTATTCAGGTTGTCCGGATTTTGCTCTTTAGAATTCGCATCACTTTCCTCTCGCTTTGTTAAAGCAGTTGTTACAAAAAAACTTTGGTTAACAACCGCAGGATTTATTGTTGCATCTTCTTCTTTTGAAATATCTGGCAGCAGGATGGACGAAACAGCTTCGTCTTCAGATTTTTTATTCACCAGTTGCGCAACTTGTTCTTTAGACGAAACAGCTTTATCTTCAGTTTTTTTATTTTTTCGATTGCATAAATGATTCTTTAAACGTTTCTACATTACTGATAAATTATTCAAATGCTTTATTAAACTGTTCACGTTTAGCGCGTGTGTTTGCAAGTTCAGTGCGTGTCTTTATAAGATCATTTCACAAACTCTGATTACTTTTCTCAAGCTCAGTCGTTTTTCTGCTTAACTTCATCTGTATTAAGGCCCGTATTAGTGTTTTCTGTGTCTTTATCAATACGTTCCGCTAAAATAGCAAGCTTTTCAATTAAATGCGATATCAGTAAGACAAGCTCTAGGGCCAGATCATACCAACAAGCTCGATTTTTAGACAAAAAGTGTAATTTATTCACAAAAAAATAAACGATAATTTGCGAATGCACGCGACTCATGATCAAATTAACCCCAAGGAATAGTTTGATATGATTTTTTTAGACAGTTTCGAATCTATGGGTGATCCCCGTAAAGACATTAACAAAAAGTATCGTTGATTAGATGTTATTTTTTTAACTATTACCGGGGTAGTTTCTGGTCATGAAGGCTGGAAAGATATTCATGAATTAGGTTGAGCAAAACTCGATTGGCTACGTCAATATCGGCCATTCCACAATGGTATTCCTGTCGATGATACCATTGCTCGGATGATCAGTGCGCTTGAGTCTGAAGCATTTACGTAGTGTTTTATCAATTGGGTGAATCGGTACCCCCCCCCTAAACTAAGACAAAGTGAGAGTAAAGATATCATTGCATTTGATGGCAAAACCTTAAAGCGTTCTTATTGTTCAAGTGATGATAAGATGAGTGCGCTTCATAGCGTGGCTGTGTGGAGTAAAGATAATGGGTTAGTACTTGCTCAAGCCCGTTCTAAAGGGAAAAAAATGAAAACAAAACCGTTTTGGCACTCATTGAACTGCTCGAAATAAAAAATGCCATGATTACTGCTGATGCAATCAATAGTCAGAAAAAAAATCGTTGATAAAATTCGTTCCAAGCAAGCAGGTTATGTGCGCCTCATTAAATAAAACCACAAGCTTTTTCTTGAAGAAATCAAAGATTATTCTAACTGGATTAAACAAGCACGTCTTGAAACCACAGCTCAATATAATTTAACACAACCAGATTCTGGGTACGGACGTATTGAAACGCGACGTTTTATCCCATTAAAAATACATGAGCTAATTTCTCAAGCTTCCTAATGGAAAGATTGTGCAATAGTCACAGAAACCACTCGAATCCGTGAGTTAAAAAACAACGCACAAACTCAAATTGAATATTACATCCGTTCATTAACCACCGGTCTTGAGCAAATAGCTGATGCCATTGGGAAGTGGGAAATAAAGGGCACTGGGTATTAGATGCGGTTTATAAGGAAGATGAATCAAGAAAGGATTATCATGCTAGATATTATATTCTAAATCACTATCATACGTTTCTTTGTCTGTATCATCATCTCTACCATAAACTTTTTTTAGATCTTGATGAGCCTGTTCACGAGTAATATTTTTTTTATTAAGGAGGTATCAATTTTTTTTATAAAAAATAAAATCTAGCAAAGGATTTTCACTCGTCAAATAAGACATATACAATTCATCAATGGCTCCATAAATTTTCTTTAATCTAACAAAATTACTAAACATATTGCTATTTGAGTAAATACTAAATGGTCCATTATTATGAAATACCTGTGCAAAACGAAGGAAGCCTTCAGCAATCAAAATAATACAACGTGCTTGTGCTACAGCTAAACCAAGCTTAAAACGTTGATTTTTTGTAGATAACCACTGAAACCTCTCTAATTTAACTATTTTATGGCTATTACCATAATCAATCATTAGCTGAGCCAGTTTTTTTTCAATATCTTTATTGCCATCCGAAATCTTGTTTAAAAATTCAAAAATATCCCAACTGTACGACTCAAGATACTTAATATATCTAGTGCCTAACCGATCTGACCTTGGCTCTATACGATGAAAAACTTTATAGGAGGGATCTATATTAGCTAATTGGTAGCGCTCACAATGACCAAAATCAAAATTATCGGATGAACCAATGGATTTTGCTTTTAAAACATATGCTAAGGCTTTTTCCGCAGACTTTTTTACATGTTCACCTTTAAATAAGGCTCTAGCACAACCAATACTTCCTTTGAAATTATCTCGCTCCGAGGCAAGCTTATAAAACTCGAATGGACTATTTGTAGCATCCTTATTGTTAATACGAAACCCTAACTGACTTATGCTAACTGCTTTTATTAAAAATTGACCCTGTTCATTTTTTTCTGTCCTCGCATAATCAAGTATTTCATCTGCGGTTTTCTGATTTTCTATAAACTGTTCGAATAAAATTTCCTCAATCTGAGCTTGCTTATTTTTTTCGGCAAGGCTCAAAATTTCATTTATAGTTTCTACACTAATACCCATAATCTTATATCTGCTTCCTAGATAAGAATTAATTGATAGATACTTGAATTTTTAATTTAGTATAGCTATTTTTTTACGATACCAAATTTCACTGTCTTTGCTCATTATTTTTATGTAAAAATTTATTGGGCAAATAAAAATTAATATACCCTATAAACTCGCTTGATGCTAAGCAGTATAACCTTCAAAATGGTTACACTTTAATTTTACATATAGATTGCTTTTCTTAACCTAGGAACTTCAATCGACCTGTGCGTTAAAAATTTTGAGAGAAATGATAAATATCATCAAAGATTAAAATCCAGAAAATTATTGATTTTTTTAATTATCATTAATAATGGATATATTTTTTATGGAAAATATATCCATATTTTCTAACGATTCATTGATCGTGCTATCATCACTTTAAATCAGCGAATAAAAATAAATACTTGGATGACTTAATTACTCTAAAGAGTTTAGTACGCAAAAACAATTTGCGTATCTGCCAGGCCCTCTAACAGGTCTCACTCAATATCGATAATGGTCTGGCTTATACGGTCCAAACTTAGCTATTCCAAGATACTTTTGCTGCGAATCGGTTAGTTCCGTTAATTTTGCACCGATCTGATTTAAATGTAAACGCGCAACTTTTTCATCTAAATGTTTAGGCAATACATAAACTTTATTTTGATACTGCTGATGGTTTCGCCATAGTTCAATTTGTGCAAGCACTTGATTAGTGAATGAGTTAGACATAACAAAACTTGGATGTCCCGTTGCGCAACCAAGATTAACGAGCCGACCTTCAGCTAACAATATGATTCGTTTATTCTCAGGAAATATAATATGGTCAACTTGAGGTTTAATATTTTCCCATGGATACTGCTGCAAACTTTCAACATCAATTTCATTATCAAAATGGCCAATATTACAAACGATCGCTTGGTTTTTCATGCGTTGCATGTGTTGCAATGTGATAACATGGCGATTTCCTGTTGCCGTCACAAAAATATCTGCTAAATCGGCAACTTCATCCATAGTCACGACACGATATCCTTCCATAGCAGCCTGCAGCGCACAAATTGGATCAATTTCAGTCACCCAAATGGTTGCACCCAGGCCTCGCAACGCTTGCACACAGCCTTTACCAACATCTCCGTAACCTAAAACAACAGCTATTTTTCCTGCTATCATGACATCTGTTGCCCGCTTAATTCCATCAACCAATGATTCGCGACAACCATAAAGATTATCAAATTTTGATTTTGTGACTGAATCATTGACATTAAATGCTGGAATTTTTAATTGTCCTTCTGCTTGCATTTCATAAAGTCGTTTCACTCCCGTCGTTGTTTCTTCAGAAACTCCATAAATTTGTTCTAACAACTGAGGATATTTTTGATGAATAAGTTGTGTTAAATCACCGCCATCATCCAATAACATATTGGGTTGCAAACCATCTTCTGCGAAAATACTTTGCTCAATACACCACCAATATTCTTCTTCAGTCTCACCTTTCCAAGCAAACACTGGAATCCCTTTATCGGCTATTGCGGCAGCGGCATGATCCTGAGTTGAAAATATATTACATGAAGCCCAACGAACTTCGGCACCCAGCTCAATTAAAGTTTCTATCAAAACCGCTGTTTGTACTGTCATATGCAAACAGCCAGTAATTCTTGCCCCCGCTAATGGCTTTTTAGCTTTAAATTCTTCTCGAATCGCCATCAAGCCTGGCATTTCTGTCTCCGCAATAGCGATCTCTTTTCTACCCCACTCAGCCAAAGTAATATCTGCCACTTTATATGCCAGGACGTTTTTATCCGCTGATTGCTTCATTAGGCTCTCTGCAGTATTAATATCGACGACTTCCATTAAACTTCCTCCAACTCAACTTTTAATTGTTTACATAACAGGTCTGCTTTATTTCGCAATTCCCAGCTAAAACCTTCATCTTCACGCCCAAAATGCCCATATGCTGCGGTTTTCTGATAGATAGGATTTAATAAATTTAAATCTTGGATGATGCTGCCTGGACGCAAATCGAAAACATTCAACACAGCAGCTTCAAGAGCACGGTCACTGACATTGGACGTGCCAAAAGTATTGATGTAAATAGATGTTGGCTCAGCAATACCAATCGCATATGAAACTTGTATCTCACAACGTTTTGCTAACCCTGCAGCCACAATATTTTTGGCAATGTAACGACACATATAAGCGGCTGAACGATCAACTTTTGTGGGATCTTTGCCAGAAAAACATCCGCCACCATGGTGCGCCATGCCGCCATAGGTATCAACAATAATTTTTCTTCCTGTTAATCCACAATCTCCTAACGGACCCCCGATAACAAAGCGCCCCGTTGGGTTAATAAGATATTTAGTACGACTATTAATGTAACGCTTGGGTAGCGTCGGCTTAATAATTTCTTCAATCACCGCTTCCACCAAATCTTTTTGGTGAATTTCAGGGGAGTGCTGAGTTGATAACACCACAGTTTCTATTGCAACAGGCACCCCAGCTTCATATCGCATGGTGATTTGTCCTTTAGCATCTGGACGCAGCCAAGGTAAAGTGCCTGATTTCCGTAGTTGCGCTTGTTGTTGCATCAATCGGTGTGCGTAAGTAATAGGCGCTGGCATTAAAACATCAGTTTCATCACACGCATAGCCAAACATTAACCCTTGGTCACCGGCGCCTTGCTCTCGCTCCGGAGTTTGATTTACCCCTACTGCAATATCACCCGATTGTTTACCAATAGAGGTCATGACGGCACAAGATTCCCAATCAAATCCGATGTCAGAACTATTATAACCGATTTCTTTAATTTTATTGCGCACGATTGCCTCGACATCCGCCCATGCATCGGTGCTAATTTCGCCTGCAACGAGTACCATGCCTGTTTTCACTAGAGTTTCGCAAGCCACCCGAGCTTGAGGGTCTTGGCTTAAGAGTTCATCTAGGATTGCATCTGAGATTTGATCCGCAATTTTATCGGGGTGACCTTCAGAGACTGACTCGGAAGTAAACAAAAAATCATTCGTCATATTCAATATATCAACTTTGTATTAAAGCTAGCCATCAGCGGTGCCCCTACTATACTAGAAAAAGCACTTGCCCACCACTCAAATTTGGTATAAATTTAAACAGTATTGTATGTTCCATCTCTTTCTTATTTGACGTAGAATAGCTTGCATTTACATCCATCATGGAACTGCCAACTCATGCCTTGCCGTAACGAATTAGCTAACGCTCTAAGAATTTTAAGTATCGATGCCGTACAGGCAGCAAACTCTGGTCATCCTGGAATGCCCTTGGGAATGGCAGATATCGCAGAAGTTTTGTGGAATGATTTTTTAGTACATCATCCTAAAAATCCAAAATGGGTTAATCGTGACCGATTCGTCGTTTCAAATGGCCATGGTTCGATGCTTCTATATTCGCTATTGCATCTATCGGGCTACGATCTGTCCATGCAAGAGTTGAAAAATTTTCGCCAATTGCACTCAAAAACCCCTGGCCACCCTGAATATGAGCTCACACCCGGCATAGAAACTACCACCGGCCCTCTTGGTCAAGGCATTGCTAACGCAGTAGGGATGGCAATAGCTGAACGGATGCTGGCGAGCCAGTTCAACCAACCTGGCTGTGAATTGATTAATCATTACACATATGCATTTTTAGGCGACGGCTGTATGATGGAAGGAATTTCTCATGAAGCATGTTCTCTAGCAGGAACCTTGGGATTGGGTAAGTTAATTGCATTCTGGGATGATAATGGTATCAGTATTGACGGCGCGACTAACGGTTGGTTCACTGACGATACTGTGGCTAGATTTCGTTCGTACGGCTGGCACGTCATTCCAAGTGTGGATGGTCACAACGCTGATGCAATTCATCAAGCAATCATTGCCGCAAGGCATATTGCCGACAAACCCACATTAATTTGTTGCCGCACAACTATTGGTCAAGGCGCGCCAAATGCAGCAGGATCACATCATTGTCACGGCGCCCCTCTAGGAGAAGAAGAAATCGCGGCAACTCGTAAGGCTCTCAATTGGCCCCATACTCCATTTGAGATTCCTGAAGCTATATATTCTGAATGGGATGCGAGTATTCGAGGCGAAAATGCAGAAAACTCTTGGCAAAAAATCTGGCAAAAATATCAAGAAAACCATCCCGATCTAGCCAAAGAATTCACTAGACGTATCAATCACCAATTACCCGAAAATTTTTCTCAGATATGCAAGCAACACTTAGAACAATGCCTTGAAGATCAGCAAGCAGTTGCTACTCGTAAAGCTTCCTTACAGTTTTTAAACCAACTCGCTAAACATTTGCCTGAGTTTGTCGGAGGATCAGCAGACTTAAGTGGATCAAATCTGACAAATTGGCAAAATTGTCAAGCGTTCACAAAAGACAATCCTGCTGGAAACTACATTCATTATGGCGTAAGGGAGTTCGGCATGTCTGCAATAATGAATGGTATCGCTTTGCATGGCGGTTTTATTCCTTTTGGTGGAACCTTTTTAACTTTTTATGATTATGCTAAAAATGCAGTACGAATGGCTGCGTTAATGCAACAGCATGTTATTTTTATCTACACCCATGATTCAATTGGTCTAGGCGAAGATGGCCCCACCCACCAGCCTGTCGAACAAGCGGCAAGCTTACGTATGACTCCAGGATTAGAAGTTTGGCGACCCGCTGACAGTGTCGAAACTGCATTAGCCTGGCAAGAAGCAATATTAAAAGCTAAACCCGTCAGCTTATTATTATCACGCCAAAATCTACCTTTTCAAAAGCGGACCACTCAACAAATCGCTGACATAACAAAAGGTGGCTACACATTACTAGAGTGCGAGGGCACACCCGATTTAATAATGATTGCTACAGGATCAGAGGTTCAATTGGCTTGCCAGGCTGCAAATGAGCTTTCTGGATATGCAGTCAGAGTTGTTTCCATGCCTTGTTGTGAAAGATTTTTAGCACAGCCGAAAAGTTATCAAGAACAAATTTTACCCCGAGCTGTTACCGCTCGAATTGCAATTGAAGCAGGTGCACCTGATTATTGGTATCGTTTCGTTGGCTTAGAGGGGCGTGTGATAGGAATAAACCGTTTTGGAGAATCAGCTCCAGCAAAAGAGATTTTTGAATTTTTAGGTTTTACCACTGAAAATGTAGTTAAAGTTGCTAAACAAATATTAACGATAGGAGTTACATCATGACAATCAATGTTGGAATCAATGGCTATGGTAGAATTGGTCGCAATATATTGCGCGCATTAATTGAATCTGGAAGAAAAGATATTTGCATTAAAGCAATTAACGATTTAGGCAGCACTCAAACCAACGCACACTTAACTAAGTACGATACCACGCATGGTCGATTTTCTGCGGACGTTACAACCGAAGATGATTTTTTAATCATCAATGGAAATAAAATTAAAGTCTACGCCGAGCGTAACCCTGCTGAAATACCTTGGCAAGAATCCGAAGTTGATGTCGTTCTTGAGTGTACAGGTCTTTTCACTAGCCGTGAAAAAGCTCAAGCACATCTTCAAGGAGGCGCAAAAAAAGTCATTATTTCAGCACCAGCTAAAAATGCAGATGCAACCATTGTTTACGGTGTTAACCATCAAACCCTTACGCGCGAGCACGAAATTATTTCGAATGCTTCATGCACAACGAACTGCTTAGCCCCTGTAGTGAAACCACTCAATGATCAAGTTGGGATAGTGAACGGCTTAATGACCACAATTCACGCTTATACCAATGATCAAGTTTTAGCTGACGCTTATCATTCAGACTTACACCGCGCGCGCTCAGCGACCCATTCAATGATTCCGACTAAGACTGGCGCTGCCGCTGCAGTCGGCTTAGTCCTACCTGAACTTAATGGCAAATTGGATGGCTTTGCTGTTCGTGTGCCTGTCATTAACGTTTCGGTGGTGGATTTGACCTTTGTTGCTGCCCGAGATGTTACTGTTGAAGAAATCAATCAAACCATAAAAACTGCAGCAGAAACTGAACTTAAAGGAATACTTGTTTATAACCAAGAACCTTTAGTTTCCATAGATTTTAACCATCACTGTGCATCGTCTATTTTTGATGCCACACAAACACGAGTGATTGGTCGTACAGTAAAAGTTTTAGCGTGGTACGATAATGAATGGGGTTTTTCAAATAGAATGTTAGATACCACTGCGGCTTTAATGAATGCTCAATAGGAATATTTGATGACAGTTCTTCATATGAATAACCTGGAACTCTCTGGGAAGCGGCTTTTAATTAGAGAAGACTTCAATGTGCCAATAGAGAATGGCTGCATTACTAACGATACTCGCATAAAAGCGGCATTGCCAACCATCATGACGGGTTTAAAGCAAGGTGCAGCAATTATTTTAATCTCGCATCTTGGCCGACCAACCGAAGGATCGTTTGACCCACAGTTTTCACTTGCACCAGTTGCAGATAGATTAGCAGAATTATTAAATGCTCCCGTAAGATTTGTCGATAATTGGTTAGATGAACTATCTGTACAGTCTGGTGAAATCGTATTGTGTGAAAATGTGCGGTTTAATCTAGGGGAAAAAGCCAATGATGAAGTATTAGCAAAAAAAATGGCTGCGCTTTGTGATATTTTTGTAATGGATGCGTTCGGCACCGCTCACCGCGCTCAAGCTTCAACGCATGGGGTTGCATGCTTTGCACCAATTGCGTGTGCTGGACCATTATTAATTCAAGAGTTAGATGCACTTGCCGCAGCGATTAAAGATCCTGAGCCACCACTCCTCGCGATTGTGGGAGGCTCAAAAATATCATCAAAGCTAACGATATTAAAAACATTATGTCAAAAAGTTGATGTTTTAATCTGTGGCGGTGGTATTGCAAATACATTTATTGCTTGTTTAGGTTTTAATGTGGGTCAATCACTTTATGAACCTGATCTAATTGAGAGTGCGACTTCAATTTTAGAACTCGCAAAACAACACGACTGTGTGATCCCTATCCCAACAGATGTTGTCGTTACAAAAAATATTTCTCTTCACTCAGCCACTCGAGTAGCTCGTATTCATGAGATTGAAGCAAATGAAATTATTGTGGATGTAGGACCAGAAACTGCAGCGTTCTATGCCCAATTGATTACAAAATCACGCACAATTGTTTGGAACGGCCCGGTTGGAATATTTGAAATAGAGGCCTTTAGCAAAGGTACTGAGGGTTTAGCTAAAGCGATAGCCAAACACGCTGGATACTCAATTGTCGGGGGAGGCGATACCATTGCCGCGTTAGACAAATTTGAAGTACGAGATAGTATGTCGTATGTTTCTACAGGTGGTGGGGCATTTTTAGAATTTCTTGAGGGTAAAACCTTACCTGCAATAGAAGTGCTTGAACAAAGAGCACATGAGGCCTAAAATGAATAATGTGATTTTAAAACGTACTAAAATTATTGCAACATTAGGTCCATCGACAGATGTTGCCAATGAATTAGAAGCGATGATTGCTGCTGGGCTTGACTTAGTCAGACTCAATTTTTCTCACGGCAGTGCTGAAAAACACCAGCATCGAATCGATAAATTGCATCACTTTGCCCAAAAGGCCAATCGGATTATCGGCATCATCGCTGACCTACAAGGGCCGAAGATACGCATCTCACGCTTTAAAAACGATTTTGTTCACTTAGTTGCTGGAAGCCAATTTATTTTAGATGCGGATTTAGACGAATTAGCCGGAGATGAGACTAGCGTTGGAATAGATTATAAATCGCTAGTGAAAGACATTGTCCCCGGTGATTTGTTATTGTTAGATGATGGCCGCATCACTCTTAAAGTGATAAAAGTTGATGGTAACAAAATTATCACAGAAGTCATCGTTGGCGGGCGATTATCAAACAACAAAGGGATAAACCGCAAAGGCGGCGGGCTATCTGCAGATTTTTTAACGGCGAAAGATTTACAAGATTTAAAAACAGCTGTAGCAATCGGGTGCGACTATATTGCAATATCTTTTCCTAAGTCAGCTGCCGATATTCACTACGCACGACGATTAGTTCAAGAAGCTAACGGTCAATGTGGAATTATAGCAAAAATCGAGCGCACTGAAGCTGTACAAGACATTGATGCCATTATTGAAGCATCAGATGCAGTAATGGTAGCACGGGGTGATTTAGGGGTTGAAATAGGCGATGCTGAACTACCATCCGTTCAAAAATCTATTATCCATAAATGCCGCAGCTTAAATCGGGCAGTCATTACTGCAACGCAAATGATGGAATCAATGATAGAAAATACAATTCCAACCCGAGCTGAAGTATTTGATGTAGCGAACGCAATACTTGATGGAACTGACTGTGTGATGCTTTCTGCAGAAACCGCTGTTGGTAAACACCCTGCAAAAGTCATAGCAGCGATGGCTAGAATCTGCTATGGAGCTGAGCGCAACCGTATCACTCAAGTTTCTAAACATCGTCTTGAGTGTCAATTTCAACGGGTTGATGAAGCCATAGCAATGGCGGTTATGTACACTGCTAATCACTTGCAAATTAAAGCTATTATTTCACTGACTGAATCAGGCTCTACCCCGCTTTGGATGTCACGCATTCGTTCCGGAATTCCAATATATGCGCTATCTAGGCATACTTATACTCAGCGTAAAGTCACTTTATATCGTGGTGTATACCCGATCCCTTTTGATGCAACTGAGATCCCTCAAACTGAAATCAACGATGCTGCAATCAATTGTCTAAAAAATCTAGGAATCGTTGAAACAGGTGAGTTAGTGATATTAACAAAAGGCGATAATATCGGGATCCATGGCGGAACAAATGCGATGAAGATTATCAGGGTCACATAAGCAATTTTGTTTAAAAATGATGTTCACGCCTGACTAAAAACAGTTTAGTATAATCTAACACTAGGGGATGAAATTAACTTTTTTATTTAATGAAATAAATCGTGTCTATGTTAGAAGTAGAAAATGCGCCTTCTGAGCAAGGTTTGAAAGAGAAAGCTTTCTCTTACGATTGTGATATTACCGAACAATATGTTGCATATACTGAACATCAAGGCAACTCTCCCTCATCATTCTTTGCAAACTCTGGAATCTACGATTATGCGATAAAAAACGGCGGGGTATGCACTTTCAAATTGTTCGGTAAAACGGTACTGTATCAAGCAACTAACGAACCTCTTGTAAACGATCATGTGCTCGCGCCTACTACAGCTCCGATAAAATTTCTATGGGGGAGTAAATTTATGGGCGCTTGCCCAGAAGAAGATCCGGAAAGAAGAATCAAACGTTCTGCTTTACTTAGAACTCTCGCCAGCCCTCAAAAGCTAAATCAAATGAAAATCGAAGTTGCTCAATTTGCTGAGGAATATCTCAAAAAGTCTTTATCGAAAGAACTTAGTTTAGAAGAATTATCTTTACAATTAGTACTATATATCGACAGTCATCTAAGTGGCATATTAGAACTTAAAAATAAGCCGCTCAATCACTATGCAGAAACAGAGAAATATGCTCTATTTATGAGGGAATATATTGAAATTGCATTTAAAGCTGTAGCAAGAAAGAATAAATTGGCTTGTCAACAAGGCGAATTAGCGATTCCCTTTATCAAAGATATTATAAAAGATAACTTCAATTGCATTGACTCATCATCGTGTGACAATATCATTAAAAAGATCTTTGAGATATATGATATGCCTTGGACAAAAAAAGCGGTTGGTCAAGTTCCTGTAGAAGTTCTAAAAGAGTTAAGCGCTATCATTGTTCCTTTATATGAAACTACTTCAGTTAGTTTATACTGGTTGATTTCATATATTGAAAGCAACCCTACTATCAAAGAAAAAGTAATTATTGACTCAATACAAGCAATTGACCTTGATAGGCTTTCTTTTATTGATTTAGTCGTTATTGAAACGATAAGGATTGCTGGTGCTAACCCATTCGTGGTTTTTAGAGATGTAATAAAAACTTGCGACATTCAAATAGCAGAAAAAACCTTCCGTTTAGAAGAAGGCATGCAGGTATGTTTGGACAGAAGAAACTCAAATCAAGATCAAACTATTTTTCGATGCCCATATGAGTTTAATCAAGACAATATAGTTTCAATATTGCAGGATGATCATGAAACGATTCATAGCTTATTCGCACATAAGCGATATGAGATCAATTCATTTACAGCAGTAAATACATTTAAAAATCCTAGGAAATGCCCCGGGAGGTTTTTTTCAATTTTTATTCAGTCTTGTATTATTCGAGAAATTTATTCTAAATATACAACACATGTTAGTGATGTTTCATTAGATCTTCGCAAGCACTCACTAATGCCTAGACCATTAGCAGGTGCAAAAATTCGTATCGAAAAACGTTAAGTGACATGTCATGCACTTTAACGATAAAATCGTCTAAATTAGGCTTCAAAATGACCGATTTTTTTATCACGGATATTATTATTCATAAGAACGACTCTAAAATCGAAGATTCTAATCAAGCGAAAACTTTATCTCAACAAATCTCTTTTATATATGCACATTTGCATGAGGTAATGGAAAATTTATCTGATTATAGATACGATAGATTTGATGCACTCGTTGGCGAAAATTTATGTCAAATACGAACCTTTATTTTAACCACCACTTTAAATAAAAAAATCATCCAAGAAAAAGTACTCGAGATTAAAACGATTATAAATTGCTTAGACTACTTGAAAAAGCAACCGTTAAAATTTTATTTGTCTCGGGCTCTCAAAAAAATGTCAGTTAAAGAATTTTTGATATCAATGAACACTAATATTAAAATCAGTAAGCTTTTAGTATTTTTATATCTTTGTTACGTTCTATCAGTTTATAATAATTGCAATGAGTTAAGTATTCCAAATGCCACAAACCCAAAGCTTATCTCCGATAGCACAGGAATAAGCGTAGAACTATCTAAAAAAACCATTAAGTTATATCAAAAAATGCTTACGAAAATCGGTTATGATATTTTGTTGAAGAGAATACGAAACACTTATCCACAATGGGAGTTTTTAATTCATTATGGCATTCAGGCTGATAACAAAAATAGATTGATGGTTCCTTGTCATTTGATTTCTAAAATCATACTCAATTCTATGTTAGATTATAAAATTCCAATTTTTTTAAATGTCTACAGTGAAAATTCTCATCAAAATTTACTGAAACAAATATTCTTAGTGGTAAAAAATAGTCAATATATCAGAATTAATTTTACAGAGATTTTAAACGATTGTTTTGAAGCCCATCGCCCTTTATTTGTCATTAAGTGTGTGGGTATTGGAAATTTTGAAGCTATCTTCAACGAAAAGTATCAATTTGAGAAAATATTTATGTCGAATATGGCTTTGCATCCACAGTTCACAAATGGATTGACAGGTAACCAAAACGATAATCCTTATGATTTAATTTTAGCACAATCTGAAGATAAGATTGATAATAGCCAAAAAAGTATACTTCACTTGTTCAATGAATCGTATCTCAAAGATTTAAGCGACTCAAAAAGCATTAACTATTCTAATAATAGTAATTCTAGGTGGCTATTAATGTTGCATATTTACAGTCTGAGTCAATCTGTTGTCATTCGAATGTGTTGAAAATATTGTCTAAGACTCATTATTAATTTTTTTTATCCACTTAACATCAGCCGATAATTTAGCACAAGTTTTTTTTGTATATTAAATGCTTGAAAACAGTTTCAATTGCGACAAACTGCTACGACTATAACGCGCTTTTGCCTCAAGTAGAAAGCCCTAAGTTTAGTCTAATCGAATTCAGGTTATTACAAAAAGCTTAGTATTCTTTTTTTAACACAAGTAGATAAACTCTCTTTACATTTTTTATAAAGTCTGATAATGTCAATAATCAAGACAAACAGCTAAAGATTTAGCGTTATTGTTTTGTCTGTTTGACAATTAGATCATATTAAGGAGATGATTATGGATGTTGGACTATTTTTCATACATGAAACTTTACGGGAAACTGGCTTCTATAAAGGATTTGGACACGGTGCCGCCACTGAAAGCTTAAATCAATTACTTGATTCAGAAATAATGCAGCGTATCTTAGATAGTGTTTTGGAGCGCGTAAACCGACGCATTCCTCGAGAGCAACAGATCAATAGAATATTAGTTTCTAACACCATCAAGCTTATTTTACAAATTTCTATAATGCGGCAAAGACAAGCAAATAACTCTCCTGGGACAGGATTCATGGGTGATGGGAGAAGATTCATGGATGAATTATTTATGAACCCAATTAATGGCATAGCACGACAACAAGTTGTGAATCAAATTGCTTTACAATTAAGTATCCGTGATGATGTCTGTCGCCAAGTCATTGATAGTTTTTTCATGTTTGGTCACGATTATTATGTCTTAAAAAAACCACTTTATAATTTTGGCTATAAAACAGGAGTAGGTAGCGTTCATTTCTCAAGAAGTGTCGCAGAAGATACTTTCAATTACGACCTAGAAGAAGAACCCTGTTGCGCTCGCTTTATGAATATAATAACTTTCGGTCTGTGGGCTAATATTTTTGGGCAAGACAACAGACAAGCAAGGCCGGATCTAAACCGTATTGAGAATTCTCAACTCATAAGGCCCGCATTAGGTGAGCGCCCTCACATTGATTGAAACCTCGGAAAGCCTGAGATATAGTATAGTATGTTACTTACTATATCTCGTATAGTAGGCTTTTTATTAACAATACTGCGATCAATTGACTAAACAAATATTCTAATCTATAAAGTTTAAATTTATTTTGAACTAGCCAGCCAGACTAAAAAGATACCTCTAAAATTGAAATATAATTTATTTATCTGATTAAATTTTTATTATGAATGTCCCATCATCGGCCATCGGTAGTTGAAATGTGATCGAAAAAAGCGCTTTCGATTTTAATGTATGTCAAGATTATGCCTCTCTAACTCATTTTGTGTGAAAAAGACCTAAACTTGACAAAGTATAAGTATTATATAAACTAGAAAAAATAAATGTTTTAAGTAATTAATGCTAAATTTTAAGCCATGATCATAGATACTATTAAAACCGACAGAAAAATTTATGCTGAGCCGAGTATTGTTCACCCGATATCAGTAGCAAGTAAAAATATTCTTTCTCAACGTGATCATGCACTTATTGGGATTAGTCCTTTCAATAGCTATTATAGTGAAACTAATATTTTTAACATTATTCATTGGGTAAATAATAATTTTAAATCTTTTAATATTTTTTTTCCTGCTGATTTATCTATTTATACTTTACTAGGAATGGGGCTGTCAAAAGATAAAGCTGAAAAAAAAGTACGTAGGCAATCTAACTACACTTTTAACAAAATTTTTCGGGCCTTAAAAAAAGTTTTCCCTGAAAGGGGACATTGTGAAAACCTTATTATATCCATCGACGATTTAAAGAACAATGAAAAATATTTAAAAAAAATGAATATAATTCTTAAACTATTCAATGAAAATTTTTATTTTTATGATTTTTGCATTAAAACAACGAAAAAAATCACTTTTTATAAAGGTATGGAAACCATTGACGAGTTCATTGCTGTTAATTATTTTTTAGAAGAGTTACCGCTCTTAATAGATACCCCTGGTATTCTTTCAATTCCCAGCTCGTTATTTATATATCACGATATTCCCGAAGCAATAAACGAACTTTATAATGAAAAAGTATTTGATTTGATAGGGGATAACCAAGGCTATCTCCGTGTAAACTTTAACTGATTATAATATGGAGAAATTCAATTTATGGAAGATATTCTTTATTCAATCATTGATGCAGTTCCTGCAAGTATTTACTGGAAAGATTTAAATGGACGCTACTTAGGCTGTAATCAATATATGATAAATATGTCTGGCTTTATGAATAGAAAAAACATTATTGGGAAAACTGACTATGAATTACCATGGAAAGGGAAAGCTGATATTATTACTCAAACTGATAAACGAGTTCTCAGAAAAAAAGAAACCGTTGAAATAGAAGAATCTCCTACAATTTCAACAGGTGAGACAATTACGTTTTTAACTTCAAAGTCTCCTCTATATAATAATCACTGTTTAATCGGCACCATTGGTGTATCTCAAGATGTGACTGAGCTGAAAAAAAGTAGAATTGAGCGTGAAAAGATTCTTAAGCGACATGAACAATTTATGGATGATCAAGCACACGATATCAGAACACCTATTGGTGGAATTATTAGTGGTACTCAAGTATTGACCTCCATGATCAATAATTCACCCAAAGATGCCATTGAGTGGGTTACTGAAATACACAAAGCTGCAACTCAGATACTTGACTATCAAGAGTCATTATTACATGACTTATATCATGGTTTACGCAAAAGTCGTACGATCTTCACTCGCTTTAATCTCACAAATATTATTGAGCGTCTTTGCACTGTATTTCTACCAACTGCTAAAAGCAAACAATTGAACCTCAGTTATTCTATTGATAAAACTATTCCGAATTACCTTATTGGTGATGCTAAACGTATATATCAGTGTTTGCTTGACTTAGTCAGCAATGCAGTGAAATTTACATCGCAAGGTGGAGTCACTCTTAATGTTTCTCTTTCCAGTCAATCTGAAAATAAAGCAATTATTCACTTTTCTGTAAAAGACACTGGAATCGGCATTGCTGATGATATGCAAGATGAAATTTACGAAGCGTTTTTTAAAGTTGCTCGAAGCAACCAAACACAAACTCATGGTCACGGCCGGGGCTTAGGACTGTCGCGTGTTAAATATTTAGTAGATATCATGAGTGGTGAGTTATGGTTAGAGAGTGAGTTAGGTAGAGGTAGCTGTTTTCATATGGCAATTCCATGTCAAATTTCTATTGATCAAGTTCATTAAAAAACACTAATATAATTAGCTTTTAATTTTAAGGCCACGATATCAGGTTTTAAAAAAATGAGACATGACCTATTTTTTTGCATAGCAGGGGAAACCGAAATACAGTTGCAAAACTCCCATAGGTCAACCAACACTCCATGAGCAACCCCACACAAAACCCTACCCCCAAGCTTGCTGTATAGCGAAGGATGTGATCAATAGTTATTCCACCATATTTGAGTTTAAATAGATAAAGTTAATTCATAGCCATTTAAGATATTAAAATTCAATAGTTTAGCCATTCCAACCTTTGATAAACATGCTTATTGGTCAAAATATTTGCTTTAAGGGTTGCCGAACCTCCGTTTAGTACACCTTTTTTCTCTGCCCAATTTTAAATTTGACTTGCTTTGGTGTAAAACTTGCATCCTCTACCTCCAATGTTATAGTCTTAACCCCTAGAACTCATTAAGGAATACTGCATGGCAAAACCTGAAAAAACTTTAGAAAAAAACGCTGAAGCTCCAATGTTAATCACCAACGAATTGTTTAAATCTAGAACAGTTACTTTTTTTGGGGAAATGAAACCCGAAGTTTCAGAAGCCATTGCCAAGCAACTATTGGCACTTGCCTCTGTAAGTGACGATCCAATTAAACTCTACATTAACTCACCAGGCGGGCATGTCGAATCAGGTGATACAATTCATGATTTAATCAGCTTTCTAAAACCTAAGATTATTTGTATTGGTACGGGTTATGTCGCAAGTATCGCTACTCATATTTTTCTGGCACCTGAGCTTGAGAACCGTGTGTGCTTACCTAATACACGATTTCTACTTCATCAACCTAGCGGCGGCATGGGTGGTCAAGCAACTGATATCAGTATTCAAGCACAAGAAATCATTCGTACTAAGGCACGTATCAATCATATTATTGCTGAACGTACCGGCCAACCTCTAGAGAAAATACAAAAAGACACAGAGCGAGACTTTTGGCTATCTGCTGAAGAAGCCATTAACTATGGTTTATGCGGACGTATTATCAAAAATATTGCAGATATTGAAAGCTAACTCCAATACGCTTAATTTTTTAAGATATCAACCAGCTGAAGATTGCTTACATCAATAGGCTGCTGTAAAAAATAAGCGGCGATACTAGCAAAACGCGGCGATATGTCAGTTAAGTAATATTTTATAGCGCCACTCTTTTGATTAGTGGCGCATATTTGTTGCAAATCCAACACTCTAGCCACTGCATTAGCTGTGGTCTTGGCTGAATCAACAATTGTGATTCTATCACCTAAAACTTTGTGCAAAGTTGGTATCAACGCTGGAAAGTGTGTGCACCCTAGTAGCAAACAATCAGCTTGAGTATCTTGATGGTTAAAATGTGGCAATAAATATCTACCGGCGACCAATGCTGTAATTTCATCGTCTAGCCAACCTTCTTCAGCTAAAGTTACAAACAGACTACATGCTTGGCCGGTAATTTTAGCCGTAGGCATCAAACAATGAATGGCGTGGGTATACGCTTGATTTGCAATCGTAGCTTCAGTAGCGGCTACCACTATATGGCCTGTTTTAGAAGCATCACAAGCGGCCTGAGCGCCAGGTTCAATCACCCCGATGATAGGGATCGATGAAAACTGCTGTTTTAAAAAAGATAAAGCCATTGCTGAAGCTGTGTTGCACGCAATGATTAACATCTTTATCTCGCAGTCCACTAAAAATTTTGCCGCCTGAAGAGCATAATTTGCAACAGTTTGTTTGCTTTTTATCCCATATGGTAACCTTGCGGTATCGCCCAAGTATAAAAACGACTCGGAGGGTAAGCGGGCCTTTAATGCTTTTAGAACGGTAAGTCCCCCTATTCCAGAATCAAAAACACCGATCGGTTGTTCATTTTTATTCACTTGAATTCCTTATTAACTATGTTCGCAATCATGTTGTAAGCTTGTATAATAGCGCTATATTAACAATCAATAATGTCATATGACAGATAAAGAAGACGTAAAATTTAAAGAAATTCCGGGTGTAGGTGGCAACTTAGGAATGATTATACTTAATCGTCCCCAGAATCTTAATGCAATCACCCATTCAATGTGTATATTAATCAATCAAATGTTAATAAAATGGGCAACAGTAGAGCACATTAAAGCTATAGTCATCATGGGTGTGGGTGATCGTGCCTTTTCTGCGGGTGGCGATATAAAATATTTATATCATCAAGGAAAAGCGCAAAATTACCAAGCCATTCGTGATTTCTTTAGCGATGAATACCGTCTTAATCATCACATACACCATTATCCTAAGCCGTTTATAGCGTTGCTTGACGGCTTGACTATGGGCGGTGGTGTAGGCGTTGCTATACATGGCAGCCATCGGGTGGTTACCGAACACTTTTTATTTGCTATGCCTGAGACAGCGGTTGGATTTTTTCCTAATATTGGTAGTAGTTATTTTTTGTCTCGATGCCCTGGTGAAATCGGAATTTATTTAGGGTTAACCGGCGCGCGTTTGAATGCCGCTGAAGCAATTTATGCAGAAATTGCGGATCATTTAGTTTCGAGTAACCATTTAAATGAACTAATAGACCACATTGCTCAAACCAACTTTGGAAAAGATCCGTTTGGTTGTGTCACTGAAGTTTTAAATGGCTATACCGCATCACTTGAAGCTTGTGAACTAAAAGCTCAACGCGAATTCATTGATGATTGCTTTTGTTTTGATACGATTGAAGAAGTAATGTCTTATTTAAAGGCAAACTCTCACCATTGGTATCGACAGACATTCAAAGAATTATTGAAAAAATCACCGACTAGCTTAAAAATATCATTAATGGCTCTTCGTAAAGGAATTGGCTTGGATTTTAATGGATGCATGCAAATGGAATTTAGGATTTGTCAGCGCTTAGTGCGTCATCATGATTTTTACGAAGGGGTACGTGCCGTTTTGATCGATAAAGATAATGAACCAATGTGGCAACCTAACCGTTTGAGTGAAATCAGTGAAGCTGAAATTAAACAACACTTTGAATCTCTTACTGACGGGGATTTAGATTTTGGTCAGACGGCTTAATCATCAATTGATTTTTTTTTACGAATAGGCCACTTGACCACAATTTCATTCGATTGACTTTTCTTTGAAACCGGTTGCTCATCGTCAAAATTTGATTTTTTAAAATCGCAAACCACGCATTCAATATATTGCTTTTCATCAAGCTGATAGGTAACGATTCGATCTTTACTTGAACACTTTGGACAAATCGCACCTGCAATGAAGCGTTTACGCATCTTACTCCTCGCCTTCATCCAATTGATTTGCCAAATCCAACCACTGCTGCTCAATAGATTGTAAATTTTCTGAAATGTTCTTCTTGTCTTCAATCAATTGGATAAGCTGTTGTTGATTTTCTGCGATGTATAAATCAGAGTTTTCTAATTCTTGATTAATGACGATCAATTGATCGTTCAACTTTGATAGTTGCTTTTCTACTTGGTTCATTTGTTTTTGTAATTCTAAATTAGGTTTTGGTTTTGGTTTATCAATTTTTTTAGGTTGGTGACGTTGTTGAATGTAGTTTGTTAACCATATTACATACTCATCGGTATCCCCAGAAAAAGACTGAACTTTGCCGTCTGCTACTAACCAAAGATCATCGCAAACTGCTCTAACCAGATAGCGATCATGGGAAATTAAAATCAATGCGCCACTATAAGACTGTAAAGCCTCTGCTAAAGCTTCTCGCATCATTAAATCCAAATGGTTGGTTGGCTCATCAAGTAATAGAAAATTAGGGTTTTGCTTAATTAACATTGCGAGCACTAGCCTTGACTTTTCACCCCCTGATAAATATGCGATCTTTGTTAGTGCTTTTTCTTGGCTGAAGCCAAATCCGCCTAAATAACTTCGTATCATTTTATCATCTAATTTCTCAAAAATTTGTTTGAAAAATTCAAAAGGATTTTTTTCAGGATCAAGTAGCTCTAATTGGTGCTGTGCAAAATAACCAATTTTACAATTCGGATGAATTTGATTGTTTCCATTTAAGCTTTTAAGTTGGCCCGCCAGATATTTAACTAAAGTAGACTTACCCGCACCATTAGGGCCCAACAATCCAATTCGTTGACCTGCGTTAACTTGTAAATTCAGTTTGTCGATAACGATTTTATTTTCATAACCTAAAGTCGCTTCCTCAATAGTCATGATAGGATTTGGGCATTCTTTGCAAGTTTCAAATTCAAACGTAAAGGGTGAATTAACTTTAGTGATTGCAACTTCTTCCATTTTATTTAACATTTTCATTCGACTTTGCGCTTGCTTAGCTTTGCTCGCCTTATAGCGAAAACGATCCACGAATTTTTGTAAATGTGCGCGCTTGCGCTCATGCTTAGCTAGCATTTTTTGCTCAAGCTCTAATTGCTGCGCCCATTGAGTTTCAAAATCAGAATAATTCCCAGAAAAAACTTTGATTTTTTGCAGATATAAGTGACCAATGCTGGTAACCACGTTATCTAAAAAATCTCGATCGTGGGATATTAATATTAATGTTCCTTGCCACTGCTTAAGCCACTGCTCAAACCAAACGATAGCATCCAAATCCAAATGGTTGGTTGGCTCATCTAATAATAGTAGCTCGGCTGGAGATATTAACGTTTGAGCAAGGTTCAAGCGCATCTGCCACCCACCAGAAAAATCTTTTACAGATTGATTGAGTTCTGCTTGCGAAAAACCTAAGCCTATCAAAATTTTTGCTGCTTCAGACTGCAAACGATAACCATCTATTTCACAAAATTCATAATGCCAGTGGGCAATAGCCTCGCCATCATTACTTGCTTCTGCTCTAATGATTTGCTGTTGAATTTCGCGGTAGTCGGGTATACCATTTAACACAAATTCTAATGCGGTCTCTTCACTTGCGACCAAGTCTTGTTTTAAATGACCTATGCGCCATGATTTCGGATATTCTAGTTCACCATGAGTTAAATTAAGATCTCCTAAAAATACTGAAAAAAGTGAACTTTTTCCAGTACCATTAGCACCGATTAACCCTAATTTAGATCCTGTTTTGATACTCACGTTGACTTTGTCTAATAAGCACTGGGTCTCACGTAGTAAAGTAATTTCTTTAAAAACTAGCATAGAAAATTAACCATTTTTTGTAATTTGTTTTGTCGTTTCTCAGTTAAGTCTGCAGCCAAAAAATAACACTCTAAAAATTTATGTATCCCAAACTTAATAAATATTGGCTGATCATCAAGATTATTTAACAAATGTAGAATATTTCGCTTACGCTGATCTAGCGATAATGGCTTTGATTTAAATTTAACTGACGTAATATCCAGTAACGCTATCTGTTTATTTTCTAGACGTAATAAATTTGCCAAATGAATTCCACGAAAAAAAATTCCCAGACGATGTAATGTTGCAATAAAAATAGCAATCTCTGCTAATAAATTTATTTGGCTACCTTCATTGATCAAAGCACGCATATCTTTGCCAGCTAATTTAGGATATTGAACATAATAACTTGGTGTTCCCAGAATTTTTCCATAACGTGTTGGTTGAACCGTTACTATATTGCGCTGTTGTAATTTTATTGCATTCGCTACAAAACGTTTGGCATAGGGTATGAGTCGATTAGACGACATGAGCTTTCGAGCCGGAAATAATTTTACCAGTTGATTATCACAGGTGGCGAGTAAGCGCGGGCCTCGTTTGCCTGTCAATAAAATATCAGACTGACGAACGAGCGCATTATAATCTGCAATAGTGATAGCTTGGGATCGCATGTAAATACCGTTACGCTGATTCGACAAAATACTCAAAGTAGGCTATTTTATAACTTTTAACACTATTTTGCAAAAAGGGGCAGATGATGACTAAAGTTGCAGTTGTACTCTCAGGGTGTGGTTTCTTAGATGGCAGTGAAATTAATGAAACGGTAGCGACTTTTATTGCTCTAGATAAGCGTGATGTTGGCTACCAGTGTCTAGCCCCAAATATTCCTCAAGCTCGTGTACTGAACTATCTTAGTGGCGAACCCATGGAAGAATCTCGTAATGTGCTTATTGAGTCGGCTAGACTTGCTAGAGGCGACGTATTAGATATCGCCACAGCTGATACTGATCGATATGATGCCGTTATATTTCCAGGTGGCTTTGGCGCGGCGACTAATTTATGTGATTTTGCTGAAAAAGGTAGTGATTTATCCGTAAATCACGATGTTTCTGAGTTTGCCAAAAAATTCGTAACTGCAAATAAACCCCTAGGGTTTATTTGTATTGCGCCGGCATTGATTCCAAAAATTTGTGATTCTGGTGTCAATTTAACCTTAGGCAATGACAAAACTACCGCTAAACAACTAGAGTCTATGGGCGCCAAGCACACAGACTGCAAAAGTTTCGAGATCATCGTCGATAAAGATCATAAGGTAGTCACTACCCCTGCATACATGCTGGCTGAAAAAATTAGTGAAGTGGTTACAGGTGTAGATAATCTGGTTGAAGCACTATTGAAATTGATCTAGTGTCGGTATTCAACTAAATTGCTGGACATGGATCTCAGGAAAGCATTGTCTAACTGTAGCCAAGTCTTTCTTTTCGAATAATAATTTGATATTGGGACCTGCATCTTGAGTAAAGTAAATATTTAAGCCCTTTTTACGTAGCTGCCATATACCTTCAATTAACTGCCAAGTTTTGCTTGTGCCATAGACAATAGCTGGGCGCGCTGCCATCATTGTAGCGTGCATTGCCATAGCGTTAGCTTCAGCGATTTGTCCAATAAGCTTAAAATTCTTTTCATTAATTGCCGCTTGCATCGATTTTAAGTCTTTCTCCACTTGCGACGGCCACTGTCGATATAACAACGAAGTTTGCACGGTGTGCTGCATTGCCTGACGTGATGAAACCTCTTTGACAGCGGTGTTTAATAAAACGAAACCTAAACATAGTTCGGGCCAAACAGAAGCAAAAGGTTTTGCAAAACTATCCGAGCCATCATCTTGCTCACCTGCTGTCCAAATTACAAAACCACGCCAGAATGACCGACAAGCACTACCCGACCCTAAGCGCGCTAAAATCGACAGAATATGTTTATCAAATTGCCAATGATGCAATTGATTTAATGCCAAAACTAATGCTGCAAAACCACTGGCTGACGAAGCCAAGCCAGCTGAAGTTGGAATCGTATTCTTGGTTTCTATTTGATAATGGCATTGAGTATAGGGCCGAAATAAATCTAAGAAATCACGGAGACGTTTCGCTCTAGAATCTGTAGCTTCAATCTTTTTATCATTAAAAACGATCTGATCCTGGTTTGCATCAATAATTGAAATTTTAGTGCTTGTTCCAAAATCTGGTAAAGTTAATGACAAACTACTAGTATTCGGCAAATTTAATATTTGATCACGCTTACCCCAATATTTAATCAGCGCAATATTGGTGGGAGCAAAGCTGGTTGCCCTTGATTGATGTCGGCTTTTAACTTGCGCAAAAATTTTTTTCAATACATCTGCTTTACTCATGGATAACCAGTCCCTTAGAATGAATGGTAATCGGTATTTGATGAGTAAAACATAAATCTGTTAAATCTCCCAACGCTAACACACAATCGCCTAAACCCGAACCAGATATTTTAGCACCGTAAACTTTTGATGATTGATAGCATTGATATAATATTTCCTGGATCTTATCACAAGCCAATAACATTGCTGACTGTATTGCCGCATGACGGTTAAACCATTCACCAACTAACTGATAATCTTGCGCAATTAATCCCTTTTTAATCATTTGGCTCGCCGTATCAATCGCAGTAAATAAACTGCTATAGTACTCAGGATATTGCGATTTCGCTTGGTCAATTAGGCGAATGACTTGCGGCGTAGGCGTTTTATAACCGGTATAAATTAAACTCCAAGGCACATGCTTGGTAACGATAGATACTATACTCACCGGATCTGCAGTAAAAGCCAAGACACCACCATAGACTGCTGCAGCAATATCAGCGCCTGACCCATTGCCTTGAACTTTTTGAATGATTGATTTTGCAGCTTTAAAATAATCCACACGAGAATAATTAAGTTGGCAAAATTCGACGACTGTTGCTAGCGTAGCAACTGTCACTGCAGCTGATGAGCTTAACCCAACTAAGTGACTAAGTTGGCTATCAATATATATTTCAAAACCTGAAGTCAATTGTGAGTGCATATATTCAACCGTTGCCAAAACATATTCTAAGGGCGGTTGAACTGTGATTGATTTCAAATCAGTTACAAATTGACCCAATTGATCGGAATAAATAATAATTTGAGAATCTTTGCGGGGGATAAGCTGAACAGTAATAGTTTTATCAACAGCACCAACCAAAGCTAATTTGCCATGAAGTACAGCATGTTCACCACTGATCATAAAGCTACCCGGAGCGCTTGCTTTATAATATTCGCATGCCATGAGATTCTCCTTGTATGTGCATACATGAATAGCCAAACTGCTCACAAACTGCGGTTGGATCTTGCTTACTAATAATTAAGACAACACCTGCTTTTTGCCCTACCAAAGTGCCTGCACCACAAATTTTTGCGGCAGCTTGATTTTTTTCTAGGGCTTCAATAAAAGTTTTTATTTTTCGTGGGACAACATTTATTTCACACAATAATTGATGATTAATTTTAATTGCGGTTTTTATTTCACTAAAATTATTTGCTTCAATCGCATGGCTCAATGCAATAGTCACCGCAGCAAAATCTTTTAATAGCCCTGGGTGCTTAGAAAGTTTTTTATAGGTATGTGATACACACTCCCCGGTACTCGAAAGTGGCTGACCACTATTAACAATATACCATTTAATGTTTGGCATATTTTTTGATTGATATTGATTGTTTTCAAACCATAACATTCCACCCTGCTGGGACACATTTAAATCCAATCCACTGGACCGACCATGTTGTAAATTTTCAATAGCCAATGCTTGCTGATAATAATTTTGAGGCTTCCAATTTAAATTGAGATAGCTACCAAAAGCATAAAGCACGCTGAGAATCGTTGCTGATGAAGATCCTAAGCCACACCCAATGGGTATGGTTGATTGAGTATTGATTTGAAAACCATCATAATATTTCTCTTGAAGCGATTCCAATAAATGTGTAATAGCAAATTGAGTAAGCTCTATGGGTTTTTTTAAAACTTCTCGAATAGCTAATCGGCCTTGTAAAAAATTCTCATAATTCCGTTGAAGGCGATGCTTTAGATGCCGTAACGCTTGCAAAGTTAAAGAATCATGAGTACGCAAATTAGCTGCATTAAAAATAACTTTACCATTTTTTTGTGGGGTTACTACAGTTTCAGAGTATCGATTAATGGCCATTGCCAATGCCGGCATTCCATGTACTACGGCATGTTCACCAGATAATATTAATTTGCCTGGAGCAATTGCCTTGACTGCCAAGTTAATTTCCTACTGCCATTTCGATTTGATTTCTTTCGAATGCCTCGTGGCTACGCATCAATTCACCAGGATTAGTTTGCGCAGCAAGCAATGACAATTCTCCACATAAAATTGTTGCCCCGCAAATAGCCGCCAAACGTCGTGCATTAAAACCTGGCTCACGTGGCTTAATACAATCTAACTGCGCTAAATTATCTTGTACAAAAGGATGGTGTTTGCCATTACCAATCGTACCTACAATAATGTTGGGCGCAGTTATTGAAAAATATAAGTCATCACCTTGAACTTCAGTATGAACAAACCCTTGAGAGCCTTCAATGATATTGGCTGCATCTTGGCCTGTAGCTAGGTAAAGTGCTAATAAAAGATTAGCGAAATGAGCATTGGCGGTACGGATTGTGCCTGCTAATTGAGTACCTATTAAATTTTTCTTGATATTGAGATCAACAATTTTTTCAGGACTGGTTTTTAAAGTTGTGATGCATATCTGCCGGGGAACAACAATTTCAGCTATCACATACTTGCCTCTACCTAAAATACCATTCACACAGGACGCTTTTTTATCCGTACAATAATTCCCGGAGATTGATACATATTTTAACATGGCGTATTGGTCAATAATCCAACAGAGTAAGTGATCAGCTGCTTTAGTCGCCATATTATGTCCAGAGGCGTCTGCAGTGAAAAACCCAAACCTCAAAAACAGTAATTTTCCAACGATCTGAGCATTAAAATCTTCTAATCGCGCAAATCGACTTGTTTTAGTCACTAACTCCTTCATTTCATAGATCCGATTTTTTAGACTGAGCAGTATTTGGTGACAGGTGTTTGCATTATCAGCTTCTAAAATAACTGAGCGGGTCATTTTATCGCCATGAATAGTAACGTTAATTCCTCCGGCTTGGCGTGAAACTTTAGCGCCCCGATTTGTCGATGGCCATAAAGGCGATTCGAATGTAGCTAATGGCACTTTTAGCTCAGCCTCGATCTCAGAACCAATAATTTTGACTGGACCAATAGACTGCATTGGGATTTGTGCTACAGTATGCATGGCAGTTTTCCTATACTAAAAATTGTAAAAAAAACGTGCACATTGTATCATTATCAAAAGCATAAGGACAATAAATGAATCAAGTTATTTTAGTCGATAACAGTGACCAACAAATTGGCACCTGTGAAAAGCTTGCGGCTCACCAGCAAGGCTTACTACATCGCGCATTTTCAATATTCGTATTCAGACGTACCGCCGACCACCAACATTTAGAGTTACTTTTACAGCAACGAGCACAAACAAAGTATCACAGTGGCGGACTCTGGAGTAATACGTGTTGTAGCCACCCAAAACCTGGCGAAACCCTATTGACAGCAGCTTACCGACGACTTCAAGAAGAATTTGGTTTTCATTTGCCGCTTTACAACGTAGGCAGCTTTATCTACCAAGTAGCATTAGACAATAAGCTGAGTGAACACGAGTATGATCATGTTTTAATTGGGCTTTATAACGATGAAGTCATTAAGCCTAATCCTGAAGAAATACAAGATTATCGATGGATAAATGTAACTGAGCTTATGGCATCAATTTCAGCTAATCCAGGTCACTATACTTCTTGGCTAAAAGAAGCATTCACTTTAGCACTAGCCAACAAATCTGTGTTAACCAATCTCCAGTGAAACTCTGCCAGCGATAAAAGTTTCAATCTAATCCCATCATGTAGCGAGTAAACTGGTGTTTGGAGAACTTAGATTGATCAAAAACACTTAATGCGAGGTTACGTAGCTTAACTAAGGGGGTAAAATCAGAAGAAAATCCGTGGACTAACATATTAGTCATGCGTAGTAATCGTTGCTGCTCGGGTTTTCTTTGTTTTAAATAACGGTCGAATATTGATTGATCAATACTATTTGTCTCACCGATCAATTGCGCCAAAAGCTTTAAGTCCCGCAATGATAAATTGAACCCCTGGCCAGCAACTGGGTGTAATGTATGGGCTGCATTACCGATAAATACACATTGTTGGTGAACTTGCTGGGTCATCCAAATACTTTTTAAAGGATACTCTACCCTACGACCAACTCTAGTGAATTGTCCTGCATAATAGCCAAAAGTATATTGTAACTCTGATAAAAAATCTTCAGCTGATAAATCACAAAGTCGTTTGGCATCTTCTTTCGATTGAGTCCAAACGAGTCCCGCACGCTGATTTGATAACGGCAGTAATGCGACAGGCCCATGCTTTGCAAAACGCTCATAAGCAATATTTTTTAGAGGTTGGTCTAAGCTAACATTCGTGACCACTGCGTGCTGCTGATAATCGCGTATATAACACTCAATATTTAAAATTTTTCTTATCGATGATTGTGCGCCATCTGCAGCAAAAACACATTTTGTCATCAAACTTTGATCACAATCATCATGCTCAATTGATAATTGCCAACCAATTTCAGTTTGTACTAAATTTTTAACTTTTGCTGGACAAAGATGATCGATATTTTCAATTTTTGTAAATGCATCCAATAAAATATTGTAGAGTTTAGGAATTTCAATCACGTATCCCAGCGCTGGAACTTGTTCTTGCTGGGCTGATAACCTTGACTTGCCGAAATGCCCTTTATCTGAAATATGAATATCAGTAATTGGCTCTGCTATCTTTGATATTTTATCCCATATTCCTATCCACTTTAAAAAAGCCACATTACCATGTGCTAAAACCAGTGTACGGGCATCATATTCATCTTGACCTTGGCGCATAGGTTGGATCACTTCAATTAAGGCAACTGTGCCATTAAATTTTTGTAATGCTAACGCTGCAGTTAGGCCGACCAACCCTCCTCCAACAATTGTAATATCATAATCTTTTATCAACTTTGACGCCTTATTGCTTCAATATCATGAATGTCTTTAACTAAACCCATTGACAAATTTTCATAACCATTTTCTGTCACTAAAATATCGTCTTCAATTCTTATTCCAATATTCCACCACTGCTGATCAACATTATTATCAGGCCTGATGTAAAGTCCTGGCTCAACGGTAAACACCATGCCTGGTTCCAATAATCTTGATTGACCACTCTGAGTATACCTGCCTACATCATGAACATCCAGACCTAACCAATGTCCAGCACCATGCATGTAAAACTGACGATAGTGCCCAGCTTCAATATTCTCTTCCACTCCACCTTTTAAAATTTTTAGATCACAGAGGCCTTCAGTTAATTTTCTAACCACAGTCTGCTGAATCTGAGACCACTCTAGCCCAGGTTTTAGCATTGTTATTGCTGCTTCTTGAGCGATTAAAACCAATTCATATAATTCACGCTGAGGCGCATTAAAACTCTTTTCAAGAGGAAATGTTCGAGTAATATCTGCAGCATAATTTTCTATTTCAGCACCCGCATCAATTAAAACTAATTCTCCAGCTAACATTTGTTGATTATTATGAATATAGTGTAAAACACAACTATTTTTACCACTGCCAATAATAGGCAGATAGGCGCATTGACGACATCCATTGCGGTAAAATGTTTGCATAAGCATAGCCTCAAGTTCATACTCATACATATTTGGCTTGGCATGTTTCATACATACCCAATGCGCTTCAACACTCAGGGCAACTGCTTCTTTTATTTTAGCGATTTCTGCAGGAGATTTTTTAACGCGCATTTCATCAATGTAAGTGGCAATATCTATAATTTTAGTGGTTTTATGTTTGGTTTTTGAATGGTTTAAACTATGAATAGTAGATAATAGTTGCTTTTCAAAGGTTAAGTCAAAACCTAAAGGAATTGCAATTGTTTCATATTGGCTTAAAAAATCAGGTAATTTCTTCCAAAACTCTTGTACTGGGTAAGCACTATCTGCACCAAATTTTTCTACTGCCCCCATTTGACCGGCTCTAATACCGCACCATATCTCATGCTTTTCGTCATAAGGCTGAGAAAATAAAATATATTCATCTGATGAACTTTGTGGGGCTAATAGCATAATCGCATTAGGCTCATTGAAACCTGTTAAATAATGAAAGTGGCTTTGTTGCCTAAAAGGATAATGGTTGTCACCATTACGAATAGTCTCTATTGCCCCTGGAATGATAATCAATGGATGATCATCTTTTGTTAATTCTAAAACTTTTTTCCGTCTCTTCGCATATTCCATTGTTTTATCTCTATCAATGTATGAGTGTGTTTCTGACATTTTCAGTGGTTTCTTTTCTGCTTGTTAAATCCATATAAACAGCCAAAATAGCCAAACGCAAATATTCGACTACAGTTACATAAGCTTCTTCATCTGCTTCAGAAAAATTGAAGTTTTCATAATCGACTTGTGATATTTCAGTGATATGCTGCAAAGCAGTATTACAGTCTTTAGAATAAGTTTTTGTCAAATCTATATTTCCTAATTTTAGACCATTAATAAAGCCGTCACACCATGCTCCTAATTCTTTAGCACGATATCGCAGTTCTGTATCATCATCAGGTAATAATAAATTGAAGCTGAAATCAATGTTTGCCAATTTTTCCTGAGTTGCAGAAAAAAGATTTTTTAAAGTATCTAATGCCGATTGGCTCTGCTCAGCGTCACCTACTGAGAGTGTAGCCCACTTTTCAGCGCTGATATCGCTAATTTTTCCACTACAAAAAAGTCCTGTTAACAAACCATGCGATTCAGAGGTTGATGCTACAGCACTTGTACTCGCTAGAGCAGCTGCGGCAGCTTGATAATTAGGTAATTGAGACATATTTCAATCAATTCATGTGTTTTATTTGAACTATATTTTAGCACAATTCCTATAAATAACTAAAGTTTTATTCAGAAGTGCCGTTCACATTAGTATCAAATTAAATATTTTTATTTAATCCTTGATATCCGTTAACCTGTTCATTTATAAGCCGTGACAATTAATCATGGCTTTTTTTAGCAATGCGACTAATGAATAATTGTCCTACGAACTCATTGGAAACATGTAAGCTATGGATTTTAAACGAGTATAAAGCATGTTATGCTAATTAAAATTTATGATGAAGTTAAGCAATGTCTCAAGCTCAGATTAGACAGTTAATTCACCAACAACGGGCTCAATTAACTCAAAAAGAAATTCAGCAAGCCTCTGATCAAGTCATAGAATACGTAATAAACTTCATTTCTTTTGAAGCACCTCTAAATCTAGCATTCTATTTGCCCAATAAGGGTGAAATTGATCCTACTTTACTGATAGAACATGCTTGGTTGCACGGCAATGATTGCTATTTACCTGCAATTGACCCACTTTATGAGAAACAGTTAGTTTTTTTAAACTATACTGCTGAGAGTGACTTAATAGAAAATCGCTACCATATTAAAGAAGTTCGCTATGACTCTGATATTTTGTGTGCTGCTGAGTCATTGGATATTGTTTTTGTTCCGTTAGTTGCGTTTGATGAAAAGTGTCATCGGATTGGCATGGGTGTTGGTTACTATGATCGAACATTCAATTTTAAACTCGCTAACCAAAAACAGCCCCCTATGCTTATTGGCTTAGCTTATGAGTTTCAAAAAGTACCAAGCATATCTCCTCAATCCTGGGATGTGCCAGTTGATGCTGTGGTCTCAGAAAAGCAACTTTATGTTAGCCAATCAAATTGACCCTACCTTTATTTGCCTATACAAAAACTAGAAAAAATTTTTCCTAATAAATCATCTGAAGTAAATTCACCTGTGATTTCACTTAAGTGATGCTGCGCTTGACGTAAATCTTCGGCAAGTAATTCTCCAGCGTAGGTCTCATAGAATTGTTGTAATCCCGAATTTATAATATTTTTTACCTTGAGTAGTGCATCTAAGTGTCTTCTTCTTGCAATGAATATGCTTTCTTGCTGTGTATCTGCCCCTACAGATTGTTTAAGGTGCTCACACAGTAAATCAATGCCTTGATTTTTCTTAGCAGATAATTGAATAACCGTATGCTGACCCTCAATATAACATTTTACAGGTAAATTAGTTTTATCAATTTTATTATAGATAATTGTAATTTTCTTTTTGGAAATAAATTTTGAATCAAATCCTGACCATAAAGCTTCAGGCGCAGTGTTATGATTTTCGCTACTATCGACCACTATAAGTATTCTATCTGCCTCAGAAATCTGCTGCCAAGCACGCTTTACTCCTTCTTGCTCAACAATATCATTGCTGTCACGTAGCCCTGCAGTATCGATAACATGCAGAGGAATCCCATCAATAATAATTTTTTCTTTTAATATGTCACGTGTAGTACCCGGAATATCTGTAACAATCGCAGTATCTTTACCACTTAACCTATTTAATAGACTAGACTTACCCGCATTTGGCTTGCCTGCAAGCACGACCGTTATGCCGTCTCTTAAAATTGCTCCCTGGGTCGCTGTTTCTAAAATTTTCGTTAAATGTTTCAATAGTGACTCAATGCTTTCTGTTATTTTTCCATCAGACATAAAATCAACTTCCTCTTCAGGAAAGTCGATCGCAGATTCGACATACATTCGAATTTCGATTAATTTTTCTAATAATTGATTAATTTTAGTCGAAAATTCGCCTTTTAAGGATCGAACCGCACTCAATGCTGCTTGTTTAGACTCGCTATTGATAAGATCTACTATAGCTTCAGCTTGAGCTAAATCAATTTTATCATTTAAAAACGCTCGCTCAGAAAATTCACCAGGCTTAGCCAATCTTGCCCCTAAATGAATCACCTCTTGCAAAAGCATATCAAGAACTATGGGGCCCCCATGCCCTTGTAACTCAACGACATCCTCACCTGTAAAAGAATGTGGGGCTTTAAAATAAATCACAAGACCAGTATCAATGACGTTCCCTTGCTGATCTTTAAAGCTTCTATTTGTACAAAACCGAGGCTGAGGTAGCTCACCAGCAATTTTTGTCGCAATATTTTTTGCTTGTAAACCAGAGATTCTAATGATTCCAACACCACCCCGACCTGCCGGGGTGGCTTGAGCTACGATTGTATCAGCTGGATAAGCCGCCATTTTATTTGCTAGATTTAGATTTTATTTTTTTGGAGTTAGTTTTTATAGGTGCACGATTCGAGTGATTATAATTACGCATAATATACCACTGCTGCAAAATCGATATACCATTATTAACCACCCAATATAAAACTAAACCTGCTGGAAAATTCATAAAAAGCAATGTAAACACAACCGGCAAAAACATCATTATTTTTGCTTGAGTTGGATCTGGTGGTGCAGGATTCATTCGTTGCTGAATAATCATAGAGATTCCCATCAAAATGGGTAATATAAAAAATGGGTCTTTAACAGACAAATCGTGTATCCAGAAAATAAATGGGGCTTGTCTTAATTGAACGCTTTCAACGAGTACCCAATATAAAGCAATAAATATTGGAATTTGGATAAGTATGGGAAGACATCCTCCAAATGGATTGATTTTTTCACGTTTATAAAGAGCCATTGTTTCTTGAGTAAGCTTTTGACGATCCTCAGCATAACGCTCTCTTAACGTTGCAATTTTAGGCTGCAGAGCACGCATTTTGCTCATCGAGCGATAACTCGCTGCAGACAATGGATAAAATAACAATTTTACTAGAATTGTCACAGCAATAATTGCCCAACCCCAGTTGCCTATTAGCCAATACATTTTTGCTAGTAGCCAATAGAGAATATCTGAGATAAACCATAACCAGCCATAATCAACTGTCATATCTAAATGAGGTGCAATGTCTTTCAATTGCTCAGTTAACTCTGGGCCAACATATAATTTAGCATCCGTACTTACAGTTTCGCCAGGCGCTGCCTTTAACTCTGCACCACGTATGCCGACTGTATATAAATGATTATCCTGCATATGTGTATAGTACAAATTTTCTTGGTCTTGCCTTGGAATCCAAGCACTTAGAAAATAATGTTGCTGCATAGCAGCCCAACCACCCTGACTTTGCTCCATTACTTTCTTCTTTTTAATATCTGAAAAAGTCAGTTTTTGATAAGGATCAGCTTGGGTTGAGATTGATGCACCGAAGTATGCATGAATGGTAAAAAATCCTTTGCCGGCATTTGGATCTTTGTCTGTTCTTGATAGCTGAGTAACCAGATTGCCACGCCAAATATTATCAGATTGATTATTAATGATATACTCGATATCAATATCATACTTAGAGCGTGTTAATTTGTAACGCTTGATAAACTCTACATCTTGAGGATTTTTCCAACTAAAATCAACGATAATTTGTTGTTGATTGTCTGTAAGCACATAATAGCGACTGCTGCTTTGATAGCTAGTGTTTTTATTATAAGGACTACCTTTACCAATAAAAGTACTCTCTGCAAAGTAGCGATATTCTGGATCAGAATTAAATAATATCATTGGTTTTTCTGGCTGATTGATAGACATCGTATATTTTGGCAACGCTGCTTCGACAATATCTGCAGTTGCACTATCAATTTTAAGTTCTAAAACATCTGTTTTAATCGATACGATATCACTACCAGTGGGTGCTTGTTCTGAGTCAACCAGGGTCGCAGGAATTTTAGTGGCGTTAGTATTGTCATTAACATGATTTGCTGCATTAGAAATAACATCTTGAGGGATAGATGAGCTAGTAGTCGTAACTTCAGTTTTAGTTAAAGCTTTTGACGCATGCTTATAATCTTCTTGCCAAGCGGACCATAATTGCATTGCAACAAAAACAATCGCAGCAAATATAATAATTCTTTTAGTATCCATATAATTTCAACCTATCAAAATATAATTAATCTTCAGGCACGGGATCTTCACCCCCAGCATGCCATGGATGACAGCGACATATGCGTTTACAGCCTAACCACCCTCCTCGAATCACTCCAAATCGTTCAATCGCTGTATAAGTGTATTGTGAACAAGAAGGATAGAAGCGGCAATTATACGCTAAAAAAGGACTAATAAACCAGCGATATAGCTGAATTATTAACAGGAAAGCTTTTCTAAAAGTAATTGCCATGCTTGATTTATAGATTTCCAAAGTTGTTTATTGCTGTCATTAGAGCTCGATCTTATGGCTAATACCACAATATCAACATTAGCTAATTGTGGTATATGGTGGCGGAAGCTTTCTCTGATAATACGTTTTAGGTAATTTCGCTGTACCGCCTTTTTGGTATGTTTTTTAGCAATTGCCAAGCCTAGGCGAGGAATGACTTGAGTATTTTTAACAACCAACATCAAAAAACAGTGGTGTTTTACCTTAACACAGTTATGCTTAAAAACATTGTCAAAGTCGCTGGAGTGCTTTAAAAAATATTCTTTAGTTAATCGCACAACTATGCGGTTACACAAAGCCTTTTGCGGCCTTTCTTCCGTCGATTATTAAGTACTTGGCGACCACTTCGGGTACGCATACGACAACGAAAACCGTGTTTTCGTTTACGCCGAGTGTTACTAGGTTGATATGTACGTTTCATAGTTTAATATTCAATACTTGTTCAGGGGAGAAAATTCTATATTTAAGTCGAATGATTGTCAATTCTAAGTGTGTGTTTTTTATTAACCATGTTATTAATTAATATAAATATATAAATTAATTTATTTGTTATTGTTATTATAGTCTCTATATATTTGTGGATAACTCAAAAATTGTCTTAAAAAACAGATAGTTACATAACATTTGGCCTGTGGGTTAACCTTTAATTCAAGTAGGATAATCTGCTGATTACCGGGGTATAAAACCCCTGGCTTACACTATATTCGTAAAATTATTTAAATTATCACCACTTTATTCCTAGTTAATTCACAGGAAATTTAACCCAACCTGTGGATAACTTTTTAAAAGCGATCTAAACTATCGGTCCTTCATCAATATGTTCATCTTAAGGTGAGTACATGTCCTTGCCATCGGTTTGGGAAAGTTGTTTAGAATATTTAGAAAAAGAGTTACCCAGCCAGGAGTATTATACGTGGATAAGGCCTCTACAAGCCTATCACAAAGATAATCGTTTAATTCTATACGCTCCGAATCGGTTTGTACTTGATTGGGTAAAAGAGCATTTTCTAATCAAAATTACTCAAACTATGGATTTTTTGACTAATAATAGTTCACCTGACATCCATTTGGAAATCGGCACACGTTCAGTTGATTCAGAAAATACCAACTTAAAGCATATGGCCTCTAGTGTATCTCAACCGTCTATATCCTATGCCAATCGATTCCAATCGAATCTCAAAAAACAATTTTCGTTTGAAAATTTTATTGAAGGTCATTCTAACCAGTTAGCAGTGGCAGCAAGTAAGCAAGTAGCCAACGAACCAGGTGGAATGAACAATCCACTGCTCATTTATGGTGGAGTTGGTTTGGGGAAAACTCATTTAATGCAAGCAGCGGGTAATTTAATGCTCAAAAATAACCCTAATGCAGAAGTGTTGTATATTCACTCTGAGCGTTTTGTGGCCAGAATGGTAAAATCTTTGCAAACCAATAAAATGGAGGATTTTAAGCAATATTATCGTCAGCTAGATGCATTATTAATCGATGATATTCAATTTTTTGCCAGAAAAGGACGCTCTCAAGAAGAATTTTTTCATACTTTCAATGCTTTACTGGAGGCTGGGCAACAAATCATCATCACCTGTGACCGATATCCTAAAGAAATTGAAGGCTTAGAAGAGCGTTTAAAATCTCGCTTTGGGTGGGGATTAACGGTCGCAGTTGAGCCGCCTGAGCTAGAGACACGGGTTGCTATTTTAATGAGCAAAGCCGAGCAAGTTGGCGTGATTTTACAATATGAAGTTGCATTTTTTATTGCCAAACGCATACGTTCAAACGTACGTGAATTAGAGGGCGCACTTAAACGGGTGATCGCGAATGCAAACTTCACTGGGAAAAAAATAACCGTAGATTTTGTAAAGGAATCGCTCAAAGATTTACTCTATTTGCAAGACAAATTGGTCACCATTGATAATATTATTAAAACTGTCGCTGAATATTACAAAGTAAAAGTTGCAGAAATTCTTTCTAAAAAACGAAACCGTTCTCTAGCAAGACCTAGACAAATCGCGATGTTGCTGGCTAAAGAATTAACAAATCATAGCCTGCCAGAAATAGGTAATGCCTTTGGGGGACGTGATCATACAACGGTTTTACATGCGCACAGAAAAATGAAAGAATTGATAGGAATCGATATCGATATTACTGAAGATCATAAAAATTTGATCCGTATTCTAACTACCTAAGGGACCTTCAGCTGATGAAATTTGCAATAAATCCTCAAAAATTAGTTTCGGGAATGCAACGCGTGATTGGGGTCGTAGAGCGTCGCTTAACTTTACCCATTCTAGCCAATGTACTCTGCTCTATAGATGGACAAAAAATGCGTTTTACTGCCACTGATCTGGAGGTTGAAATTGAGCACATTTGTGAATTAGATGAAAGCTTTGAACCCACCGAATTTACGATTCCAGGCCATAAATTCTATGACATTTGTAAATCATTAAGCGTAGACACTGTATATTTTTGTTATGAAAATCAAAAGGTTAGCTTGAAAACAGAATCTGCCCACTATACTTTGGCAAGTTTGCCGGCAGCAGATTTTCCTAATATAGAGCAAGTTCAGCCATTGATTGAATTTAATCTAAGTCAACGGCAACTTAAGCAATTACTGAACCAAACCCAATTTGCTATGGCTGATCAAGATGTTCGATTTTATCTTAATGGAATGCTATTGCAAGTTGCGGGTGATACCATCCACGCGGTGGCAATGGATGGGCATCGATTTGCGCATGCAGAGCTTATTTTAGCGGATACAAGTAACCTAGGCGAACAACAAGTGCTCGTTCCCTTTAAAGGAATTATTGAATTAAATCGCTTGTTAGAAAACAATAATGATCCCATTACGATAAAATTTTGTAGCAATTACCTTTGGGTAGAAATGGAAAATTTGTGGTTTCGAAGCAAACTGATTGATGGTGTATTTCCTGATTACAATTTAATTATGCGAAACATTGGGCAACAAACCATTAATGTTGAAAAAAAATCATTCAAACAAGCATTATCAAGACTGGCGATATTAGCTAGTAGTCAGTTAAATGCGGTTCGAGTAGAAATTAATGCTCATTCAATGAAATTATTGGCAATCAACCAAGAGAGTGATGAAGCATGGGAAAAATTATCCATTCAATATCAGGGCGAACCTACAGTATTGGGTTTTAATATTAAATATTTATTAGATATGCTGGCAGTGATAGAGGCTGATACTGTAAGTATACAGTTTTCGAGCTTAGATAAGGGAGTGCTTTTCTCTGGAAGTGACGAGGAGCGGACCAGTTATATCATCATGCCATTGCGATTATGAGTCTAATCCAGCTAAAGATTAATAATTTTCGGAATATTTTTAGTGGCAACTATAGCTTTTTACCCCATTTTAATATCATACATGGTGAAAATGGCAGTGGTAAAACCAGTTTGCTAGAAGCTATTTATTTTATCGGCCATGGCAAATCCTTTCGTACCCACTTAGTTAACCAGCTTGTTCAGCATGATTTTGAGGGATTTAACTTATTTGCTCAAATTGAACAAAAAGAGGATATTCCTACAAAAATAGGCGTGGAACGCATTTCTTCAGCTTCTACTAAAATAAAGATTAATGGCCAAATCTGCCATAGCGCTGCTGAATTAGCGACTTTATTGCCTATGCAAATCGTAAATCCTGATAGTTATAAATTGCTTGAAGCTAGCCCAAAGTATCGTCGTAAATTTCTAGATTGGGGATTGTTCCACGTGGAACATTGTTTTTTAACAGTCTGGCGAAGCTTCCAAAAAACCTTGGCGCAGCGTAACAGTGCTTTGAAATTACAATTAAGTGAAGCTGAAATTAATATTTGGAATGAAGAATTACAATTTTATGCGGAACAGTTGAGTGATTTACGTAAACAATATTTTTTAAATTTACAACAACTAATGTTTAATATGCTTAAAGATCACTCTATTTTACATAAGCTTACGTGTATTTATGAGAGAGGATGGCCAGAACAAGAAGATTACAAATCAATTTTAATAAAAAATTTACCTAAAGACCGCCAAATAGGTTACACAAAGTATGGACCCCAGAGAGCAGATATTAAATTTTTAATAGATGAACATCCTGCACAGCAAGTGCTTTCTCGAGGTCAACAAAAAATCCTAGTGGGCTTTTTAAGCTTAGCACAGGGGATTTTATGTAAACAATTAATCAACAAAACTTGTCTATACTTAATTGATGATTTAGCATCCGAATTAGATGATCAACATAAAAAATACTTGTTCAACCAGTTAGCAAAATTAGAAGCACAGGTGTTTATTTCTGGGGTTAACCAAGCTGAGTTAAAACAGATCGTTGAAGGATACCCCCATCAAATGTTCCACGTGGAACATGGACATTTAATATTCTCAGCAGACGGTACTACGGTATAATGGCGCTTTTCTATAGAAGTATTCGTTAATGATAAACAATACATATTCAACTTAAAATTATAAAAAATTTATCAT
>Ga0100402_1000524_pt1 | contig 45028 bp, 23 predicted proteins | sample CryGeyme20150102_FD_80419 | JGI IMG/M metagenome (GOLD analysis project Ga0100402, IMG submission 80419) | Groundwater microbial communities from Crystal Geyser aquifers in Utah, USA - Crystal Geyser metaG 2015-0102 | ecosystem: Environmental > Aquatic > Deep subsurface > Groundwater | place... | reverse complement strand
TAATACTACTCCAACTCATGAATTTTGTACTGAGGATACCCCTTTGATTTCGAGGGGTTTATGGTAACCCTGTATGATTGTGTACTAGGGGTACGTACCCTATACTCCCGGGAAAGAGACTTGTGCATGGGTCCCTTTTGCACTTTTTCTATATAATACTAGAGTAGTCTAGAGTAGTACTAGTAGTACTAACTACTGTAGTCTACTGCCTACGGTAGACTACTACTAGAGTTGGACTGTACTAGAATAACCTTATCCATACTGGTAACTTGTCTACTATTATTTTTGTAGTATTCTTGTACTCCCTAGCTAGTACTAGTACTAGTAGTACGACTAGCTAGTACAGTAGCTAGTTAGTAGTAGTACTACTACTACTACCTCTAGGAGTACTACTAGTAGTAGTACAACTGTATTTCCTCTTGAGAGCGACAGCGCGCACCCAGCAATCATAAAATAATGATATCAGGCCTCAGGGTATTTTGCCTCGCATTCTACTTAAATTGCAGTATTCCCGTTCCCGTATTCCGCCTATGTGACAGGCACATGTTCTTGAGTGAGACTTCTAAATAAATATTCAGGATTCACGAGTCAGGGGGTGTCGCAAACACGAGTACCCGCCCCGCCGCTTTACAAGAATCAAATTGAAATTTTATTACTACTGTACCACCATGGTACTGGTAGGAGCGGTCTACCGTAGTACTAGTACCTGTTACGGTAGCTAGCACCGTACTCTTCTACTACTAGTACTACAAGTACTACTACTACTCTACTGTACTAAATAATTGCAGCAGTGCTGGTCTACTACTACGGATGTGACTACGGTACCGTATAAAACTGAACTGCAGCAGTGCTACTACTAAGTAGTAGTACCAGGTACCTACTAGTACAGCAGAACCGGTGAGTAGTAGTACTCCTACTACCGTACTAGAACTGCCAACTAATGATAGCTAGCTAGTAGTCTACTGGTACCTGGTAACAAAAAGGTCATTACATCTACAGTAGATCTACCAGTACTCTGCTACTAGAGTGATGGTACCTGCTACAGTAGCTACTGGTAGCAGTAACGTAGTCTGCTACGGTTGTTGGAATGAAGAATAGTACTACTACTAGCTACTAACTAGCTAGTGCACTAGAGTAGTAGTCTAGCTACCAGGTAGAGCAGTAGTACCAGGTACCACTACTAGTACTACTACTACTAGACTAGTTATTACAGTAGTTAGGAGTAGACTACTAGTAGTAGTACCGGTACTACGGATTTATTTTTAGTAGTCGATTGCCGTTTAGTAGTACAACAGCTCTTGTAAGAATTTGTCGAACGGTTGATGATTTGTTGGATTCATGTGTTGTTGATTTATTTTTCATCACACAACTAGACTACTAAACAACAACAACATGATCTCACTTTCAAATAATAATAATAATAATCATTGTCACATAAACAGCAACAACAGCAGCAGCAACAACAGCAACAACAGCAACAAAAATAACAGAGTATAACAACACTTACTGTCTGTTTGTGTGGTACAATACAAGAGTGGTGCATGTCTGTCTGGTGTCTGTATTATTTTTGATTGAACAACGTTCGCAAAACAAGAACAACAACAAAAAAAAACATGGGTAGAGTTTACGAGACGACAGCGGGAAGCTTCTCGAGTAGTAGTAGTGGCAGCAGCAGCAATACTCCAACATCTATTACTACCACCACCATGGCCACCACCAGTAGCACCATCAGTAGTAGTAGTAGTAGTAGCAGCAGCAGCAGCAGCACCACCACCACCACCACCACCACCGTCAGTAGCAACGATCACGACAACGACGTGCTGATGAACTCCTCCAACATTATTATGAGTACGTCTCATCCTACGACACCATATACAAATGATAATAATGATAATAATAATAGTAGTGCTGATAACTACTTGTACTACTACTACGACGACGACAACGATATTGTTTTATCAAACTCTACCAACAACAACAACACTGCGACAACCATCACAACTACTACTACTAATAATAATGGTCATTTTACCAACGGTGTCAATTTTGGTGAAACGATTCATCGTCCACCTCATCAACCCAACACTTATTATCATCGTGATGATGAACAACAAGGAGGAGGAGGATGGATTGGATACACAAACGACGATACCAATGGCACACAGATTTGGAAGGCTAATAATAATATCAACAATTATCATCAACAACAACAACAACAACAAGACGAACAGCGCAATTGGGTCATTGTGGCTATTCTGATTGTCATTATTGTAGTGTTGTGGTTGGTATTGGGTATGATGTTGTACGTACCACTGGCACGATACCTTCGACGTCGGATGCCCGTGAGTCAGGCACGTATTCATCGACGGTACGAAACGATTGAAGGATGGCTGATTACCAAACTTGTACAATCACACGATAGGACGTGCTGTGAATTGCAGCAATCCAAGTATCGTAACAAGAGCAGCAACAACAACAGTAGCAACAACAATAATAATGAGGGGATCATCAAGATTGGAACGAACATGTCAGGTGTTGTTGCAGTTCAAAATGATGATGATGATGATGATGATGAAAAAGATAATGAAAATGATAATGATAACCATCACAACAGTAGCACTTTGACAAACAATGCCGATTCTACCAACATCAACGTTGACATCAATACTACTCCTTGTGCTGCTGCTGGTGGTGGTGGTGGTGGTGGTACTGATGGTGGTGGTACTCCTGGTACTCCTGGTGATGATGATATTGAGAACCAATTATTACCGTCATTACCATTCCCACCACAACCCCAAACATCATCACTGCCACCGTCGTCATGGTTGATAAAACACACAAGTTCCTACGGCACAACGGAAACAAGTCGTACCACAGCACTCTTCGAAAGCTTTGATAATTCGGAACCATCGTCTTCTTCTTCCTCCTCCTCCTCCGTATCCTCCTCTAACAGCAGCAACAACAGCCACAAGCATAACAATAATGGTCACCAGGAGGAAAGTGGTGGTTGCACCAATTATACCATGAGCAATCATCAGGACCGAGAATGTTCCATTTGTATGGAAGAATTTTACGTTGGAGATGTGATTTCTTGGTCTCCATACCAGGCATGCAGTCACGTTTATCATCACCAGTGCATCAAAGAATGGTTGCTACGGCATAACAATTGTCCCTTTTGTCGAACCATTGTTCTACCGGTCGATCAACCAGACGTTCGAATAACTGTCAAGATATTTCAGGAACTTTCGGAACTACGAGCACGACGTGCCGAGAGAACCTACTACTGTCTTGAACATGGACTAGTAACATTGGATCAGCTTCCGGTGTCAGCAACAAAGCTACTGCAGCAGCAGCAGCAAGACAAGAAGAGAAACAAAAATTATAGCAACAAGAAGAAGAAGAAGAAGAAGGTATGCATCAAAACCACCACAAACACCGCCAGTAACAATAACAATACCAACAATGACGATGACAGCGACAAGCAGAACAAGGCCATGACATGTACGACAAGAACAACAACAAAATCAAAAACACTTGACAATCGAACCACGAAGAGTGATGAGTCACAACATCATCGTTTCAGAGAAAAGTTAAAAGCAGGTATTACCAAGGCAGATTTACGAAAATTACGTGGCGATCCGATGGAGAAAAAAATAAGCATAAGGAACGAACGAGTCACAAACGTTGCCTTCATGGATATGATGAGTGTCGTTCAAGATGTCACGATGGAAGAAGATTATGATCACGACGACGACGAAGCAGCAGCAGCAGGAACAGCAGAGGAAGCTGAAGGAGGCGAAACCCAGTCACTACACTCAAATTGGAACCAAGAAGAACAAAACAACATTGCACAACAACTAGATGAAGGAGGCAAAAAAGAAGAAATGACATTTATTTTGATAAATACAGATGAGATTGAATTTACAGTGAACAAGAGTGATGTCACTGAGGATACGGAAATGTTTGGTCAAACTGACGACACGATGGTTTCTACAAGTGTCAACACCATCGCCGTCGCAGCACCAGCACCAGCAGAAACAGGGAATGTTGCAGTCATTCGCAATACAAGCAACGACTCTTCTTCAAGTGCTTTGCGCAGTGTAAAAGACGACGTTCACGAATCGAAAATGGAATGCCAATCGTGGAACAAATTTGGAAGCAACAGAACCCGACGAGAGAAGGAGACTAACATTTATTTTGCGGAATAGTCACACGTGCTCGTCTGTTGATGCATTTTCTGCAGAAGGACAAAGTAATAACATCATTATTGTCAGCTCTGCTGCTGCCATTGACGAGAATATCGCAACCGAAGAAGCGAAGAACCGTACAAAGAGGAACCATGCTCTCGATCGTCTGCCCTCGTTCTGAGGTTGTACGGCACTGTCTGTACCGGATACAACTGGCATTTTAGAAGCTTGAACAAATAAATCATGATTCCGTAGAGTTTCTTTTTTTGTAAATTGTACATATACTGTGCTTTCATCACAAGTACGCAAGGGCTCGAAAATAATAATATGGGAATTCCAACTTACAGTGAAGGGAGTTTCAAAATTGATGGCTGCGTAGCCCAAACAAGCGATTGGAACGTCAAGGGAAGCCAAAAATCAAAGGTACGGATCCATAAAAAAAAAAAAAGCCCCGCGCAAGTGATTTTGCTTGTCATCTCGGATCTCGGTAATGAAGAATTCAAATTCTGCATCAACCAACCGGCACTAAAATAGGAGATTCTTACTCTAGTAGTAGATGATTCTTGGTGGGATACTTATCAACTCTAAGCCACCTCCCAATTGGCAAGATCGGGTGGGATTATGAATCATCTCTCGAGCAACCCAATCTCCTGCAGTCTGTACCGTAGCCATGTGTGTGTGTGTGTGTGTGTGTGTGTGTGTGTGTTTTACAGCATTAAATTTTTGCTTTTCAGCCCACCACCACCATACTCCCCAGTCGAGTTCTGGGGTACAGTAGTACTTTTCAGTACGTAGCTACTACTAGTAGTAGTAGCTAGTAGTACTAGTAGTAGCTACTATCCCGGTAGTAGCTAGCTACTATAACACTACTAGAGCTAGTACTACTACTACTAGTAGTAGTAGGCAAGATTACTACTAGCTAGTAGTACTAGTAGTAGTAGTATCCTACAGTACTTTGTCATTAAGTAATACAGTAGGGTTAGTGCAAGGCGGCGAAACGCGATACGCGATACGCGATACGCGATACGCGAAACCAAATAAATAAATAAATAATAAATAAGACGTGTTATTATTGTCAGGTTTTGACCACCGGTCAAACTGGGTGGAGAATTTTTTTACCCAGACCAAAATAATAATAATCACCCGTTCATATCAAAAAATAGTTCATATCAAAATTAATAAGAAGAGAAAACATAAAAAAATAAAAATAAACGAAATAAAAATATAGTATTCGAAACCAAGTACCGACAAGCAGTGTTGATGAAAAAATGATAATAATGATGAAAGAAAGGAACAGAAGCTCTGATGACTGCAGAAAAGATCTGGTTCTAGAAAGCTCCAACAATTCTACTACTAGTAGTGGTAATGGCGGCAAGGAAAAAACATGGAAGTGGAAGACACTGAGATATGCCTTTATCGTGATCTGGATTATCACTACAATGGGTAGAAAGCTGGATTTTAAATATACTATCATTACAGAAGAAACCATAATAGATTCATCACCTGTAGCTACTACTACTAGTAGTAGTAGTAGCTCACCAACAACAACGCAAAACATAATGCACGACAGCAGAAATGAAACAGAGTCTGTCTCTAATACTACTACTACCACCACTACCACTACTACTAATGCTACTTCTTTTACGGGAAGTCGAATCACATATTATGATCATGATATGAAACTCTATGAGAATGTTTGTATCGTACATGAAGACAGAAAATTTATTAATTTCAGATATTACACGAACACAGCTGATCCGGAAATTGCAAAACAACATTCCTTTGATCAATCAGTGAAAACGTATCAAGATGTCTTTGCTGTTAATCCACCCTTTCAATACTCACTGGAACAATGGTACGAGGACAGTGCTAATGGGAAACGAGTGTTTGAAGGAGAAACGGTATGGACGATGGAAATATATAATAATCCTGGACATTGTCTATCTGATATGATGTTACCACTTGTTCTAGACCAGTTCCATCGATCAACAAACTCGGATAAACAAAAAGTACCATTTTATGACTATTTTCTCATGGGACGACCAAAGAGATTCTGGGACTCTGTTGCAGATGAAAATTGGTGTTTTACCATGATGCGAGCTGCTGGATTACTAAAACATGTTAGCAAGGGACTGGTGTCTATGGAAGATTCGACCAAGTGCTTTAGACGCCTTTACGTCCCTCACGTTGCAGGGTTTCGCTATCCACTGAACGAGAACGAAGACCCAGATCAACGCAATGCGTTTCAAAAGATTGCCACAGTTACGGCTTTCAAAAAAAAAATTGCAATCAATTATCCTCGAGCTGCTTTACAACAATTACGATCAAACATTGCTCAATTTTTTAATCTAACAATAGAACCCTGGCCAGAACGAAGCAACGATGCACAAAGCGAGACGAATATATTGTTACACGTACGAGGAAAGAAGCAAAGACGACAACTGTTTAATTCGGAAGAACTGAAACATTCTCTCGAACAGCAATATCACGCAAACGTTACACTCTTATCCGATGCTTGGAAACCTCTATCTATTGCAGATCAATTGAAAATGTACAATTCCTACCAGTACATTATCACTGTACACGGAGCCCATCTTTCGAATGCTATCGTGGCAAGGCCAAATACAAAGCTTATAGAATTGTTTTGTTCCATCCCGGCAGATGCATTACCTGATCCATTGCTGACCGAACGCAATGCGTCCACTGCCTACGAAGATTGGTACGGATTTAGTGCGCTGGGAGGTTGGTTTGCAACACCATTCCGGCGTATGGGCTACGAGTATTTCGAGGCGGGACAAAAAAAATGTACCAATGAACACAAGAATTTTATGGTAGACAAGTACAAACGAGGTTGGGATATGTATGCTGACTTGAACACTACTCTACCGCTTATTAGGAATCGCTTTGGATTGAAACCTCGTAAATAAGGCACTTGTTGTTTTTGTCTGGTAAAATAATAATCAGAGAAAAGAGAGTTTATTTGCATCGCAAGTGCAAACTCATTGGTGACGAACGCTGTTGCCGCAGCCAATGGCGCTTACATCAAAGGGGGGATGGGCAACTGATGGAATGCCATGACGTGCTGACACTATTTCATTTAAACTTATCAATTGGCATAGAGCTTGGATCTTTATAAAGAGCAAAAACGAATTTATTGTTCTCTTGTCATGAAATGACCCCAAAATAGCGCATGAAGATCTCATAAACTTTTTGCAGCTATGTTCGCTCATCCTGTATCAAAGTTTCCCCCCCTCTTTCCTTTTGCTGAAGTACCTATCCAATTTATATATTGTACAGTTTTAACAATGGCACAATTGCTCCGGCGATGGTATCCATGGCAAAATTATAATGTTCCGCTTGAACAAATAAAAAACCTGGAATGCCTAATTTACGGGGATCACATTTATGGTGCCCGCAGGGCGCTAGTACGGCTACACGAGGTTAACCATTGGCACCCCAAAGAGTGACAGAGTTGATCACAACCGGACTACACCCTCCAATAATGTTCCGCTTAAAAAAAAATAGTGGCAAAGAATCAAAAGCCTTTTTTATGAATTGCAGATCAAGCTTATTGATCGTCGAACGTCTTCAGAATCCCAAAAATATCAAGGAGAATGCATCTTTTAGATTCAGCGTATAATAATATTATGTGGAAAGCTCAGCCCTTTTTTGACTTGTTCTTGCCTTTTTTGTTGTTATAACTTCGCAGCAGACGTAATTTGCTACCAAGAATTGCGGCTTTTTCCTTATTCTCGTCAAGCCTGTCTGAATGTAATCTGGTCATGAGGAACATCATAAACTTCAAAATCAATTTTGCTCTTTGCTACCAAATGGTACTTCCAAGTGGGGCCGTGCACTGTCACCCTGGGATTGAGCCTAGGTATTGGTAAATGGAACTCTGGAGCAGGATCGCCTCCTTCCTCCAACGGGGGCATCATCAATGCTCCCATTTGAGAATAGCTACTCGCAGCGGACCCTACCAATGTTTTGGCTCGAGTTAAGGTACAGAACGCATCGTACTGGTCCACACCAGGAACAATCGTAATATTTCCAGATGTTGTCGCGTTGGCAATGGCCTGTACGATGCTCGAATTCATCGACTTGGGTTGACATACGACCCAAATAGGTCGATCCGTCCAATTGTAATGTCGAATCAATTTTGGAAATACCTCCTGATATTGGATGTTTCCTCCATTCCGAGCGTTGCTAAATTCTCGTACATGAAATACGACGGCGTCTGTTGTGGGCGGCGCATGCTGACAGCACTCGGGATGAACGGCCAGCTGATGTCGAATTTCAGTCATTCGACGTTCCATCCAATCGTAGTGAATGAAAAAGGCATGCATACTCGCAACTCGAATGTTGGATTTTTGAGTGTTCAACCTTTGAATGAACCTTTCCGTAGCGTCACCTTGCAGTGGAAATTTTTGATGCTCCATGACATAGGCTTTTCCCTGCGATGCAAGGGACCGCAGCCACAGTCTGTAAGCTTGCTTGTTCTGGAGAACTTCTGTCCACTTTTCTTGATTTAGCCCTAAATCCTCTAATACATGTGGTTGTAGTTCTGGCAGTATGCGGTGATCTTCTGGCAACATTGCATTGGGAAGGCAGTACTTTCCTCGTGGATTTGGAAGTTCAAAATCCCATGCTTGTCGGTAAAGGACTTTCCAGCAAAGAGACTTGGCAAGATTGTTGGCATACGCTACTTCAAACAAGTTATTGGCTAATCTTCCAAGAAAATTGAGGATGATGATACCCTCTCCTTTCCGGTTGGCAGTGCAGTTGTTGTACATTTCCAGAAAGACAGGGTCTTCTTTCGGCGGCTCTCTTGCTGGTGTAGTAGACACTGCATTAATATTGTTATTTTCACTGGATTTTGATATTCCATCCTCCATAGTGGGGATATTATTTAGAGTGTCATTTCCATTATTTTGTGTCTTGTCCGATTGCTCTTCCTTCAAACCTCCGCTTGCCGTCGTTTCAGCTCCGTCTACTTCAGACGTTGCCACGTGTTGAATGCTTTGCGTTTGTAGCCCCTGTGCTTGTAGTACTTGATCGATTTCAACGACATCTTCCAATGGAGAATCCGCCGCGTTTAAGCCATTATTTGTTTCATAATGAACTGTCTGAAATATTAGTTCCTTCGATCTTACGAAGTACACAAATATCCAGGCAGCAAAAAGATACCCTGCTACAATAATTTTTCTCATGTTCTTTTGGCTTTTTCAAATTATAATAATGCTACTTGTTGGCAACAGTCAAAACGTCAAAACAGTGCACAGTCAATGGAGCATCTTCCATTGCATCCATCAAACGAAATTGATCGCAGAAGAAAAATTGTAGTTAACAAAACTGGAACACTACTAGCTCTCCTACCTAGTAGTCTAGTACTGCTAGTCTAGTACTAGCTAGATGTAGTAGCTACGCTAGTACTACTACTACTAGCTAGAGGAGTAGCTACTACTAGCTAGTAGTAGTAGCTAGTAGTAGCTAGAGTAGGTAGGTAGTAGTAGCTACTGTTAGTAGCTAGTAGACATTAAATGGAGTGCTGCTAGTCTGTCCATCCGCGGTGAAAATCGTCGAAAATTGTCATGGATTCTACTAGGACTAGTGTAGTAGCTAGTCTAGCTACCAGTAGTAGGAAATACAGTAAAAACGAATAATAGGAGTAGTACCACACTAGTAGTAAAGCAGCACACAACCAGGTACTGTACCGTACTACAAGGACTTTTTGCTCCATTTTAGTGAAGGTATTGTGCTTAAAATTTCTATGTTCGGTATTTTTGGACATTGGCCGCGATATTATGAGAACCGATCTCTGTTTGCACTTATCACAAGATGCTCTTGTCTGTTCAGCTGAATGATGACGAGCAAATAGCGGCAAAAAATCAAGTTGAGTTGATACGAAAATACATGAAAAATGGAATAACTATGATTGCAAGCCGAGCCTCCGATTGAATTTCACATGTATAGTTTTTCCAGTTAAATGGTTTCGTCCGTTTTAGCTGCCGATCCATCGCCGTCTTCATCGTCCGAGACCTCAGCTTCTGCGTCGACACCAGCGAGAGCGTCTTCAACAACCTGGTGCAAGCCCTCCTCAACATCATTGCTTTCGTTGCCTTCGCCATCGACATCGGGCACTTCCTCTGCCTCCTTGTTGAGCAGATTGTCCAGATCTTCCTTCTTGACTTCCTCCGGCAGAGCGGCTTCGTCCACATCGGGGTCTTCTTCGCCAGCAGTCTTTTGCGCCTCCTGTAAAGCCGCGGCATCTGCCTCTTCGGCACTCTCAGTGGGGACCTCCAATTCTGGTTCCTTCTTGTCTTGCTGTTTGGCAGCCATCTCTCCAAGATCCACATGTTGGACCTTCTGGGCAGCAGCAGCTCCAATGCTCACAGCAGCCAGGTTGGCCTCAATCTCATCTTCGGAATCACCGAGGTCACTGACATCGTCGTCGTCGTAAACCTTGGTATCCTTGCCTCCGATTTCCAACATGCTTTCGTAGTGGGCGACTTCTTCTTTCCAAGCCTTTTCCATGGCCTTTCCTTGTTCTTTGAAGGTCTTGTATCCTCGAAGGTTGGGGTCTTCGTCAACAACCTTTTTGGTCAGTGAAATCTTCATGGGTGGTCGAGCTGGTCCCTTCAAGAAGGTAGGCATCGATCGGAGTCCCTTGGGTAGTGCCAAGATGGTCTTCATGCGCTCCTTTCCAAAGGTATGATCCTTGGGGTTTTCGAACTTAGGAATGAGAGTTAGTTGCACGGCCAGAACTTCTTGGTACAATATCTCCCGCGACTTGGAAGTGGCTTCCAAGACCATGATACACATTTCCCCGTCCGCCAATTTGTTGTCCAACCATCCCTTACATCGTTTGATAAAGGAAGTGACATCGTTGCAGGCTCGCTTCGACATGGTATACTGCTTTTGGATGGCCAGCATTCGGTGCATGTTTCGCAGCACAGCAGCCTCCATGGCGAGTGCCTTTTCACTCTTGTGTACGTTGAATCCTTTGCGCTGCAATCGTGCCGACGCTCGCATCATGGCCTTGGCGTACTCGTGACTGTTCATACTGGAATTGGCAAACGTCCAAATGGATTTTTGGAGACGAGATGTTTTCTGGTCCAGCGCCTGTTGTTCCTTGTTACGAGCAAATGCATTGCGCTTCTGGGTACGATCACCATTCAGGCGTTGGACTTTGAGATTCTTTTTAATCTTTCTGATTTTCTTGTTCAGGGCTCTGATCTGTTCGTCTTGCTTGATCTCCTCCTTGTACCTGTCATGGATCACACGAAGCTCGGCTAGTTCCTGCTGGTTGGTCACTTCGTTCTGAACTATGTTCACTGCCTTTTGCACCCACTCAACCTCCTGCATCTTCTTGCCCCAACCCATCAAGAGACCTTCGTCGTTCTCGGCTTCCAGATCAATCTTGTCTTCCTCCTTGATGGCATTCTCGTCGTTGTCCACTACTCCGCCGTTTCCCATGCCCATGGCAATATCCAAGTCACTTGGTTCGCCACCCTCCATAGCAGCTGTGGCATCGTTCTGTTCCATGCCGTCCAAGTTGATATTGTTCATGCTGTTGGCAATGTTTCGCTTCTGCATCCTTCCTTTTACCCATCCGATCACACCTCCACGTTTTTCGACATCATCTGCTGGAGCTGCCTCCTGGTTTGGTTTGGCTGTGCTCATCATGGCCATTCTGTGTCCTTGCTTTCCTCTCTTTTGTACGAGTGCTTACAGTAAAAGTACTTCGTAATCCAAGTGAAGGCCAGAATAAAGGATGACCCGTCGATATGAGATATAGGGTAGATCCAAAACACCGAGAGCCGAGAGTACCTTCTAATTTCTAATATTGTAGATGTAAAATTTAAAATCTTCTTTTCGTGGCGTAAGGAGAATATTACAATATTAACTACTATAGCCAAAGCATATCTATTCCAAAAGCTATTGCTATGTTCCTCTGCGTTGCTTTTAGTTGCTTCATAAAACCTTCACAGCAACTGCTACGTTTAGTAGTAGCAACGAGAAGACAGAGTTAAAACAAGAAGATCTATTAACTAGTAGTAGTAGTCTAGTACTACTGTAGATACGAGTACGAGCTACTCTACTAGTAGTAGCTCTAGCTACTACCGGTAGTCTACTACTAGTAGTAACTCTCATGGGTCATATCTTTTTGAAAAGGTTTCAGTGTGCGTTCAGCTAGCTAGTAGTACAGCAGTACTAGTAGTAGTTTGAAGTCTTTGAAGGAAACAATAATGACCGAACGACGAGGGAGGAAAATAATGACTGTCAAGCCTGTCGAAATTCCCCCCTTCACTCTTAGTAGTACTAGACTAGTCTAGCTAGACATACCACGAGTAGCTGTCGTAAAGATGATGATACGGAATATTCATACGAAGATACAGCAGATCGCAGCAGGAATTTCAGCTCAATCCCTACTACCTGAAACAAGATGATGGAACCAAGCGGCTCCTGGTAATATGTAATGCAGTGGGGTGGTGAAATCATGGTCCAAGCTACCAAGTCTTGTGGTGCGACATAAACTATTTTGCGGAATTCACTACAGAATTATGAATTACAATACAGTAGTAGTTATATTTTTTTTATGAAAGCTCACAACATCCTATCAAACGCTCGCTCTTCGCTTCTATATCTCACTACTAGCTAGCAGAGTCTGCATGCTGCTGTTTTACAATGACCATGATTTTGTTATTGCGTTGTGTCTTTTGGATTGACAAAATTTCGTTTTCTAAAATGGCACGCCGACGCTGTTCCATGTGCATCAATTGTTCTTCGGACAAATCGGAAAAGAGCCGCAATCGTTCCCAACGCTCACGAACATCCAAGTGCATACTTTCTTTGGAATACTTGTAGTTTTTGTTGATCGTATCGTGCATATCGTACTTGTTGTTGTTGTTGTTGCCACGATACTGATGATGATGATGCTGATGATGATATTGATATTCGTAATCATCAAGACTGCAGCACTGATTAGGAGTATGTTTCCAATCCAAGGTTAGAGGAAAGGATCCAGCACAAGGATGTTCTCCGAACGTGATTGCATATTCTTGAAATTCGACCGAATAGAACCGAACGTGACGATTGTTACGATGACGACGACGACGACAATAGCACACACTACTACTAATACCATCAATACCGTTGTTGTTTGCTTGTTTGGCATTGGCAGTAGTAGCAGCGGCTGCTGTTGCGGCTGCTGTTATAGGCAAAGGATCGCTGTGACTTCGGGAATGTTGTCGGGTTGTATGGTGGTCTCGACTGCTGGTTGCATTCGTAAACTCTTTTGTTTTTGTTGCTGATGCTGATGCTGATGCTGGTATTGTCAGGTGTGAAAGCTGTTGCTTGCCACTGTCGTTATTGTCATGTTCATTGTCTTTGTTATGACTTGTCCTTGTGTCGATGGACAGGCACGCGCTTTCGAGTAGCACTGGTCCTTTCTTTTTTCGAAGCGGTGACTTTGTTCTGTGGTAACAGTAAAGAAGCATGATGAATACGGAAATTATTCATTCAACAAATTTTCTTGGACAGATTGCTGATCTTGTTTTTCTTGCTTCCAGTTGAATGTTGAATGTAGCAATCGATTTTCTTTTTTCTTTTTGAAGAAGTCGTTGGTTGTACCTGGTATGTCGTAAAATATTTGCTCTTTCTTGATGATATGATGTCTGTGTTATTGTGTGATTACTTTCGTGTTTGATTTCCTTTAATGTTTGTACAGTATACGATTATAAAATGTTGATGGTTTTGTTTTGACGTTTGTTGACTTGCATCAGAATTTTTTGTAATCATAATATTATTATGTACTGTATTATGATTGCTCCTCCGATTTAATTGTTGATTCCATTCCATTCCATTCGATTCGATTCGATTCGATATGATTACAGTGTGTCTAATAATGATGCTCTCTCTTCTGACTGTTGCATTATTTGATCGATGACTGGCCGAAACACCGATCACCACCAACCATCACCATCGATCAACATCATGATCAGCAAAGTGTACTACCTGGTACTCTAGTAGTACTACTAGCTACTATTCCCACTACTACTAGACTGCTATTACTAGTATTACTGTAAGTGTACTAGTACTCGAGTAGTACGGTAGTTTAGTGTCAAGACAAGGCCCAAGAAGTGAGAGAAAAAGAACAGAAGTTCTTGTTCTAGCTAGTTCGCTTTGAATCCTATTTTTTTTTTTTGAAGTTCGTGTTTGTTGGCATATTTATGAGACAAGTGTCCGTCTACTAGTAAACCTTTTCAAGAAGAATTCCCTAACTCTAAGTTAGGTGTTTGCCATAATTTTCCACCCGGGCTCAAATAGCTTTGCAACACTTTCCCTCACAGCATGCACAAATAATTAAAAAAAAACTAAAAAAAACACTAAATATTATTATTAATAACAGCCGCAGTACGCAACATCAACCAAAACTACTGTAACATTCATCATCTATTCGTACTGTAGTTCTCTGCCAGCATCGTCGTGGAAGACTCCTCTTTTCTCACCTACTTGTTGTTTACACACACCTTCCCTGTCGCGACCCCTCAAATAATAATACTACACTCACTTAGTACTACACTACTACCACGTACACTACGTATACACGTACAGAAAGTAATTACTGAGCAGTGAGCAGGTAATAATAATATAATTTAAAAGTTTTTTTTTTCACAAGACGCCAGAAATGGTGGTACAGAGTGCAAGCAGAGACAACATCAACAACACCATCAACAACAACAACAACAAGGGATCGTTTACCATGTCCACTACCAGTGGTGCTGTACCCTCCGATGCCATTATTCAGCTCATTTCTCCTGATGGATATTACACGTACTTTGGAATTCCGAAACCAACGGCAGCAGATATAGCCAAAACGGCGAGTGATGTTTCCAGTTCGTTTGTTCCTGCTACCGACAAGTCAACGAAGTCAAAAAAAGATGGCAACAACAACAGCAGCAGCAGCAGCAGCACGATGAACGAAAGGAAAAAAATTGGTGCTGGTGGTGGTGTAGATCCAGATGAGATCAAAAAGAAGTATCGCAAATTATCTCTCAAGCATCATCCCGATAAGGGTGGTGATGTCGATACCTTTCGAGCTATCAATCGTGCAATGCGCGTTTTGCTCGACGACAAATTGCGCAAGCAGTACGATATTTTGGGACTCGATTTGGACGATGACGAGGACACGCATTTGCATTCTACTACTACCTCTTCTTCTTCTGGCAGCGGTAGCGCTGGTCATCATGGTGGGGAGCACGACGGCGACGGTGACGAGGCAGGATCACAGGGCATCGTTCACGAAATTGCAACCATGCTGATGGCGGCTTTGATGCATTTGGGAATCAAAACAGGTACGGTTTGAGTTTTGACAATAACCCAGAAAAAACAAAAATGTGTTGTTAGAACTGTCATTATTATTTGTCGACAGGAGAGGGCCTCACTATTATTTATCTCCGTCATAATATGACATCGTGGCATTTTCAACATTCAACAAAACAACAACGTAAAAAAAAAACAATGGTGAATTTCCGTTTTATAATGACACGGTCATGGTTCATGGTTGCCTTCCTTGCAACAACAACAAAAACAACAATAAAAAGCAATGGTCTGTGCTGTTGCAACGATAATCACTCGATATTTGATATTGGTCGTCCCGGCCATACTCTTTATGCTTTATATTGCTTACACGGTGTTGCAAGAGATGCGATTACCGGACAACCATCCCGGAAAACGTGGTGCCATTGAACTGGCTGGACCGTTTGCGCTCATTTTTGGACTGCTGTGTATGCACGTGGCTCATTCTCGACAGGGCTTTCTGATGCAGTGCGTTTTCTTTTTGGGAGAAAGTACGGGAACCTTCATGTTCATTTTTAATTCGATCCGAACGTCACTGCCAGTGATGACTCCCGTCGTGCTGATAGTCATTGCCTTTGTTGCATCGGCATTGGCATTGATCTTTCGTGGTAAATTTTGGAACTACTTTATTGCCATGCTGTTCGAGGCTGGTCTGTTGTTGGTAGTTGTTATGGCCTTTCCTGTCATTGAAATGATGCTCGAAACCATTTTGAACGAGAAACTCCGAAAAGTTGGAGACAAGGTACGAGCTCACCAGAAACAGTTGGAAGCTTATTACGCCAGCAAGGTAACCAACAACTAAAAACAAGCAAACGAAGATAGTACAGTAGCAACTGCACCACTACAGGCGTACCAAACATATACCAATAGGAAATAATAATATTATATCTAATTTTTTGTTTGTTTGAAAATAGTGCAGAAGACGTTCCTTGCGAATTCAGTGGAATAAAACTTGAAATACTGAAGAAGAAGCAACATTATGAATATCCAATAACCAATAATAAACGAGTCATCACTGCTTCTTTTTCGAATCTCCCAATCCTACCAATACCCATCCTCCGATCATCAATAATCCACCGATAGGTGTTGCAGGACCTAACAGTTTTCGTGGTCCAATTCCTAGACAGAGTCCGTAGATGCTGCCAGAGAAGAGCACTGTACCAGCTGCCATGCATTGTGCCGACCATAGTAGAAGACGAGACTCGTTCGTTGGATTGTTATTGTTATTGCTATTTGTATCCTTTGCCAGAGCCGACAAACCAAGTAGGGCCGTTGCATGAAAGAGCTGGTATGCTACGGCAGTTCTGTAACTGTCCAAATGATTTCCTTTCGAAAGGGTCTCTTTCAATGCATGGGCTCCGATTGCTCCAAGGCCAACACCCGTCGCTCCCAGAATACTGGCGTAGAATTGAATGGATTCTGATGCTTTTCCCATAATAATAATAATAATAGTAATTATAATAGTATTGATTCCTCGATTAGTCTACCTTTTTTTTTCCAGGTTATATTTTAAAGTCAAACGAGCTTCTTTGGCAACAAAGGTACAGTAGTACGGTCCGAGTTGTACTCCTTTGTACTAGACGTAGTACTAATAGTAGCTAGTAGACTTTGTTCGAGCACAAAACATCGATTTTGCACTACTAGACTACTATCATCGTTTTATTTTTTCAAAATCTAGTTATTGAATATTGTTTATTTTTACGGGTGTCATGAGAATTACTATTACTACTAGTAGTAGTAGCTAGAGTAGTAGTTTGGTAGTAGTATTTACTACTGTACGTAGCTACTCGAGTAGTAGACTGGTTATTTACTACTCCGGTACCTAACAATAATTACCTGGTAATTGGTTTGCCACTTGGACCCTTGTCTTGTTTGCTTTCGCTTTGGTTTCATAAAGAGGTCCAAACACATTGCTCTCATCTATCTATTATTATACTGTATTCATTATTTTACGAGACTCATCCTCTTCATCGGTCCACCAAACAAACACACACACACACTTACACTTTACACTTTACAACATCTCAACTAAAAATACCTACTGCAGTACTCTAGACTCTAGCCAGAGGAACAGAGGGCCACCTTCCGCCGCCCGTACCGGCCCGCTGAAATTTTACTCGCCCCCCCCCCCCCCCTCCCCGAGTAGATACTAGACCTAGACACCTACCTGTTATTAGTAGTGACGCGAACATCAAACAATCCAACAAGTTCATTGGGCACAACACGATATCATTTATCTAGACTACTACTATCTCCTGTTATGATGCTATCTTTCATGACGTGTCAATCGATGAACCGCATCAAGACAGAAACCATTCCTCTTAGTTTTCTATTCGGTATCGTTATTATTTTCTCGATGGAAATACAGCAGAGTCAAGCTGGTAGTAGTAGTTATCCATTGTACCACCACCAACAACAACAACAACAACAGCAACATCAACAACAACACCGACCCATGATAGCTACAGTAAAACCCGTAAACTCGTTTGTACATGCTGCTACAGCTGCAGGTGCAGCAGCTGACGATTACACGTTCAAGAGTGTATTGCTTGTTCGAGGTGGAACAACAGCTTCTGATAATGCTAATGCTGATGCTACTGCTGCTGCTGATGGCTCGACCTCTACTGGGAAAACGAAATCGAAAAAAAAGACCAAAAAGATTTCTTCAGGATCCAAAAAGAAGAAACGAATGTCCTCATCAGGATCTGTGAAGCGAAAACTAAAAACTAAAACGTCAAAAGACGATGACAACAACAACAACAACAGCACCAACAGCAGCAGCAGCAGCAGCAGCAGCAACACAAATAAAGATGGCAAACAAGCTATTCAAAGAGCCATGGTACAAGATTCGGCCAAAGTTCTTGGAGATGCCATTCGGTACGTTTCATGTATGATGTAATGATAGAATGGAGAGAGAGATGTTGACATGACATGCAAACTATTGTACTACACCTTTTTTTTTTGGATAAAGAATACTACGTTTTTTCTTTCTTCACCCATTCACTCACAGACATACGTCCTTACTCCTTGTTCTGTCACATTCATGTCCCACAACGATACGATTGAAACAATATATATATATATATTATTATAATGAAACAATTGTTGTTGTTGTTGTTGTTGTTGTTGTTGTTGTTGCGCACACGAAATCTGCGTTGGCACTGCCATTGTACGACAATTACTGTACCGTTTCAAAACAAAAACAAAAAACAACAGAAGTCGTGCCGAGGAATTACGATCCGAACATCCACTTCTCGATCGCATCGACCAGTCTGTCTATTCGGTAGGATGGGCTTTGGGAGCAACAGATTATTATTCACGACCCAGACAACACCTATCTCGTTCGACGAGTAGTGGTACTAGTGAGGAGACGGAAACACAACTAGCAGCAGCAGCAGTAGAGGAGGATGATGGTGGTGTCGAGGGCTCTCCGACAGCCGTTTTAGTAAGCTATTTTCTCAAGTCTCATGGTGGAGCACATGCCCTGCAGTGCATTTGCAGCTTGTTGGCATCATCTGCCGCGATGGCATCCTTGGTCGTACCATCCAAAAGTCGCATGCAACTCGTCTTGTTGAAGAGAACCATGATGTTTGCCATGATCAAACACGTATCGGGTCTCTTGGGAGCATCCGTGGTGGCAGCCAAGGCTATTCCGAACGTAGGTTTGCGCAAGGCTCGCGTCTGGATGGAGCAATTAGCCAGGGATCCAGTCTCTCAGTACGTCTTTTATACGGCCTGTATGCTACTTTGGCTGTCATCCATCAACAACAACACGCCATCTACAGCTCCGTTCGCAGGCATCGTCTTGTCAGCAGAAAGATTTCCATGGATTCCCTTTGTGATAGTCGGACCGATTTTGCTGCGGGAAGTCGTTTCGACCATGCTGGTCATTTCTGATGTCTTGGTTTTGTGGGTGACCAGCAGCACTTGCAACGAGAGTGGTGGCGAGGATGACAGCGTTATCAACAGCACTGCACAAACGATGCAGATGATTTTAGCTATGAGTCAGAAACCCATCAACATAATCATGTGCCTGCTCTTTACTCCTTCGCGATGGCAGGCGGCGGATTCAGCAACACGACAAGAATTACTGGCCAAATTGACATCGAAAGTGTCGCTTTCTCTCGAAATTGTCGTAGGACTGGTCATGCTGGCGGATATAGTGGGGCGCATGGTGCAGTTTCTATTTGGGACTGCCTCGGGAGTCAAGCCTAGCTTTCTTTCGGTCGTCCAACGACTCATTTGTGTCCGTCTTTATCTCCAATTTCTGTGGGTGCGTCGACGAAAGATTAGCCGACTAGCTACCAAAATACGAGGAGGGTCAGCACGTCTCCCCTTTTACGTTTTAGATGTCTTGCTGGATCCACGAGCAGCCATGGGATTGCAGAGTACAAGAGAATCGACAACTCTGAAGCCGCAGAATACAAAAACTATGACATGGAAAGACTATGCCATGATGGCCTTTGGTTTAGACGACTAAAGTAATTGACAATCTCATTCTGTGAAAGACTATGTATGTTATAATATGTTGATTCACGTGCCCTACAAGATAAAGTGTCGGGAAAGACTAGCGAGTACCCAAACAAGACCCATCTCTATTCCACATTTTTGATCCGAGCCCGTGCTACACAATGCACAGTAACATCCTCCTGGACGACTGGATGTGGTCTCAAAAGGCTAGTAGGATACAAGGTAAGAGGGAACCTCAAATGGTGAAACATTAGAAAGAAAATACTACGACGCAAAAGATCTTTTTCAGCGATCTTTACAGTAGATGATTGATTGTCGGAACGAATCACAATCGAGCATTCGAAATAATATAATAATAGCAAACGTACCAAAGAAACAAATAAATAATGTAAAACAAAGAGAGCTCATGCAAGAGAATGCCTGCATCTTGCAGAGAAAAAGCTTCCGAACAAGCGCAGAAACATACATCCGTTGTTACTCACGCGCCAACGATTAAAAAGCATGGAGTGTTTTCGAAGGATAAAAAAAGTAAGCATTTTGCAGATCGCTAGAAAAATTGTTCCCACTTCTGTGGGTACATGTCCCGTTGGCTTCTCTCTGCTAACAAATCAGGCCACTACTGGTTGTAGTAGTAGTAGCTGCTATTATTCTTACCTCAATAGCTCCGATTTAAAAAATTCAACCAATCAAATCGAATCGAATCCAATTACGCGATTGAATGTGTTCGTATTCTCCGTGCGAAGATTTTCGCCATACAAAATTTCAAACAACCTCGAAAGATACTTTTATTATTTTTGGACGATTAATCATCAAAACAAAGAGAATACGCTACAAAAGAAAGGAATATACTAATACTACTAAGTACTAATACTACTAATACTACTAAAAGCCAATTTAAATAAGAACAACACACGATGCCTTCTCTCAACGACATTGTTCCGGCGGGTGTTGTGACTGGTGACAATCTACTCAAACTATTGAATCATGCACGTGAAAATGGCTACGCGATTCCCGCTGTGAATTGCACAAGGTAGGTTGGTTTTTGCTTCCGTCTCTCTCTCTCTCTCTGCATTTTGTGTGTGTGTGTGCGAGTGTGTTGCTGTTTCCTTTGGTCATCCGGGTCGGTGTGTCGTCTCTCAGATATGTGAGGGAAGAACTTTTTTTGAAGTTTTCTTCTTCTGCCACCGTGAATTGACTCGGCACAGCAAGTAGGGAGATTATCGATGTTTTATTTATTCGGTCTCGCGAAGCAATATTTTGCTTCTCATTTCGCAATGCGAACCATTTTATTGCACGCAATATATAAAGACAAAAGATATTCCTTCGCAGTGTTTCTCATCCTGAACAATGCCATTCCCAATGATTTCATCATAATAGTTCTTCTACCGCCAATGCCGTCTTGGAAGCTGCCCGTAAGGCCAAATCCCCGGTAATGATTCAGGTCTCGAATGGCGGAGGTTCCTTTCTGGCCGGAAAGGGAGTTAACTTCGCTGATGCCGCAGCAGCTGGATCAGTGGCTCTTGCGATGCACGTTCGGTCAGTTGCCAAGTACTATGGTATTCCCGTTGTTCTTCATTCTGACCATTGTGCCAAGAAGCTACTGGCTTGGTTTGATGGTATGTTGAAGGCTGACGAAGAGTTTTATGCCAAATTTGGGGAGCCACTCTTTTCTTCCCACATGTTGGATTTGTCGGAAGAGCCCGATGAGGAGAACATTGCCATTTGTGTGCAATATTTTAAGCGCATGGTCCCAATGAAAATCTGGTTGGAAATGGAGATTGGAATCACTGGAGGAGAAGAGGATGGTGTCAACAATGAAAATGTGGATCCTGAAAAGCTCTACACCAGTCCAGAGCAGGTCTATGCTGTTTATGATGCTCTTTCAAAGGTCGGTGACATGTTTTCCATTGCTGCTGCCTTTGGTAATGTCCATGGTGTCTACAAGCCGGGCAATGTTGTTCTCTCTCCAGAGCGTCTGGGTAAGCACCAGGAATATACCCGCAAAATGCTCAACTCTCCCCTTGAAAAACCTATTTACTTGGTCATGCACGGAGGATCTGGTTCTACCACTGAGGAAATTAAGACAGCTGTTTCCAACGGAGTTGTCAAGATGAACATTGACACAGACACACAGTGGGCCTATTGGGATGGATTACGTGCCTTTGAAAAGGAAAAGCGCGATTACTTACAAGGGCAGATTGGAAACCCTAATGGTGCCGATAAGCCCAACAAGAAATTTTATGATCCTCGCGTATGGGTTCGCAAGGCCGAAGAATCCATGTGCAAGCGAGTGGAGGAAAGCATGGAGAAACTTGGATGTAAGGGAACGTACGAGCCGGATGATCCAGAAAAAGGGTTCCCCCAATTCGGCAACCTCAAGGGACCAAGTCCACTTGTTCTCATGTCGGCTGCTGCTATTGCTGGTTCTGCCGCCACTCTGCTTATCAAGAAATTTTTGAAGTAAAGAAAAATATTTCCAGAGGAGCGCATCAGCAAAGGACAGCCAGCAGTTTTGTAATCGTTGTTGTTATTATATTCCTCTTAAACCAAAAAGTGAGCTGCAGCCGTAAAACGCAGCAAGACGAGACGGAGTGGGATAGAATGCATCGGTTTTGCGGCAAACTGCATCTTTTGCATATTAACGTACTAGTAGTAGGAATAAATAATTGTAAAATGGCACGAAAGGAACTAGTAGTGATGATTTTGGTTCCCACACTTCTTGGTTCTCCCGGCTCTTGCGTGTGATCGTCATCACCTTGTTTCGTTGCCTTTTTAAAAACGAATCAATTTATTTGATGCGCACAACCAAGCAAGTGACAAATTGTGGAACAGATCATTCACTTATGTCTTGCTACGGGACCCCTTGTTCTGCTAGCTACCCATGCTACCTATGGTAGCTATAAGCAGACCCGTTCAGGGATTCACGGTAAGTCGAACCATCGCTACTGGTACATCAATACCATTGCGAGGGAATCATAGCACTAGAAGGCAGATAGCAGAGCAGATGTTTTTAATTTTAATAGTCTATGCAGTTCATCTACATGCAGGATTGTAAGAAAGGGGGCGAGAGAGCCACGAGGGGTGGTATGGCCAAATCACCTTCCGACCGCTTCTACTAGCAGCGGTAGTTCCAGCGAAAAGACGCAAGTGTGCGCGGTAGGCTGATACAGTGAGGTAAAGATCGAAATCGTAAATATGTGTCGTTCACACGCAGCAAAGATACACACACTAACGAGTCATCTACAGTTCCATGACAAATATGCCTTCCTCTGCTTCATCACCATGTTCTTTGTCGCCATCGTCGTCATTGAGTATCATATTGGGAGCAGTGGTAAAAGTTGACGACACGTTCCAGCAACTGTGATTCAATTGGTGGTGTGACTGAAAAGTAGTAGTCGGAGGATCCTCTCCGCAAAAGTAACCGTCATCATCACTATCATAGTAGTCCTCGTCTGCTACAATATCTTGACTATCGTGGTAGAATTCCGATGTCAAAACAATTTGATGTGTTAGACTCTGCAGTGAGGGCAGAGGAGGCTGTCCTCCTTGAAAAGAATCACAACAATTCGTACTATTCTTCGTTGGTTTCATCGTCGTCGTCGTCGTCGTTGTTGTCTTTATCGTTGTTGTTGGAATGTCCGGTGGTGGCTGCTGGTACTGCTGCTGTCGCGTTGAGAGAATGTGTTGCAAACACTTTTCATTTTCTTGCTGCAGGTATTGTTGTTTTAGCTTTTGCTTTTGTTGACGTCGTTCTTGTTGTTGACGCTGCTGCATGTGCGTAACAATCCGTTGAAAGACCACAAAATCACGATAATCGGCCAAAGCTTCGTCCTGACACAATTGAAGTTCGGAAGCGGTACGGTGTACTCCTCCTCCTCCTCCTCCTCCTCCCTTGTTGTTGATGGGAATACTTTGAGATTTGAAAACGACAACCGGTTGCTTGTTGGCAGCATCAGCACCAGAATAAGAAGAAGGAGCGGAAGATCGGTCTTGATGGTAGCTAGAACTGATTCCGATTGGCATGGTGACAGTCTTGTTGTTGTTGTTGTTGTTGGAACATACATGGAAAGTTACGGGATGGTTGTGGGGCTCTTGTTGCCGAAGTTGCTGTTGCTGTTGATGCGAGGATGCGGTCATCATGATCTGATGATAGTACTACTACTGAAAACTGAAAAATAGCTATTTAGCTGTATCGTATAGCTAGCTACTGAACCTTGGTTACCTCCTATCGTATGTAGCAAGGAATGAACAGGCTGGAATGTGAAAATGGAGTGGACTGCAAAGATACAATTTTTTTACTACTAGTAGTAGTATAAGTCTAGTCTACTAGACTACCTGGTAGTACAAAAAATTATGAAGGAACGCAACTTTTGCTACTAGTTGGTTGTTTTTGAAGCAGTTGCTGTGTAGCGTAGGCTAGACTAGTACCTGGTAGTTGTCGACGGCAGAATCGGAAATCGACTTGAACTTGACTTGCTTCGCTTTTCTGCAATATTCCATGTTTGCGGGATCACAAGATGAAAGCTGTGTCAAGACTGGTTGGGGGCGATTAGATAAATAAACGAGAAGCTACCAGAACATGTTGTTATTGGTGGTGGCTGCAGTACGTACTAACATAAAAAGAAGCATACGAGTAGTACCAGGTACTATCTAGAGCTACTATCTAGAGCTACTAGACTATTATTAATTTGTGTCTTGAATGTACTCCGAGTAGCCTACCAGGCAGTGGCTGCACTATGCGAATTGCTTGCCTTTTGCTTTTGGATTGAAATACTCTAGTAGGGTTGTCGTCCGACGGCCGAGGGGGGTGCTGAAATAATTATATGATGATTCGATGCAATTCGATTGGTTCAGCCGAACTGCGGAAGGTGAGAAGATCCCGAAGATACTGGTACATACTAGTACCAGTAATGGTACCTGTACTACTGGTAGTCTAGCTAGTACCAGGTAGCTGGATGGTACCTGGTAGTGCTAGTCGACGACAAGAACATCATGGTGAATCAATTGCTTCCTTTCCAAGTACCCTTATTTAATGACTTGTTCTCGTATGTAGCAGGTAGCTAATGTTGAAATACACTCATGATTATATTACCAGGTACCAGGTACTGGTACCTGTTGTTACTACCAGGTAGTACTCTAGTACCAGGTACTACCTGGTGGTACTGTACTCGTATTTGTTAGTTTCGGGAAAAAGAAGCACCATTTTGGGCGAGTAGGTAGACTACTACTTCATGTTGTTTGTGATTGGACGGGTGGTTGACACTTCGTCCATCATCACCCGACATCATCATGATGTTGTTGATACCTGGTAGTAAGATCATGATGTCAACGTATTAACGTAACATGACGTCTGTGAATTGAGCGATAAATAATACTCGAAGTCAGTACGAGTGGCCGCCGCCCGTGTTGTTTGCTTAGTCCGAGTACAAAAATAATAGAGTACGGTAATAATAATGAAGAAGTCGCGACCAATCAGGATCATCATGATGATGGACTCTGTCAGTTGTCACAACTGTTCCTAAAAAGATAGGGTTATAATTAAAAAATAACGGTAAAAATTCAAATTCGTTGGCTCCCTCCAAAATAAATGTTTTATTCGCTCCAAAACAAAAAACAAAAAAATGACACGTAAAAAAATTTAATAATAATAACTGCTCCATCACAAAATAACTACGGTACTCGTACAGCATTAGAAGTTTGCTATCCCAACAATAATACAACTCTACTGGTACCAGGTACAACATTTTTTTACAGGAACCACCTCTCTAATCTCTCCGCCTCACCCCTATTACCATTCTCTCACACACACAAAAGCACAAAGCCAACAATATAATATAGTCTACTCTCCTACTGTATATTATTAGAATGTCGTCTCTCTCATCTGGAAGTCTTCCCATGGCGACTTACCATCGCACACAGGCACTGGGTTCTGGTACCTTTGGTAGCGTATTAAAAGTTTACAATAACAGTGGTGAAGAATTTGCCATGAAATTATTTTTGAACGACAATGACAATGATGATGAAACAGCAGCAGAAGAAGGTGGAAGGAATGACACAATGAACGTCGGCGCTCTGTTAGAAATATCGGTACTCAGACTCTTACGAGAAGGTAATGGTCATCCCAATATTGTACAAATGGTCGACGTCTGTACGGCCGACAATGACTGTGATGATGATGGTGATGATGATTACAATGGGGAGGAAGAGGTCGGAGGAGGAGGAGGAGGAGCTGGAACGTCGGGATGTTTGGGTATGACGATGCCTCTCTATCCATTGGGAAGTCTCGATCAAGCCATTCAACAATCCATGCCACTCCTGCTACAGTCACGAACCAACAAAATTCGGGTAGCACACGGACTACTGAGTGCCATTAATTATCTGCACGAAAATGGAATCATGCACAGAGATATCAAGGCTGATAATATCATGTTGACGACAAATTCTCATTGTTCTGATCGCTTTGCACACGACGACGACGATAACGATCCAAACATTGTCATAAAACCCATTTTGATTGACTTTTCGTTGGCTAAAATTGTGAACAGTGCCATGTTCAACACAACTTTGCCAAACACAGCTGACGATGAATTCCATAGTCTCCGAGACGATGAATGTCCGACAAGTCACACAGGTCAAATTGGAACTGCCACGTACATGGCACCCGAAGTTAACGCTTGTCAACCGTACAATTTGCGATCCGATTTGTGGAGCACTGGTGTAGTGCTGTTGGAACTGTTGCAAAAGAATACCCTACGAGCTGTCAAGGCAACACAAGCTGAAAAACTCGTACAACAGGGTCTCGAAAAATTACCAATGGATAAGCCGTTTCCTACAATGGTCAGAAATTTGGTACAAAAAGATCCCCAAAACAGATGGACGGCACGAGAATGTCTCGAAAATATGTCGTCTACATTGTTTGCTTCCATGACTGTGCCCGTTAAAAGAATAATCAATATAAAAGGTGCGTTGCCTCTAGACTTTGGTCCAGACGAGAACAAAGAAAACAATGCACCCGAGCTCGACGACACTACCAACACAATGAACGGACAAACGAAAACGCCAAGAAAGAAGAAAAGTAACAACAAAAAACATAATCCTGTTCTGGTCCGACGAATTCAACAGCTTCGGAAACTGCTACATCAGGAATTAGAATCCGATCATCCCATGACAATACAGGCAGCTCTGTTCTACTGTCAGTGCATGCAAGAATTGGACGATCAATTGGACGACCTGACCAAAAGTCAAACGATGCTCGATTGTGCTTTGCTGGCGTACAAAATGTGCGAAGTTCCTGTCCTGGATTTGAACTGCATCAACGACACGTACAAGAGCTTTGCCAAATATGATTGGAACCTGGACGTTTATCGTGACAATGAAGCCACCATTTTTATGATGACAGATCACTGTCTGTTCCCACGCCAAATTATTGATATTAACAATTAGTACTCTAGTACCGGAGCAGTAGTAGTTTTTGATAATCATGATGCATATAAGAAAGAATAAAAAGTATTACACGGGCAGTGTTATACGAGGAAACGATAAGTTTGTCTAAACGAATGAAAAAGTTATTCATAAATCGAATCTGCGACAATCATTATTATTTTTCTTCTAGCTATGGCTAGCGGCGATTTTGTTCTCTGCCACCCCTACCACCCCTGCGCCTGTTGTTGTTATTATTATTATCGTCCCTCCGACCTTCGTCTCGGCGACCGCGACCACCAGCACTAGCACCGCCACCAACTCCCCGCCTGTCATCGTGCCACTCGTCAGGGGGTGGTCCTCCACGTCTATCGTCGTGCCTGTCGTTCGATGGTCCTCCTCGCCTCTCATCTCGACGGCCGCTTTCAGTATATTCGCGATCTCTGTCGCGTCTTCCTCCAGCACCCTCGCGATGGTGGTGCCCGTGGTCATGGCTATCTCTGCCACCTTTTCGATTTTCTGAGAATTAATTCAAATATAAGAAGAAAAAAAGAATCGCGTGAGCTATCAAACATACATTCCAATTGCACGTCTGTTCGAACTGAACCCTACGATTTATTTTGTACGAACCTGCCAAGCTGGCATTGTGCGACAGCTGCGGGGCATCGATTCGCTCGTGGTCACGGCCGCCTCGAGAGGTAGAACGGCTATCATTGTTATGAGGTGGACTAGGTGGTCTTCCCTGTAAGTTCCTGCCTTTCGGGCCACGGTCCGATTTCCCCCCACTCCGTCGACCCTCCTTGTCGTTGTTTTGATCATCGCCCTTGTTAGTGTTGTTATTCTCCTTCTGGAAGTGTCCTGACTCAGTCTTAGCTTGAGAGTCAGGCTCCTTAGTCGGTTCTTCCTTCTTAACGTCCTTGCCAGGGTCCTCTTTGGTTTCTGCCGAGGATGCTGGCTGAGAGGGGGCATCTTCTGCCCTTTTGCCTTCTTCGATTTCTCCTTCGTCGCTATCAAAAATTTCGCTTTTTTGTCGTCGAGGCTCCTCCGAGTTGTTATCATCACTCTCGTCCGAGCCATCGACAAGCGACTCCTCGCTCTTGTCTTCATTTTTCGAAAAGGTTGGATTCTTAACATTGATGTTGTCGTTGACACTTTCACGATCGACTCCTTCGTCCAAGGGACTCCCAGGCTCACTTTCCCCTTTCCTTTCCACATCTCGTTCTTGACTGGCCCTGTCATCATCGTCATCTTCATCGCCACCACCAATGACACCGCCGCCATTGCCTGTTGCATCTTCCATGTCTTCGTCTTCCGGAACGGTGGCTTCTTCCTCGTCTACAATCGAAGCGTCTTCCACGGCCACTTCCCCGGGAATATCAATGCTTTTTTCTTCGGCGTATATACTGCGCACCATCTTCTCAAAATCGCCCTTGTGGTTGATCATGTGGAATTTGCCGAGATGGTCTCGCGACAACAATCGCAGAGCACGCCATGTAAAAAGGGAATCATTCTTGGGATGATACTCTGCTTCGATTCCGGCTTCCGGATCAAGGGCATCCACATAAGATGACAAGTGCTCTTCCAAGGATGGAACGATCGTAGCACGTGTATTTTTATCATTGCTAGTCGATGATTCGTTTTTGTCTTGGCTGTTGGTACTCTTTGGAAGGGCACAAGTAGCCTTCAGATTCTTCTTTTCGTGCAGGATAAAGTCAATCAAGAGATCCTCTTCGTCTTTTGGTTTCTTGGACGGAGCACTGTCACCGTCCAATGGTCCATCCAGTAAGGAACGTTTGCGCTTCTTGTCGGCTTCGTCTCCATCTGTTTGGTGTTTAACGAGCGGCTCTTCCATATCGAATTGACATCTGCTTTTTTTCCATTGTCTCCAGTGCGTCTCTCGATATCTTAAAATGAAATCCAAAATTTCCCAGTGCTCTGCACCGTTCTTACTATCAGCATTACCACCCACATCGTTATTAATAGCTGGAATATGTTTGAGGAGTTCCACCGCCCGTGATTGCAATGGCTTTATGGCATCGCCTAATGCTGGAGATTCTGCCGACAGATGATTCTCTATGATCAAGAATTGAGTGAGAAAATGCATTCGAAATTCGGCATCTCCCAATTGAATCGGAAGGAGATGGCTGCTGGTCAAATACTTGATAGGTTTGTTGGTCGTCGTCATCATACTTGTAGTGGTGGTGCTAGCGGTAGCAGCTTTCGTTCGTGTTAGTGGATGTGATTCCAGAGCTGCCAAAATTGTTTTCATGCGTTCCAGAAATTCTCCAACCTTTATACCTGTAGGATTGCTAAAATCGTGTTGAATGCCCCAGAAGGTTTTGTAAAAGTTGAAGGTCTGATACTTTATGGAGAGAGGTTCCAGCTTGCTTGCACCAATGCTCAAATAATCGTCCTCTTCTTCTTTGTCTTGTTGCTGCAGCTGCTGTTGGACAGCCTTGCTGCTTTCTTCATAGATTGTCTGAGATTCTAGTTCCGTAATGTTATCAGTATGAAAGGATCCCCAAATCTTCGTAGCCGACTTGTCCGAAAGAGAAAATGCTTTCGCCATTATCTGCAAAATGCTACCAGACCAATCACCTTGCTGTTCGTGCGATAGTGCCTTGAGAAATTTGTTGCACAATTTGATAAAGGGAAGAGCACACGGAGTACTGGTAGGAGTGTGATGCCACATAACGTCGCTCAACAAAATAGGAAGAGCAGGTTCTACCACGGCGTTCCAAATCTGTTGAAACGATGCCAACGGTAAGCTATCCAGTGCATCTTCCAGTAACAGAAGCGGTAATTTACGAACGCTCATACCCTTGTACCGATCATCCTTGCCGGCCTCGCAAAACACCACGAGGTGCAAGCACAGATCCAATGATCCCTTCCAAAAGAACATTACATCTTGCAGCAAAGCGTCCCCGTTGTTGGTGTCTTCCGAATCTGTCACAAATGCCTGAATCAACTTCAAGAGCTGAGTCTGCAACTGTATTTGCAACTGATCGGCGCGCTCGGCAGCTGATGGTAGCATTGAAATTTGCTGTTGCTGTTGTTGTTGCTGCTGTTGATGCTGGTGCTGTTGCTGCTCTTGTTCATTGCTAGTATTTGCCACAGAACTGGTAACAAGAGGAATACACTCACGGGCGATCATCGACCAAAAGGGTTCATCCAGTTGGTCAATAAAAGTGGAACTGAGTGGTTCTTGTGGAAGCGGTTGTCCGTTTTTGTCCATATTTCGTTCCTTTTTAATTTGTCGTTGGTACGGTTGAGCTCTGTCTGGCATTCACTTCAAAAGCTACGGTAGCGACTATTTATTTTATTTTATTTTAATACCTGAAGATTGTCTCTTATTTAATAGGAGAAAAACTTAAGAGATTGGAAAAGTGATTGCTTGTACCGTATGTTGGTGCTGTGATGACGGATACTGTATTTTCTATTATTTCCAGAGCGGACAGACGCAAAAATCTCACCCAGAGAAACTTTTCCCTTTGTCCGTACTGAGTACAGACATCATTCGGCGTGGGTTTACTACGTAGCTAGTAGCAGTACCCTATTCGGAATACTACTTTCTACTCAGTAGCTGCTAGCTAGCTAGTAGTACTACTACTAGCTCTAAGCCCTCCCAGCTCTACTAGACTAGCTTGCTTCGGAAAGAAACTTACTACGTATGAAGTATGAATGATAGATGGGAACACACCAACGCCCCATCGAAAAATACTGCGGTGTTATTCGAGTTACCAGTACAAGAATCACCAACAACAAATAATGATGAGAAAATACTTGGAAGTACTCGCTCTGCTGCAACATGAAGTTGTCAACTCTGGCCAGAAACCTTTTGCATTTTTTGCTTTTTAAATAATAATAATAATGGAGCAACCGAATCCTTTTGGGTTCTTCTGCCTGCAGCCAGTGCGCTATCTTGTTATTGAAAATTCTTCTTGCAGAACAAATGCTGCCGAGACTACTAAATTTGAATAATAATAATATTAGCTTGGGAAAATAAAACAGAATTCTTTAGTTTTTGTAATTTCCCACCGCACTGGCTGCAGGGCTACTAGCTACTACTGTAGTTTTTTAGTACTATTAGACTAGTAGTAGCAAAACTATATAATATATGATGTTTCCTACCTGGTACGAGAAGCTTTCACTACTACTACTCTAGTAGTAATGCTGCTAATATGAAAGTTATTCTTAGTTTTGCTCTGTATCTTGAGGCCTGATGAGCGTTGAAAAGAAGGATACCATGCATAATGTGAATTAAGCTGGTAAATAGAATAATAATGATATAAATATGGCGCATCGCCCCGCCCAACTTCTTGTTACACGTAAGTAGTCGTCGTGGTTGGCGATTGTTTTGGTAATTAGAGTATTGGACGAATCCACATCTAAAAATCTTCATAATTTTTTATCAAGAAGAACAAAAGCACTTTTTTCTTTTTTTTCTTTTTATCCATCATGAACCTCGTCGTCATCGTCCTCGTCTGTTCGATCGTTTTGGAAAGCTTGGCTAATGCTGCAGCAGCAGCAGCAGCAGCAGAGAATGCTGTGTCCGACGAACACCGTCTTCGCAACGGTCTTGCCAAATCGGATCAACACCGTCGCTTGACTGGCAACACGAATCTCATCAATGCCGCCATTGAAGCCTCGCTTCCCACAATCAATCGATTGATTAATGAACGTACTCCCGATCCGCGTACGTTGATTAACAAGCGCTAGCTAGTAGAGTGCTTATCCTGTTTCACGTACAAGCCTTATATCTCACAAATCCTGAATATTAATTATATTTCACGCCTCAACTCTCATCTCTCATCCCTCAACAATCTACAATGCACGAATTGTGCTATCTGCGAATGATAGTCAGTCTAACGAATGCTGGCTTTACGACAACATTTCCTCTAACAACCGGTACTTGTAGTGGTCAAAGTGCTACTGTTGCTGCAGACTTGACAAGCATCACTGGACTCAGTAGCCTGGAGATCACCGAAATGAGGGTACAAGAAGGAACCGAAAATGTCTGTTGCGGTTGTCCTACGACTTTTGGTAAGGGTCGAATAATGTCGTTTTCTTCATTTCTGATGTTCCTGGAGTCTGGTCGTCTCTAATGCTTGCTGCAACAATCTTTCTTTTTGTTGCTGTTGGATTATAGAGGGCGATTTTACCTTTGATATGAAAGCAAACGCCATTGGACTCAATTCCAATTTGGAATTCACCAGCACTGGTGCTAATACGTGCAGTTTGTCCACATCGGGTACTTCTTCAATGTCGAACCCCACTGCCGGTGGCGAAATTCGGATTTCTGGTTCCATCAGCCAGAACGCTCTCTCCGTTCAGGATGCCACAGTCGAACGCCTCACGTTTACTTGTGGTACCGTTTCAACAACTGTTGCGAATGCAGGCGACTTTGAATCGATCATTGACGACCTCAACGGCCTATTGGGTGAAGAATTTTGTAAGCAGCTTCAAAATAGCGCTGACGCCCTTAAGACTGCCATCAATACTGGTCTGGATCAAGTAACCAATAATTGGGGTTATCTAACCAGTGCCGGGTAAGCCGAATTTTTTGACGTTGCTGTCGTTTCTTACATATAAATATGCTGAACCTGACGGACCATTGCCAACATACACAACGTCATTTATTATTTACAGATACATTGCACGTTTCATGGCTGCCAATGCACCTACAATTGTTTCTACCTATTTGGTACGTTTTCATTCTGTTTGTATACCTCACTTTGGATCGCAGTTTTCAACAAATGGTTCCCCCTCTGAGCTCACGCTTTGTCATTCTCGTTTGATTGTGAGTAGGCGGGAAACTTGACTGAGACGATGGAGGAACGTCGCAAATTCCTGAATGAACCTTAAGATTTATTTTGCTCGTAAGACCAAAGAATGTTGTGTGTTCGTGCTACGGTATCTCGTGCTTTTGAATGACTGCAATCGGGAACAATGTCGATAACGAAGAAAAAATAATTGTGTCTTCAGAAATAAAGGGCCAACTGCTTTCTATTATTTTTCACCACCAATTGGTATCGTTTAAGATTACTCCCACCAACTAAGGAAAGTCACTGCTACCCTCAGTTTGTTGGCATCCGCTCCCACTGTTAATTTTTTTTGCCGTAGCTTGTTTGAAACTATTGGTAGTCATCGTGAAGAATGCCAATACAACGGATGTCTTGTTTCTTGTTAGTTAGAGTACGAACTTGATATTTCTGACACGCTGCACAACGTACTTGTGTTCGTCATTGATACATAGTCTGTGTGACATCATCGTCTTCTATTCTATAGCTTCTTAAAACGTACTAATAATCGACGTCCATGATGTTATTCTTTAGTGTTGTGTGATTATAGTGTGTACCTATTTCTTTCCCTTACCCTTCTTTCCCGCTATTTCGGGATTCTTGGCCATGCGGAACTTGGTAGGAGTGACCTCCAAGATCTCGTCAGCCGCAATGTATTCGACACAAGAGTCGAGGGACATTTCAATAGGGGAGATGATTCCGGTCGTGATACCCTTGGTAGCTGACCGCATGTTGGTGAGTGCTTTGGTCTTGCAAACGTTAACTTCCAAGTCGCCTGGGCGCTGGTGGATTCCAACACTAAAATGGTGAAAGAAAAGGATCCATAAGGGTATGCCATGGTAAAATGAATTACAACAACAACAACAACAACAGCAGCAGCAAAAAGAAGAAGAAGAACAACAACAACAACAACAGCAGCAGCTGCAAGAAGACTTCAGACGGGTGGAGCATGCACGTACATCATGCCTTTGTAGACATCGTCACCAACGCTACAGAACATGTTTCCACGAACTTGAGCTCCTTCAATTCCGAACGTAGTCACGGGTCCATCGGCAAAGGCCAGCAGGGATCCCTTATCGCGAGCTTGGATGGCTTCTTGGATTTTGGGACGGTACGAATCGAAAACACTGTCAATAATGGCACTTCCGCGAGTGGCGGTCAAAAGCGACGATCGCAGACCAAGCATTCCTCTGGTAGGAACCAAATACTTGATGACGGACATGCTTTCCTCCAATCCCATGTCTTGCAGCTCTCCCTTGCGTGTGTTCAAAAGATCAATGACGCTTCCACTGTATTCTTCTGGGACGCGAACTTCAACTGCTTCCCACGGCTCTTCTGTTTTTCCGGTTTCTTCGTTTTGCTTGTAAATAACAGTTGGGGGTCCAACTTCCAACTCGAAACCTTCTCGACGCATATTTTCAATGAGAACTGTCAAGTGAAGCTGTCCACGCCCAGACACAGTGTACCGATCGGCTGATTCACTTTCTTCCACCTGGAGAGCAACGTTGCGGTCCAGTTCCTTGAAGAGACGATCGCGAATCATTCGACTGGTCAAGAATTTTCCTTCCCTTCCTGCCAGGGGGCTCTTGTTAACTCCAATGGTCATTCGAACGGTGGGCTGTTCGATGGCGATGGGGGGAAGCGGCTCGGCCGCGTTGGCTCCGCCATTCTCGTTGGTCACCAGGGTATCTCCAATTTCGACATTTGCGAATCCACCAAACATGATAATTTCTCCAGCGCTTGCAGCAGCCACCTCCTTTTTTCCTAGATTGTCAAAGATAAAGAGATCGCTCAGACGGCCTGTCTTTTTGGGAGTATCGGGCCGGGCGAGTGCAACGGCCTGTCCGGCCTTGATGGATCCGTTAGAGATGCGGGCGATTCCCAATTTTCCCTTGAACGGATCGTAATCAATGTTACTGATCAATGCTTGCAGCTTGTTAGGTTCGGTCGATTCGGCCGATGGCGGATCAATAGATTCGACAATGGCATCAAACAAAGGTCCCATATCGTCCGCCAGAGCATCGGGTTCGTGTCCTGCTTTTCCTAAAAGACCCGATGCAAAGACGGTACGGAAATCAGTCTGTACGTCCGTGGCACCGAGTTCCACAAACAGATCAAAGACGCTGTCAACGACAAAATCTGGTCGTGCCGCTGGTCGATCAATCTTGTTCACGACGACCAAGGCCTTCATTCCTCGCTGCAATGCCTTATCGAGGACGAATCGTGTTTGTGGTTTGGGTCCCTCTACACTGTCCACGACCAGCAACACGCCGTCGCACATGTTGAGAACTCGTTCTACTTCTCCTCCAAAATCTGCGTGACCTGGTGTGTCCATAATGTTGACCTTGTACCCATTGTTCATAACGGCCAAATTTTTAGCCAGAATAGTAATTCCGCGTTCCTTTTCCTGATCTTCATTGTCCATGACGCGCTCACCGGCTTCATCTGCCTTGGCCTGGTCGCGAAAGACACCCGATTGTCTTTCATATTCATCATATTATATAGAAGGTGGTAGTGATGGTGGACAATGGACAACACGAAGCAGCAGTGTGAGTATGATGTGCAGGAGTGACAGAGATGAAAAAAAAAATTGAAAAAATGACTGTACTGAGTACAATTTTGTTCCAAACGTTTTTAAAAACAAATACTATAGAATCATAATAAAATAAAACCGCCCACCAAGCGCACACACACACACACTCCTTTCATAATATAAAATCGTACCGAATTAAAGCATCAACGAGTGTCGTTTTTCCATGATCGACGTGTGCAATCACTGCAATGTTACGAATCTTGTTCGTTTCAACGATATTGGATGTTGATGACGATGACGATGATGCATCTTCCACAAGTGCCGACATGGAAGTTGTAATAACAGTACGACGACTGCTGCTACTACCACCAGTACTCGTACGTGTCGGCATAGTGTGGGTGGTAAATGCCCAGACGTGTGGTGCTTGTAATGCCCAGAGACAGCTCATGATGACGAACAGTAGTTGTTGGGAGAAGAAACGCTTCATAATGGTTGTTGGTTGTTGCGTTGTTGCTACTATGCACACTACTAGTGATGATGAATAATTTTTTTTTGTGTGTTGGCGAGAGTGTCCTTCTTACTAGCTTTCGCGTTTGGTATTTTCTGTGCTTTGTGTGTTTGTGGATGCGTGGATGTGTGCGGAATGACAAAGTAAGTAGACTATAAGGTAGACGATTTAAGACACGCCTACTCGTATGCTGCTAACTACTTTTTATAAGTTTTGATTCTCGTCTCTTACTACAGTAGCTACTAGGTACGTACCATACAAAGAAAGAAAAGAAGAAGAAAAAACGTGTGTGTTTGTCGCGTCACAGTACCAGGGTAGTCTACTAGTAGTTTTCGGATTGCATATGTAACTGGTACTGTATTTTTTATTTATTTTGGCTCGATCCCTCGTCATTCATTTTGGATTCATTCCATGATTCAATTCAGTCTCTTGACTGACATTTTATTATTTTTTGGGTGGCTGCCAAATGGGTGGTGTGATGGAGATGGGAAAAACGTACTCGGGGGAGTATGTGGTGAAAACTTTTTTTGCAGTTCTGACGATTGTATCTTTATCCCTATTATAGTAAAATGAAATTGAGTTCTGCTCGCTCGCCAGATTTTGAAACAAATGATGACAAGACTCACAACCGAGTTTTAAGTCTTGTTAAATTATTAAGAATGGATGATAAACCAACAAAGCTTTGCTTGCAACGAATCGGAGGAGTATCATTATTTAGACACACACTGTTTTAATTACCAACACAACGTTCACACAACTCCAACTATCAATATATTATTATTTATCATTAGTTGTGCGAAAGAAGAAGACCACACCCTGAAAGTCCAGTACCAAAACAAAAGCAAAACAACGACTACGAATCGTACCGTCTCTGTTGCTGCTACTACACCCATCAACACTGAACCACCCACCAACACTCTTCGTAAAACAAACACACTGATACTGTAGAAGGAGTGAGTCAAAAAGTCCAACCAACCAACCAACCAAAAACGCCACTACTAGTAGTAGCTAACTAGACTTCTGTACAGTGCAATAAAAATTACTCAGTACCTCTTGACACAGCAGCAACTCCTCTCTCTTTTCTTACATACGGAATTCTTCACACATACTGTACATACTAGTACATACTAGACTACGAGTACCAGGTAGTAAAAAGACAGACCATGGAATTATCACCCTTCCTTTACAACCAACAACAATCTGGCGAAACTGTTGTTACAACAGCAACAACAACAACAAACAGTATGAATTGTGATTCAACTAGAAACATCAACAACAAGACAACAACAGCGAGTGCAGCACGACGACGAAAACATTTGTTGAACAGTACACATTGGATGGATTCGGCCGTTATGAATTTGGTTACGGGTTGTAATCTTTGTGGTACCTACGTTCACGGTCAAGTCCAACAGGAACTGTTGTTTGGAATGAACCGCAAATACGACTACGACTACAACTACAACTACGACAGTCGTGGCGACAACGACGATGACGACTATGACGTTCATCAAGGAAAGATTGGAAACTTTGATGATATAGAACGACAAGTACAAGTACGACTCTTTCAAGCACTATTGTTTGATGAATCATCAATACGATTGGAATATGATGATGACGATGGTGACGACGACGATGATGGTAACGGTAACGACAGCAACAACCATAGTACTAACGAATCCAGAAATTGTAATTGCGGTTCCAATGCTGCAACTGCTGAGTAGTGATACAACAGTTTGTTTTCTTTTTTTCAGCAAGCAAGAAATTAAAATAATGAATGGATTACTTGTCATGTGATAGTAATAATGTAACTGATACCTGTACATACAGCATACAGCTAGCTAGCTAGGAGAGAGTACACAACACACAGTACTACTGTAGCTAGTATTCTTGTTTCGTAGAGCAGTTACAGTAGTAGCTAGGATACTGTACTGTACATGAACGGTGGCCAGGACAAACAAACGCATCATCTACCAACCATCCAAATTAGTTCTTCCGTTCCTCTGCTTGGCCACGCAATCTCTTCTGTGATCCGTCTTTTGCTTCCGATGACGCCTGCGACACCAAAGATGTTGTTCTTGTTGTTGATAATGATGAGGAGGAGGAAGAAGAGGAGGAAGAAGAAGAGGAGGAAACTTCCACCCTTTTTCGTTTCACAGACCTTCGTGTAGTCTCTCCTGTATCGCTCGGTTCATTCACCGTAGTCGCAGAACATTCATCGCGACCATCATCACCACCACCATCACCATTTTTATCATCATAAGCATCATCATCATCATCATCAATTACAACATGAAACCCTTCGTACTTTACCAAAAACTTGTAAATATCTTGTACAGTCTTTATCTTGTCGTTCAAACCATTTAAAGCATCATACGAGCAAGCAATTTGTGGCCAGTCGAATCCATGTTCTAGTACTCCCTCGCGAACCGCATCTCTCTGCGCTTCCGTGTATATAAAGGGACCACCATTACCACCACCACCACCACCACCACCACAGTCCAAGTCATTGGCATCGACGTCGTTCTCATCTTCACCTTCCACTTCTAGTACGACTAGCCGTTGTTGTCGTGGAAGTAGATTATATGCTTCCTTGCGTACCGCGAGCTGTCGACAGTGACGAAGTATCTTGCCAATGTCCAATCCACCCAGTTGTGACAACTTTACGAGGCATCGAAAATCAGCGCAATCGAGGAGCATGCTGCTCTCTTTCCCTCTCGTTTCGTAGAGGTGGCTCGTTCGTCGAGCCAACTCCACGACAGCGTTCACGACGCCAGGATGATTTGATCCCCAAAGATGGCAGGTAACCATCACCTTACAGTACACTGCAGCAGCAGCATACGAGGAATCCAATTCCTCCAATGATGCTGCAACGTCTTCGGATCGTTTCGTCGTCCCGGTAAGCAAAGAGGTTTCGAACATTTCTGGAAGAGCGTCATCAACGGGAAGACCACAGTCCAAATCATCAAAGTTGCTAGAAGCATCCGAAAATTTCGCTTTATCATTATCAACACTCCAGGACCAATTTTTCTCGTCGAGAAAGTCATTTAATAGAGAAAAATGCTGCTGCTGCTGCTGCTGCTGCGACGCCGACGAGGAGGAGTCATGGCTCCCCGCCAAAGCTAGAGGACCACACAGCAAATGGGTAAAGTGCTCTTCCATCTCCATTATTTCCTTGGAAGACATGCTCCAAGTTGGAAACGGCAGGGCAAGATAATGAGGATACCAGTATGCGACAAGGTCAGCACCCCACCATTCATTCGATGACTTCCGAGCTTCCATTGTGTCATGGTCAATGGTTAGTCCTGGTTTCAGAAAGGCACATTCATTGCAGTCAGCTCGAGTACATGCGGCACCCCCAGTCGAGGATATATCGAGACCAAGCGGCCCAAGAGCTAAAACCAGGTCTTTCCAACAATCGATATTTTCGTGGTTGTTTTCTATAGCTGCAGCCAATAGCTTCAGTCTTGCATCATTACATTTGTTCTGCTCTGGCGTCGTTGCTTCAAAGTGCTTGAAGGAATGTCTTGATCGTTCTTGGAGCGCCCACTGTGTTACGTGATAGCGATGTAAACGACAGATATCTTCTAATTTCCTCTTGTTTGTACAAGCACTGCCCGCCAACAGTGCAACCACTTGTTTCCACTCGAGAAAGGACGAGATGGCGAGATGTCCTCTCATGGACCCCTGCTGGTGTCGACAGAGGCTCGCGATCAAATTCAGTGCTTTTTGGCAACTTTTTCGCACTTCCTGGAATTTCGGCAGCGCCTTTCGTATCGCGCACTGCTGCAACGTACTCTTTTGAGTCAAGGAGCTCTTGGAAAAAAAGTTGTCTTTGTCTTTTTCCAACCTTGTGGTATAAAAGACGGACGGAAAGGGCAACGCCTCTGAGCCCAAACGGTTTCCCGAGCACAGCAGCATTGATGCTGACAGAACAGCCAAATACCATTCATAGTAGCTGATTTCAAAGGGATCTCGTTGAATACAACACGTCTTGAAGAGCTTGGCTGCTTGATGGAGAGCAAATTCAAGTTCTCCAATACGAACCGTTGATCCGTCCATTGCAATTGACCACTGCGAAACTTCCTTATCTTCTACTAGCATATTCTCATCTTCCAAGTGCTCAAGTAAATGACGAAAGACATCGAAAGGAGTCCTTGTCTTGCGGTCGTCAAGGCTTCTTGAAAGAATATCGGCCGCTGAAGCCGGCAAAATTCGGGCAATCGCTGAAAGACCAAAAGTCAAATGTACACGGGGAAAGGCCTGCAAGCCGTTGTGTAACCGAACATCCTTGCAGAATTCGAAAAGTTTATCTGCAACTTTGTTAATGGGCAAGATCTCGCATCTTGAGGATGTGACAGGGACTCCTTCCCAGTCTTCGTCGGTTACTTCTGCGGAACCCTCGGTCGGTGGTAGATTACTATTAGAGGAATTTATGTGCAGGAGCGATGGCGTTTGAGGAAAACCACTCGCCACGTATTTACAAAACCCCATGGTTGCTCTATAGAGTTGAACCAACGGAATCTCCGTGTCGGGATACTTCTCTATGAAAAGCTTGTAAAGCTCATTTTGCGATCGCATTGGTGCCTGCTCGATGAAAGTGGACAACATTTCTTGTAGATCTTTAATTTTGTCGTCTGTATCCAGTTCCAGGCTAGTTTCGCGATATTCATATAGGCTCGCGAGTCGATCCAGTAAGGACGCCATCGTAAGCGTGTAGCTTGCTTCGTCGACGGGCCCCGAATGACGGTACACAGTGTGTTTGTCACTCGGTCCAAACATAATGTTTGTCTCGTCCATGGGACCAACAGGGATCGGAGGCGACGTTCCTGGGATATGGACATAGCCAACTGAAGGTCGTAACAATGCAATTGTGACCCCGTCGGCCGGTTCTTCGTCGTCGCCTTGATGGTCTTGAAGAGGTGGTTTCATCATGATGTTTGGATATTGGTACGTGCTGTACTTCTTAATCAATCGATTCCGTTCGTGTTGCATTTTCTGACTAGACATTCGCTCCAAAGTATAGCCGATCAATCTAGGAGCTGTAAAGGTTGGCTCTGAACTCCTGGTCAGATTTTCAGCAAATTTCAATGATTGCATCCCCAAACGTTTCGCAACTATGAATCTGGCACGTCCACTGCTCCACTGATGATTGATAAAGGTCTCCATGTTAGTTCCTTGTATTTCTGTTTGGAGCAGTAGCAAAAACAATCGACGGCTTCTGTAATGGTCAGAAAAGCACCACATGGCCCGCAAAAACCGATCATCCTGTCGGTCCTTCCAACTACGACCACTTTTCGAAAATCTCACAATGTGCCGTGCTGCCATTAGTGCGAGTTGTTGGTGGTGTAAAAAGTTGCCATGTACGTACACAGAATGATGACAAGGCAATTGGAAATAAATATTCTCATCCGGTGATCCACTTGCAAGTTCTCTTGGTGCGTAACATCGAAGAATGGACAACTCGGCATCATCCGTTACGCTGTTCCCCTCGAGCAGGCCAAGATACGTCTTGCATTGTTTTTGTTTTGCGTCTTTCTGTTCGGGATCTTCTTCATCATCATCATCGTCATCGTCATCGACGTCGTCCAGTACTGCCGTCGGTGCCGATGTTACAAGGTCAACATCGGGCAATGCTAGACGGTACGAAAAATCCAGCTCTGTTTTGGTCGGTGCGCTCCGTCCTACTTCCCAATAATTGGTACGCTCGTGATGGTAGGTCTTTTGGAACTTGGCAATCAAAGCTTCCGTTTTTGCTTTTTCTATCTCTGTAACGTCAGGTCCAGGTTCATTCTTTTTTTCTTCCAATGCCAACAACCTTTCGAATACTTGATTGTCTTTGTCTGCTTGGTTTGATGAAGGATATCCCTGGTCGTCTTGTTGTTTTTGTTGTTGTTGGTCGTCTTGTTGTTGTTGTTCCCGAGAGTTGTCAATAAAAGAATCGTCTTGTTCTGCATTGCTTTTGTGCATGCGTTCCGAAGTTTCCTCGGTAGAATATTGTTGTATTTCGTTTCTTTTATTCTGATCATCGTCACTACTACTTCTTGTTCGCGTCGGTTGTTGTTGTCTTTGTTGTTGTTGTCTTTGTTGTTGTTGTTGTTGCTGTTGTTGTTGCTGTTGCAAAAACTGTACGGCTCTGCATTTCACGGCACCTCCCACATCTTCTTCTGTTTGCATATTCAATCGTCGAAACTTCCACTTGCTACGAATTTTACGCCATTCGTGCCTCCGATCTAATCTCAGTCGCTTCCAATGCGTTAATTGGTGGTACCGCTTGTTCTTTTCTCGTAGGACAGGTGTCGTCGTCGTGTTTTTCTCGTCGTCGTCGTCGTCGTTGTCGTCGTCGTCGTGATCTGTTCCATTATTATTGTCGTTGTTGTTGGGACGAGGTCGTTTGCGTCGCCGCAACAGGGGATTAAAAAGGCAAGAATTGTTACTTTGGGATATTGATGAATGCTGTAATATAGCGGTGTTGTTTTTAGTAGTAGTAGTTGTTGTAGTAGTAGTTGTCGTTGTCGAAGAAGAACCGTAAAATGTCTTCAAAATAGATTCAACTGTTGCATCAATTTTACCATCGTCAATCACTTTTCCTACGGAACTATTATTTCCTTCTTCTTCTGCTACTACTTCTTCTACTACTACTACTACTTCTCGTTCCTTCTTCTCGACGGCGTCTCTTCTTCTTTTGTCCTGTGAAGAATTCTTTGGTTTCGATGTACGATTCGTTGTTGTTGTTGTTGCTGCTGCTGCTGCTGTTGTTGTTGTTGCTTTACCACCATTGTTATTAGCATCCTCCACTTGTTGCTTTCCTTCGTCGGATACCTTTGCGTCCTTATCCTTCGTATCATCATCCTCATCAACATCATCATCACTGTTGTTATAGCTGTAAGTAGCACTGATGATCCTATCATCAGCAATATCATCATCAACATCAACATCATCAACATCACCGTAAATAAGCCGGCTTAAAAATGACATAGTTTGAAGAGGGAGATAGATGTACAGTAGTAGACTACTGTACTACCTAAAATGACCTTGTACTGCAACTCTTAGTTTTAGGTAGAGTATGAATTTGCATGTTCATTCACAATAGATTAATGTAAGAAGTAGACTAATTAAGCAATCATCACAATGATTACAATGGTTGATTGGACATGAGATGCTCTATCAAACAATACAAAAATATTATATTATAATTACACGATAGGGTACAGTAGTCTACTACTACTTGTTACTACTGTAGCTAGTAGTAGTAGTACTCTACTATGTTTCAGGTTTTAGCTATCATACTACTAGAGCTACTGTAGTAGGAGTAGTAACCAGCCATTACTCGCACACTACTGAAACAACTCTTCAACATTAGGAATAGAGTGAGATACTATCCAAATTCAGTACTGGTACAGATTAAGTGGTTCCTTCTTCTTCTTCTTCTTCTTCTTTTTGTGAAGGTTGTTGTTGCTGTTGTCTGTCCCGAACAGGTTTGCACAATTGTCGATGTACTACGCTTGGTCCGTGCTGGTGCAATGCCTGGATATGATCTCGCGTGGGATATCCACCGTGTTCTGCAAACCCGTACAGTGGGTACTGGATTGCCAAATCGGACATTATGGTCTCGTGATGACACCGTGCAATAATAGATGCAAGTGCTACCGTATATACAATTTCATCCGCTCGTTTCAAAGGACGAGCAGAGATCATGGAAAGTTTTCCAGGACTTTTGTGACCATCGACGATGCAATAAAATAAACAAGAAGAATCGTCAGCACCATCATCATCGTCAGTATCAATATCATTATCATCATCTTTCGTTGGAGAAAGATCAAGATGATGATGATGATGATGATGAAGTAGCTTATCTCTTACTGCTTCGATACATTCCTGAAAGCATTCTTGTGTTGCCTGCTCCAAAGACGTACTGTCAATTTCTGTGCTCGATCGTGTAGCAACACTCCAAACGAACGTGTCGGGCCGACACATGATTTCGCTGTGTATTCGATCTCTTGTTTCCTTGGACAATAATTTGCTGTCATCGACACCATCGATAATGGCACTTTCTGCTGCTGTCGTTCTTGAAGGTAAAATACAACAGCAGGCAGCTACCAACGGACCCGCCAAGGTTCCCATTCCGGATTCATCACTTCCCAGAATGAATCGAAAACCGCGCTGGTGTAGATCTTGTTCAATGATCAGTGTATCCTTGAAAGGACGTTTTCGTAAAGGTAAATTCTTCTTGCGATGTTTGGAGGCAAATCCTTGAACACAACCAAAACCACTGATACAACCACCATTACCATCACCATCACCATTACCATTACGACAAGATAAACGTATGGATCCAATCATCTGCAGCATATTAATGATAATCACAGCGAGATGGATGGCTCTCATGCTCTCATTTCTCATTATCCTTTTACTTTTACACTTCCTTTCCTCGTCCTTGATCTTTACTTCCTGTGCTTTCTCGAACGACTTAGTTTCGCTCTTTAACTTTCTTAACTTTAGTTCATTCATCGCCGATTACTATTTACTGTATGTATCGTCATTTTCATCGATCATCATCATCATGTCTTTTTCTGGCTGTGCTCACATCTGCTATTCTGCTATCTACTAGTAGAGTGTCTACTATAAGAGCATCTCAGAGCCAGCCGAAGGGAACGTGAGACAAGGAGACCCGAATCCGACGTCACCGGAATGACCCGAAATGCCCCATCCCGTCTCCCACTCAGAAACAGGAACACATCGGGAGAAATCG
>Ga0100402_1000519_pt1 | contig 45172 bp, 57 predicted proteins | sample CryGeyme20150102_FD_80419 | JGI IMG/M metagenome (GOLD analysis project Ga0100402, IMG submission 80419) | Groundwater microbial communities from Crystal Geyser aquifers in Utah, USA - Crystal Geyser metaG 2015-0102 | ecosystem: Environmental > Aquatic > Deep subsurface > Groundwater | place... | reverse complement strand
ATTTGATATTCTTTATATGTAGAAACAATACTTGCTGGAATAAATAATAGCATAACTATCTGTAAAATAATTACTATTACAAATGCTATCAGTCTATCTTGAATAAACTTTATATTTAACAAATAAGAATAAAGATAAAAACCTATAACAATTAAAATTAAAAACAAAGAACTCATAATAACTGAAATAAAAATTCCTAATTTTTTATAAATCATAAAAAAGAGTATACTTAAATGTACATCTAAAGTATACTCCAAAAATAATTTTTGTACAAGTAGAACTACTCTTTTGCTAGCTCGTCATCAATTAAAGATTTAAATGCATCAACTGATTGAGGATTATCTATAATTCTACCATTTACTATAAAAGTAGGAGTTGAATTAATACCTATAGCAATTCCTGAATTATAATCAGAATCTACTTTACTAATAACAGATTCATTTTCTAAATCTTGTTCGAATTTTTCTTTATCTAACCCTATCTCTTCTGCATATTTAATAAACAATTCTTTAGGATCAGATTCCTCGGACCACTCAGATTGTTTATCAAATAAAATTTCTTTCATTTCCCAAAACTTATCCTGAATTTTTGCTGATTCTGTTGCAATGGCAGCTGATTCTGCATTAGGATGAATACTTTTTAAAGGAAAATGTCTATATACAAATGTTATTTTATCCTTATATTCGTCTATAACTTCACTAATTATAGGTTCATAACTTTTACAAGCTGGGCATTGTAAATCACTATAATTTACTATAGTTACTTTTGCATCTTCTATACCTTTAAAACTGTCTTCTGAAGTTACTTCTATATTTACATTTTTATCTTGACTATCAGAAGTCTGTAATCCCCAAACAATAGCTCCTATAACTGATACCACTATTATACCTAGTATAACATTTCCAAACCAACTATCTTGATCCATAAGTTTTATTAATTAATTATATATAACTATTATAACACATACAATAATATTTTTACAAATATTATTTATCTAAATTAACACCTTTTGAAATTAACCAATTAATAAATAATTAACTACAGAAAATAACAGATAATCTACTTTGTCTTACTAAAGTAAAATCATTAAACAAATTCGTCTCTTTAATTTGTTTTAAAGTGATTCTATTATCTTCATTAAATTTTCTTATAAATTTAATATAACTATAATAGCTTATTCCTCTCGGATCATCCATATCTTTCTCAGGGATTGAGATCACTTCACCAAGACCAACTATTTGAGATTCACCTGTTGAATGATAAATTAAAACCAAATCACCTATACTCCATTGTTTAATATTATTTATAGCTTGATAACTATGAACTCCATCCCATTTTGTGGTTTTATCTCTCTCTAAATCATCAATTGAATAAGATTTAGCTTCAGTTTTTACTATATAAAAATTCATTTTAATTAATTTATAACTTAATATGTTACTATCATTTTATCATATTAATTGAAAAAAATACAAAAAATGATATAATGTTATCTATACCCAACATTCTAAAAGAGAGATTATTATATGATTGATGTGATTGACATAGTGTTTCAATCCTTATATAAAGATTTAATTGTTTATAAAGGATTAGACCTCATTGGGTTAACCTTTATGTTATCAGGTGTGTATTTCTTACCTAATAACAAAATTGTAGGATCTATACTATTAATTCTAGCAAGTTGTATTTGGTTTAGATTTAACCTAAATATAAATAGCTACATTTCAATGTTCGGTAATACAATTATGATAATGATAAATTTCAGAACATTTATCTTAAGTATGATTGAAATTCACAAGCAAAGATGTATATTAAATACTAAAAATACTTCCAAAAAAAATTTATTTCAGTATTAATATTTGAATTCTTATACTAAATCATCTTTATATAATATTTTATATAAAGATTTTTATTTTTCCAAAATTTTAATTTGATCTCTTAGCTCTGCTGCCTGCTCAAAATGTAAATTCTTAACCGCTTCGTTCATTTGTTTTCTTAATTCTTCAATAACAAATTCTTTTTCTTCAGGCATAATTGCTTCTAATTTTTTCTTTTGTAATTCTTGTTTTTTATCTACTACAATCCCTGTTCTGATATCTTTCTTTATTCCTTCTGGAGAGATATTATTATTTTTATTAAATTCTAGTTGAATATTTCTTCTACGATCAGTCTCTTTAATGGCACTTTGGATGGAATTAGTCATTTTATTTGCATACAAAATTACTTCTCCATTAACATTACGAGCAGCTCTACCAATAGTCTGAATCAAAGAAGTTTCATTTCGAAGAAAACCTTCTTTATCAGCATCTAGAATCGCAACCAAAGCAACCTCTGGAAGATCCAAACCTTCTCTCAAAAGATTAATCCCAATCAATACATCATAAATTCCTTCCCTTAATTTTTGTAAAATTTCAGGTCTTTCTAGAGTATCTATTTCTGAATGAATATAAGCTGATTTGATATTTCTATCTTGCATAAAATCTGCTAAACTTTCTGCCATTTTCTTTGTTAATGTCAAAACTAAAATTCTCTGATTTTTTGATATTCTTACTTCAATTTCTTTTAGGATATCTTCTATCTGATCATCAGTTGGCCTGATAGTAACTTTAGGCTCCAAAAGACCAGTTGGGCGGATAATCTGCTCAACTATATTAGGGTGAGATTTACTATTATCTCTAAGATCAGCAATTGCATCAATTGTACCTTCAGAAGATTGCATCAACTCATATTGACTAGGTGTAGCTGATACATATACAGCACTAGAAATTTTTTCTTCAAATTCATGAAAGCGAAGAGGTCTATTATCTGCAGCTGAGGGTAACCTAAAACCAAACTCAATAAGATTTCTTTTACGAGCTGCATCTCCATTATACATACCCCGAATTTGAGGTAAAGTGATATGAGACTCATCTATCAACATAAGATAATCTGTATTCTTCTCAATAAAATAATCTATCAGGGTATATGGTGGCTCTCCACTTTTTCTTCCAGCTAGATATCTAGAATAATTTTCTATACCTTTTGTAAACCCAACCTCTTTTAACATCTCCAAATCGTATCTAACTCTTTCTTCTATTCTTTGAGCTTCAATTAATTTATTATTTTTTTTGAAATAAGCTACTCTTTTTTCTAATTCTTGTTCTATGCTTGGCATCATACCCTCTATTTTCTCTTGAGTAGAGATCCAATGAGTAGCTGGGAAAATTCTGTAAAAATCTACATATTGAGCTGGTAATTGATTGAAAAGATTATCTTTATATTGATTATAAGATATAGTCTCAATCGTATTTCCCCAAAAACTAATTTTGAGAATTCTCTGTTCTCCAGTCTCGTGAATTTCTATCACATCACCTTTTACTCGAAAACTTCCTGGTTTGAATTCTATATCATTTCTAGAGTATTGCAAAATAATAATCTGCCTAAGCAACTCATCTCTAGTAATAGTTTGCCCTTGCTCAATTTGGATAGCCATATTTCCATAATCTTCAGGTGAACCGATACCATAAATACATGATACCGAAGACACAATAATAACATCATCCCTGGATAATAAAGATTGAGTAGATGCATGCCTAAGCCTCTCTACTTGAGAATTTATCATTGATTCTTTCTCTATATAAGTATCAGATGATGGCAAATAACTTTCTGGCTGATAATAGTCATAATATGAAACAAAATAGTGAACTGCATTATCTGGGAAGAAATCTCTAAACTCCTGATATAGTTGAGCTGCTAGAGTCTTGTTATGAGAAATAATTAAAGTTGGTTTTTGTACTTTTTCTATTACTGATGCCATTGTAAAAGTTTTACCGGAACCAGTTACTCCTAGTAAGGTTTGGTGTTTTTGTTTGTTTTGTATACCAGAAGAAAGAGATTCAATCGCTTTTGGTTGATCTCCTTTAGGACTATAATCTGACTTAAGTTTAAATTTCATTATTTAAAAAGATAAATACAATAATATTTATCTTACCTAAAATATTGATTTTTTGCAAATTAAGTGTATTATTCTGGGAAATTTTTGGTTATTTCTATAATTTTTATACCTGTATCAGAGTTCAAAATATCTTCCATATCACTAAAATATTTCTCAAAAATATTAGTCGTATCAACAAATCTAAACTTTTTCCATGACCATTCTCTTCCCGAATCTAGACTTAAAGAACAAACATAATGTTCTGGAATATATTTTAATATATCTGTATCACCATCCTCAATAAAATTAATACACACTCCAAAATTAAATTGTTCAATCTTAAGATCAATCCACCATCCCCAATCTTCACAACAATAAAAACTAGATTTATAACCTCTTTTTATAAACTCATCTTGTAAAAAAAATTGCAAGCGATTTACCATACATACCTTCATTTACTATTTCTTCTTTTTCCCCCTCCATAATTGGAAATCTTGAGGATTGAATATGTATAAATTTACTCATATTAAATTTAATTAAATATTAATATTTCTATAAGAATAAACATAAAATAGTAAATTTATTTTTATTCTACTTATTATGATTATATTCTTATTATTCATATAATTATTATAATTTTAAGTTATATTATTGCTGTATCTGCCAAATCGTACCAGCACCACCTACTTGTCCTCCCCACGAACCACTTCCTCCTCCATTTGCTGAAATATTTCCACTATGACTATTACTTCCATACCTTATTGCTACTCTTCCTCCTCCTCCTCCGGATCCATATGTATACCACCCTCCTCCTGCTCCATTGCCTCCATTTGCTATTATACTTCCTGTTCCACTCCATACTCCTCCTATCTCCATATTTATACTTCCTCCTCCTCCTCCAGATGCATCACCTCCTACACCAGTTGATCCACTAGCACTTATATTTCCTAATATACTTGCATTACCCTCTATTACTAATCTTATTATTCCTCCTCCATTCCCTCCGGCTCCTCCACTATATCCACCTCCTCCACTTCCCATATCTATTGGGTTCTCTATACTCCCATATACTATCCCACCAACTCTCCCATTATGACTGTTTCCTCCAGCCCCTCCATGACCTCCTCCGGCTCCATATCTTGGTCCTTGTCCTCCTCCTGGTCCATATCCATTATTCTGGACATTCCCATCCCATCCTCCCTGATACCCTCTACCATTTACATTGATTGACCCTCCATTGTTTATTGTTAAGTTTTCTCCTTGGATATTGAGTTTATTTCCTTGTACTACTGTCAATGTTCCTCCTATTGTTATATCTTCTGCTTGGATGGTTTCTTTAGCTGTGAATGTTACCCCACTAGCTATACTCAAATTACCTATATTGACTAGATATTTATTATTATAGCTACTCAAATTACCTGATGTTATTCCTAATGGTACACCTCCTAAATCTGTACAACTACTTGGATCACAAATATTTGCTATTGCTTGATTGTTTTGCCAATTACTTTCACCATATTGGTTCTCTGCTATTACTACAAATTTATACTCTCCATTATTGCTTAGATTAAAATTATGACTTATTGTATTCTCATCTCCTAAACTTGTTATTGTATTTTTATTTATTTCTGTATAACTTACAAAATTATCTTCACTATATCTTATTTTATATCCTACAAAGTTCCCATAATTCATATTTGGTTTTGTTCCCCAATTTAAATCTATATTATTTTCATTTACTACTATTATTGGGGTGGATACTTCTCCTGGTACTCCTATACTGATACTTACTTGATTGCTTGGATCTGCTATTCCTATCCCATTTATTGCTGATACTTCTACATCATAGTTTATTATTTTATTGTTCTCATCTATATAGTCTGTTATATCTGATTTTTGGATTAAATATTCATTTACTATTCCTATTGTTATAGGAGTTTGTGTTACACTATTTATTGTACTTATTATTTGGTATCCTGTGATTGGACTTTTGTTTTCTATTGGTGTACTCCATGTTAATTTAATATTCTCTCCCTCTACTTCTAGTCCTAAGTCTCCTATAATACTCGGTGCTAATGGTTTTTCTATTAAGTTTATTGCTATTTCTTCTCCATTTATATTTGGATTTGTTGCTTTTAGACTTACTTTGTTATTATCTGAACTTACTGATACTTCATAGCCTGTTCTACTTTCTTCATTTGCTTCTGCTATTTTGTACAGTATATTTTCTCTTACTATTGCTCCTATACTTGAATCTCTTGGTACTTCTGATATGTATTCTGGTATTAATACTCTTAAGTCTATTTTCCCAGCACAAAAATTGACATCTAATGTGTCTTCTTTTGTTAATTTTCCTGTATTACATATCTCTTTATATATATCTTCTGTTTCTATTGTTATATCATCTGGATATCTTCCTTCTGCTATATTATATTGTTCTATTGCTTTATATACCTGATTGATTTCACTTGCTCTTTCTGCATCTCTTGCTTTTTGTATTTGTCTTAGTGGATTTATGGCGACTATTACTATTGATGCTAGTATTCCTATTGCTCCTATTACTAATAGTATTTCTAATAATGTAAATCCTTTCTTGTTTCTTCTCATTATTCTTTTTATTCTATTACCCATGTTTTTTTAATTGTTATTGATTATATTTCTTCTTAGAAAATGTAAATACCTTTTCTTTTTCTTTATCTTTTTATTATATTATATTTTTTTTGTTTTTGAGAATATTATTTTTAGATTTCTGAAGCTAAGATTATAAATTCTTTACTTTTATTATAAACCTCATACCAATTTTCAATACTCATATCCTCTGGCCTAATATCTGAATCTACATTTAAATCTCTGAACATATTTTCTATTATAGATGTTTCAATTTTGTAAATAGATTTTATACTTGATCTTAACTGTTTTCTTTTTCTTTGGAATAAAGGTTTAATAAAAGACAAAAGAGCTTCCTTATCCTCTATAAAATCATATTTATTATTGGGTGTTATTTGGATAACCGCAGAATCAACCTTTGGCTTTGGATAAAAACATTCTTTTGGTACATTTAAAATTTTAGAAACATCTGCATAAAGAGAAATACTTAATTTTTGAAAGCTATATTTATCATCATTATTAGTAAGATTAAAAGCTACTTCTTTTTGCACAAGTAATACTATATTTTTTGCTTTTTTATCAAAAGAAAGTAAAAATCTTATAATTTTACCTGTAATATTATATGGAATATTAGCAATCACATAATAATCAGATTTTATATTTTGAAAATATTCTTCTGATTCCAATATATCTTGGTGATATAGAGTGAGATTATTAGGATTACCTAAAATATCTGGTAATATATTAGCTAAAGTTCTATCTATTTCAAATCCTACAACATTAAAATTATTTTCTACCAATATTTCTGTAAGAGAACCTAACCCACAACCAATTTCTATTACAAGGGATTTTTTTGGAATATTTAACTGTCTAACCATCTTTTGAAGTAAACTTTTATCTATAAAAAAATTTTGTGATAAAGATTCCAAAGGAGACAAATGATATTCAGAAAGAATGGATTTTATTTTTGTTAAAGTCATACTATAAAATTTAACTAATTAAATATATTATAATCTAAAAAGCCATTTAAGTAAAATGAAAATATTAATTTGACATATTAATAAAAAAAATGTATCATAAAAACAAGTACCTTTCATAAATATGGAGAATCTTATGGAAACTTTAACTTTTTCACAAGAATTTGAAATAGTTAAATTATCTTCTGTCATAGAAGATATGAAACTAAATGATTTAAGAGAATTTCTTATAGAGACATGTAAAAAATATTTTTTACAAAAAAATAGGATTAAATTTCTATCTAAAATCTATTTAGGAGTAGAAACCAAATCAGAAAGAAATATCTTTCAAGAAAGTCTTTCTCTAGAACAAGAATTTTGTATTATTGACTATACATCTCTTATAGAAAATACTTCTGATAAAGAGATTTTAAAGGATCTTATCAAAGATGTATTTCAACAATACATAACAGAGAAAGCTCTATTTAATGGCATGACATCGGAGGAGTATGCTATTAAATAAAAATTATTACTCAAATAAAAGTACAATGCTTCTATATAAATTATATATAGAAGCTTTTTTGATTTTCTATATTACTAAAAATGTGGGCACAGGTGGGTTCGAACCACCGACACAAGGCTTAAAAGGCCTCTGCTCTACCGACTGAGCTATGCACCCAATATGTAAAAATATATGTAAAGATTACTCTTAAAATAACATTTCTACATATTTAAATACTTTTAAAGAACTATTCTATTATATATAAAATTTTTAAATTTTGCAATACCTAAATTAAATTTTTAGGTTAATTATTGTTTTCTAGGGCTTCAATCCCAACCAGCTTACCATTATTAGAAATAAAGTCAAGCATTGCTCCACCACCTGTAGAAATAAAGTCTATCTTATCTCTCAAACCTAATTTAGTTATAAACTCAACTGTCTCTCCACCACCAATAACTGAGAATGATTTAGGGTATTTTGCAATTGTATTAGCAATATATTCAGTTCCTAAATGATATGGATTTTGTTCAAACCAACCCAAAGGTCCATTCCACATAACGGTTGAAGCTGATGAGATATGATGACTAAAAATTTGAATCGTACGAGGTCCGATATCATATCTCTTAGAATTAGCAAAGTCTATTGGCAAAATTATTTGATCACTATTTGATTTTCCATACAAATCTATATATTCATTTGCTATTCTACCCCCAACCAAAATCTTATCAAATTTTTCTTTTAATTTATGTATAACTGGTAATTTAGTTTCTATTTTAGCACCTCCAATCACAGCAACAGCTGGTTTAGATGGATTATAAATAGTTTGAGTAAGGACACTTATTTCTTTTTCTAATAGAAATCCTCCATAACTTGGTAAATATTTGGGTATACCCACAATTGAAGCATGAGATCTATGACAAGCTGAAAAAGCTTCATTTACATAAATATCCGCTAGTTGTGCTAATTCTTTTGAAAAATCATCATCATTCAATTCTTCTCTTGGATCAAATCTTAAATTTTCTAATAAAATTACATCACCTGACTTCATCTTATCTATTTTATCTTTCACTTCATTCCCTACTGTATAATCTATCTTTTCTACTTTAAATTCTGTCAAATGATCTATTTCAGTTGCAATATAATCTAATTTCAAATTTTCTACAACTTTACCTTTAGGATCTCCTAAATGAGAAATAAGAATAACCTTAGCTCCTCTACTTCTTAAATATTTAATTGTAGGAATCATTTTTGTTAGTCTAAATGTATCTTTAGGAACTCCAATTTCATCCATTGGTTCATTAACATCTATTCTAACTAATATCTTTAGACCATCTTGAAATTCTATATCTTTAATTGTTTTCATATATTTAGTAATTTATTTATATTAACAAATTAATTATACCATGTATTAATATTACATACAATTACAAAATAATCACTTTCTTTGACCAAAGATTAATTTATTTCTTATGCAAAACTTTATTAAAAATTTCCAAGATTGGTTTTCTCTGAAACCTAAGTTAGATAAACTAAACTATTATCCTCCAAAGTTTTCTCAAAAACAAGTTTGGTTCTGTTATTGTGGAGAGAATATAGGTATAGAAATTAGTGGTAAAGGAAAAGAATTTCTAAGACCTTTTTTAATTTTAAAAAAATTAGATAGATACAGTTTTATAGGATTACCTCTAAGCACAAAAGACAAAGTGGGTAATAGATATTTTAAAATTTATTTTAAAGAAAAGTTACAAACTATATATTTACATCAACCAAGACATTTAGATTATCGAAGATTAAAATATAAAGTAGGAGAAATAACTGATAATGAATTCTCTCAAATTAAAAACAATTTTCTGAATTTGTACCAATAAAAAAATAACCCCTCTATATTTCAAGAGGGTCGCGGGTAATCCCGAATACAAAATAATTATACCACACTCCCTCTCTTCTGTCAAATCTAAATTAATACATTGTGAATAATCTTTACAACCCCCGTCTCTTACGAGACACCCCCTTCAAAAAAGAGGGGTAAAAAGAAAACTGCTTTAAATTCCTCTCTTGAATAGTGTCAGCAAAAGTAACGAGGTGGATTTTTAGGATTGTAAAAAAAAAATAAAAATTAAGAATTAAAAACTAACTTTCTTCTTTTCCAAAATAAAAAACACTCTTTTTAGAGAGTGTTTTTACTAAGATTAATTACACTTATTACCGTTTCCTCCTGTATTATTTGATTCTCCAGCATAAGAATTTCCTTCTGGTGTACCTGTTAGTTTAATATTATTCGTATTATCTGTTGTCCTTCCAAATGCTGTTCTATTTCTAGAAACAAATGTATTATTTTCCTTTAATGAGTTGCCAGTATTCACTATATTCATAACACTCAATGAATTAGCCGTAACAGAACCAGCATTACCTGTACTTTGAGCACTTGCTAATGTTATTGTTCCGCTATAACCAAAACTATCTATACAATATGCTTTTTGAGATGTTGCATTCAAAACTTGTCCAGGCATAAGAGCTACTATTCTATAGGATGGTTTCCCAGTATTATTATAATGGTAAACTATTTTTTGAGAACCTTGAGATTCAATTTTTTCAATAAGAGATGTCAATGTTGGTACTAAGTCTCCTATATTTCTTCCTACAGCATTATTTGTAGGATATTGTCTTGTTTCTCTAGCAATATTAGTTGTATCTGAACTTAGTGGATCTGGATAACTAGTTCCTCCTGATTGTTGTAACAACAATTCCATCTGAGTAATTAATTGATTCATACTTTGCTGAACTGCAGCTTCTCTTCCAGCTCTTCTTCCATTATTAACTCCAATTAATACAATGGCTGTCAATGTTCCTATTATAGCGACCACTACTAATAGTTCAATTAATGTGAAACCTTTTTTCAATTTTTTATTCATAATTGTTTTATATAAAAGTTTATAGAATTAAGGTTTAAACCTTAATTCTATAAATTAATTATTATCTTATGGACAGGTTGTTACAGAAGTACGCGGGTTAGTAGTAAGAGTTTTAGAGTTTTGGTTACTATCTACACAATAATACTTTGTTCCAGCTCCAGCTCCATCCATATCAGTATATGCTATAAATGTGGTATCAGAAGAACGAACTGTAGGGTCTGTAGCACCTTGCTGTTCTATCTTCTCTATAATATTAGTTGGTATAGCAAAACCTGTATATTTATCTTGATTTTGAGCTCTATGCAACTCAGCTTCTGTTAATACTTGATTCATACTTTGCTGTATAGCAGACTCTCTTCCAGCTCTTCTTCCATTATTAACTCCAATTAATACTATAGCTGTCAATGTTCCAATAATTGCTACTACTACTAATAGCTCGATTAATGTGAAACCTTTTTTCATATTTAATGATTTTTTCATAAAATTTACTTTACTTAAATTATTATTAATTATATTATTGTCTTTACAAACTAATTCTGATGATTTAGTTTGTTTTTTAAAATTGTTTATATTATTCAATTGTGAGTTTCACCTCCCTTCTTTGTCATAAGTTTAATTTTATTATTTAATTTCTAATACATGCTTATTGTATCATATTAGTTTATTTTTGTCAATCTTTGAGTTATCCACAGGTTGATCGTTTTTTTATAAACTAATCTCTGTTAAGTATTTTTTTATTTCTTGATTAGATATATCATATGTTGGCATATAAATTACTTCTTCTGTATAATCAATATCTTTAAAATAAGTTAACTGAACTCTGATAATTTTTTCATTTAATTCATTCCCAAATATATATTTTGCTTTCAATATTAGTTCATCTAAACTCAAATATTTTAAACCAAAATATATATCAACATAATCTTTCCATTTTGATCTTCTGCTAAGAGCATATAATTTCATAGCTAATAGAGTTCTTATATCTGGTATATTTATATTATATTCTGTTTGTATTATATTTTCTGTAATTTTAAAAGGATAATATAAATAAGTTAACTTAACATTATTAGAAATAAATGTAAATTCATTTATTTTATCTATTAAAACTTTATCGAAACTTATATATTTCCTGAGATCATTTTTTAAAGAATCCATATCAAATTCTTTATCTGAAAAGAAGTCAAAATCTATAGATTGTCTATGACCTATCTGTAAAGATATTGCTGTACCTCCAACTAATAAAAAATTTTTATTTATTTCTGAAATACGATTTATAATCTCTAATTGCTCTTTAGATAAAATTTCAAAATGTAGTTTATTTAACATATTTTTTAAAATATAATTCAAAATAATGTTTTATTTCTGGCCTATAGTTATTTCTATCTTTCTTGATATCTTCTAAAAAAATCTGTGAAATTTTTTTTAGTCCTAAAATTTTTATTAAATCTTGAAAATCTTGCCAATCACCTAAATTTAATATACCCTCAACAACAGCATTACTACTTAATCCACTTAAATCTTTTACATACCAAAATAAATATTTTCTACTTTGTATAAAACTTTCCATATGTTTATGCAGTTATTGACCCTGTTGCATTATAAATAGGTAATAATATAGCCATTATGAAGATTGCGACACCAAGACCTATGATTACCATTATAATTGGTTCTAATAATGCTGTTAGGTTTTTTACTATATTCTCTATCTCTGCTTTATAGAATCTTCCTATTGTACCCAAAACTTCATCTAATTTACCTGTTTTCTCTCCAACTTGTATAATTTGAGCTGAGATACTAGGGAATTCTTTTCTTTTTAGAATAGAGTCTGTCATTTGTCCTCCTTCTTTTACTCCCTTGATTGATTCATTTATAATATCTTCAAATACTGTATTCCCTACCACAGAGGCTGTTATTTTTAGTGACTCTATAATTGGTATACTTGCTTTTAATAAGGTCTGCATATTAATTACGAATCTACTTACATATATCTTGGTAAACAAATCTCCAAATACTGGTAATTTTAGCTGAAATCTATCCCAAACTTTTTTACCTGAAGTTGTTTTACTATAATACCAAAGCCCTCCTACTGTAGCTAATAATCCACCTATTACCCACCAGATATATGCCTGTAAGAAATCACTTCCCCAAATAATAAATCTAGTTGTGATTGGTAATTCCGCTGAAGATAAATCTTGCAGGGTATCTACTAATCCTGGCAATACTGAGTATGCTATATATAATCCTATTCCAAAGAATACTAAAGTAACAAATGCAGGATACATTAATGCTCCTCTAATTTTGGAATCTATTCCATAACTATCTTCAAGATAATCTGCTAAGAAATTAAGTGCTTCTTGTAATCCTCCTGTTTTTTCTCCTGATTTTATGATAGCGACAAAGAAGGGAGTGAAGGCTTTTGGATGTTTTGCCAGTGATTCTGAGAATGAATTTCCATCTTGTATATCATTGATAACTTGAGTTAAAACTCCATTAAAGAATTTATTTTTAGTTTGATCACGAAGAATAGTAAGGGATTGATTAAGTGACATCTGAACATCCAATAGTACGGATAAAAGTCTTGAAAATACTACCATTTCTCTTTGAGGAACTCCATCAAATATGTCTAAATTAAAATTTAAGTTTATTCCTTTCTTTTCATCAATATTTTCTATATTAATTACAGTGAATCCATTATCTTGAAGAATTTTTAAGGCTATATCTTTATTAACTGTATTAATTATTCCTTTTTTTGGCTCTCCTTGTCTGGTCTTTGCATAATAGGCAAATTTTGGCATATATTTTTATTATTAGTCTACTCTTTTTAACATATTTTTTAGAGTAATTGGATCTGGTGAATATAATAGAGCTGTCTCAAAACTAACTACTCCTAATCTAATCAAATTAAATAATGAGTGATTCATTGTAACCATACCTTCTTTTAAGTGAGTTTCCATTACTGTATCTATCTGATAGACTCTATTTTCTCTAATTAAGCTTTTTACTGCATTATTTACTATCAATATTTCTACTGCTGGGGTTAGATTTCCATCTATAGTTGGGACTAGCCTTTGGGATACTATACCTTGCAATGAGTTAGATAATTGAGTTCTTATCTGAGCTTGACTATGTGATGGGAATGCATCTATAATACGGTTTATAGATTGTGAGGCACTGTTTGTATGCAAAGTTGAGAATACCAAATGTCCTGTCTCTGCAGCTGTCAGTGCTGTTCTCATAGTCTCTAAATCTCTCATCTCTCCTACTAGTACAACATTAATATCCTCTCTTAGGGCAGCTGTCAGTGCTTTGTCAAAGTCTTTTGTGTCTGATCCTACTTCTCTTTGGGATATCATACTTCTGTCTTGTTTATAAATAAACTCAATAGGATCTTCAATTGTGATTATTTTTTCTTCTCTATTGTGATTAATATCATTGATTACTGCTGCCAGAGTTGTAGATTTTCCTGATCCTGTCGGTCCTGTAACCAATACAAATCCTTGCATTAACTGGGAAAATTGACCTATTATTGGTGGTAACCCTAATTTCTCTAAAGAAAGAAAGTCCGATGACAAATATCTCATTACTAAGTTAGGATTTCCTTGTGATATATAAGCATTTACCCTAAATCTATATTTATTATCTTGATATGAATATGCAAAATCTTGCTCTTCTCCTTCATATAATAATTTTATTCTTTCATCTGAAATTAAATGATTAAGAACCTCATCTAACATTTCTTTTGTGAGAACTGGGAAGTCTTCTTGTGGTAATAATCTACTTTTCAATCTAAAGTAAGGCTTTGAGCCTGTGCTAAGATGAATATCTGCTCCATGTAGACTAACTATTGATTCTACTAATTTAGGTAAATCTAACTGCATATTTTTAACTTTATTTATCTATATAATTTTTTACTTTTCTTACTACTTCATTTGGAGTATAGTTAGACTTCACAATAAAGTCTACTGCTCCCAAATTATAACCTTTATCTATGTCTACTTGTCCTGATAAATTACTCAACATAATAACTGGAATATCTATATATTGATCATAACTTTTTATCCATTTCAAAAAATCATAACCTGAAATTGTAGGTAAAAGTATATCTAATAAAATTAAATTTATTTCCATAACTCCTTCTTGTAAAGACTTCTTTGCTTCTGTTGCATCAGGAAAACTAAGAACTTCATATCCTTCTTCTTCTAATTTCCGAGAGTACATCTGAGTAATAAACTCATCATCTTCCACCAATAGTATTCTTTTTTTCATATATTTTTCTGATTAATTCATATATCTATATTATACTATATGATTATATTTATGCAATGTTATTTTTAGATTAAATATCAACTGTATTTAATAATTCTTGCAAAGATGTTCTACCATTTAGAACTTTAAAGATACCATCTTGCTTTAGACTTACAAAATTGTTTTGTGCTAAATTTTCTCTAATCTTATCTTCTCCCTGATTTTTTTCTATTATATATTGTAGTTCTTCTGATATTTGAACTATTTCAAAGATTACAGTTCTACCTTTAAATCCATTTTTACAAGAGGAGCAACCAACTGGTTCATATAGACTATCAAAATCTCCCTTGTAATACTTACTAATATAACTTGGATCTAAGTTAGATAAAGCTTTTGTGATATATTCTTTTACTCCAGAATCTATTTTTACCTGTTTTTTACATTTATCACAAAGTGTTCTTACTAGTCTTTGTGCTATAATAAGCTCTAAAGATGAGCCTAATAAAAATGACTCCACTCCCATATCTATTAATCTTGGGATTGAACCTGGAGCATCATTAGTATGTAGAGTTGAAAAAACTAAATGACCTGTCAAAGCAGACTGAACTGCTAGGCTAGCTGTCTCTCCATCTCGAATCTCCCCTACCATTATTATATCCGGATCTTGTCTCAATATTGATCTTAATCCTGATGCAAATGAATATCCTATTTCTGTTCTTACTTGTGACTGATTGATTCCATCCATAAAATACTCTACCGGATCTTCCAGTGTAACTATATTTATTTCTTCGTCATTAACCATATTAAGTAAGGTATACAAAGTCGTAGACTTTCCTGATCCTGTTGGTCCTGTTACTAATACCATACCAAATGGTTTATCTACAGATTTTTTGATTATACTTGCTTTTGGGCCTATAAATCCTAGTTTATCGATTGTAGCTATTCCTTTAGAAGTATCCAGAATTCTAAGTACTACTTTTTCTCCAAATTCAGTTGGAAATGTCGATACACGAAAATCAATCTTTTTTTGATTTTCTAGAATAGAGAATCTTCCATCTTGAGGTCTTCTTGTCTCATCTATTTTAAGGTTTGATAATATCTTTATTCTAGCAACCACTGCTGGATAAACATCTTTTGGAATTGTCAAAGTATTATGTAAAATTCCATCTACTCTAAATCTTACTCTTACTCCTTTACTTATACCTTCTATATGAATATCTGAAGCTCCTCCTTCAACTGCATTTTTTAGTATAACTGATACTATTTTTATAATTGGAGCAACTTCTACATCTTCTTTATCTGGTTTTACTTCTTCTATTAGATCATCTCCTTTTTTCTTTAGTTTCTCTTCATCTAATTCTGAAAGACTCTTTTTTACTTCTTCACTTATATTCTGAAAAGCATTAAAAACTGAATTTAAGTCATTTCTTGTAGTTAAAAATAATTTAAAATCTACCCCTTTATCACGAAGAACAAATTTGATAGCCTGAATAGCATTATAATTATATGGATCTACTATTGCTATGCATATTTTATCATTTTGTATGTCAAAGGGAACGAACTGATATCCTTGCAAAATTTTTTCTTCAAAAACACTATATAGATTTTGAGGTATTTCATTAGGAATTAATTCTATAAAAGGAATATTAATTGTTTCTCCATATACTTCTAGAATTTCTTTTTCAGAAAAATTTTCTGTTATGTATTTTTTTACCTGCTCATTCTGAGATTCATCAATATTCTCATAACTAATAAATCTATCAGAATATCTATCTTTTAATAAACCTAATATTTTTATATAATCTATTATCATATATATATTATTTAAAATTCTTGTTAATTATCTCTATTTCTGAATTTAGATTAACCTCTTCTTGCAATATTTGTATAAAAAATGTAGTGTACATTATATAAAGTATTGCTATTATATTTGCTAATACTAAAATAATTATTATAATTTTATCCTTATTTTTGTTTAACTTATTTTGCATATACTTTCATAATTATTGTAGCTTCTATTTCGTCACTTTTATCTTGAACTGTATAATTAAACTGAATGATATCCATAATTCTAGAATTTTCTTCTAAATACTGCACGAAAGAATTGATACTGCCAAATCTTCCAGTAATTTGGATTTCAACTTGAGACTCTAAAAATTTTAATTCTTTTACTGTTTCAACTGAATTTGATTCTACTGATGTATCAGAAGCTGGGATATCTTCTGTTAACATCTCTTCCGATTCAGTTTTAGCATCAGTTTTCACCACACCTTCTTTTACCTCTAATTTTGTTATTTTAGCCCCAGATTTTTTTTCTATTTCAGATAATGGAGCTAATATATTTTCTTTAGGATCACCTGGAGGAGTAAATTCAGATATTTTTTTATTAAACTCAGCTATATCTTGAATTTCTGTGTATTCTTTTTTTATAGATAATTCATTACTTAACTTTGTTTTCTCCTCTAAAGATACTTTGTATTGATCACTCCAAAAAGAATATCCTAAGTAGACTAATACCAAACTCAAAACTACTAACAATATATCATATAATTTTTGTCTTTCATTCATATTATTGTAAAATTATAGTGAATTTTGTAGACACATTACCAGCAGTATTTTTATCTCCTATACCTATTTCTTGATAATTAACAGTAGAAATATATTCTGACTTTCTAAACTCTTCTAATTGTGATGCTATTACTCCTATATTAGGTAATTCTAATGATAATTCTAAAGTCTTAGTATCTTTAATATAAGATAAAGAACTAATTTTTGATCCAGAATTAATTCTTTTCTGAATATCAGTCATAGCTATATTCAACTTATATTGAGACTCTAAAAGACCAGAATAGCCTTTTATTGTTTCTACAATCCCTTCTGCTGGATAAATATTTTGATTTTTGGAATCTATTTCTGATATCTGAGATTTTATAACACTAATATCTTTACTCAATGTAAATTCTTTTACAGCATAAAGAATACCAAAATTTAAAATTAATATAATTATAGAAATAATACTTAATTCTATATAATTAAATTCTGTTCTTTTAATTTTAGGAACAAAGATTGTTTTTTGATCTTTTGGTATAAATGTTAATATATTTTCTGTTTTTTTAGATTTCATATATTAATTCTTTTTTAGAGCTATACCAATTGCAAGGGAAAGATCTTGCCATATTTTTTCTACAAACATATTTTGTATATCTGTAGTGATTTTAATAGAATTATTAGGTGAACCAACAGATGTCTTTATATTGGAGAGTCTATTATCAATTTGCTTCAAAGTACTTCCAGTATAATCTGATATTCCTTTCATACGAGAAGTTCCTCCTACTACTAATACTTCCTCTATATTTTTAGTATGTTTTTTATAATAATCATTTATTACTACATCAACATTTTGTAATATAAAGTTATTATAAGTTTGCTTTATTATATCAACAACTGATTGATTCTCACCGATTAATCCATTTTGCTTTTTAAGAGTTTCTGCTTCTTTGATACTAATACCTTCATTAAATAACATAATTTGATTAGTTATTTGATTTCCACCAAAATCAAATGATTTAGTTATCAAAAGTTGTTGTTTTTCATTAACAATACTTACCATAGAGCTTCTTGCACCTATATCTATAATTAGAGTTGGAACATTATTCAAATTAGTTGATCTTATTTGAGAAAATATATCTAATTCAAAACCTTTAATATTTAAGTTTAACAAATTAGCAATTGTTAAATACTTATTAATTACTTCATTAGGTATAGCTATCAATAATATTTCTAGAGAATTAGGTTGTAATGAATTCCCAAGAACAATCCAGTCAATCTGAACCTCATCAATAGATGTAGGTATATATTGACTAGCTTCAAGTGGAATAGCTTTAGTCAATTCTTCAATTGACATAATAGGAACATCTATCAAAGCTGAAAATGCTAAGTAAGATGGTATGCTTATATAACAATCTTTAGTATGAATGTCACTTGTTTTTAATAAATTTAGAATTATTTCTGATATATATTCTGCTGTACTTTCATAATTAGAATTTCTTTCCTGTATAGTATGATCTAGATCATCATCCCATATAGCATAATTTGATATATTATAGACTTTATCTTTATTTTGTATTTCTACTATCTTAACAGATTGAGTACCAATATCTATTCCAACAGAAGATTTATTAAAATTGGCATTGAAATTAAACATTATTTTACTATTATTTTTATTATGTTATTATGCTATAATATTATCATAATAAATTTAAATTTGCAAATAGATTAATGTTAAAGTTTTTACAATTACCGATTGATACTTTTATTCCTACTCAATGCATACTTTGTGATAAATTAAGTTTTCATGGAGTTTGTAATGATTGCCTACCAAAATTAAAATCAAAACCAATTATAATTCAAAGAGAAAACTCTGATAATAATATTACCAGCTTATTTACAAATAATAACAACACAACTCTTACTAAATTTCATACAAAAAAATATTTAAACACTGTTCTTTGTACTAATAGTTTCAAAAATTCTGCTTTAAAAAAAGCTGTCCATTATTTTAAATACAAAAATTTAATTTCATTAGATAGAATTTTAGGACAAATACTTTTGGAAACCTTAAAATCTCATTTAAGCAAAGATTATAAGTCAAACTTGATTTTTGCACCAATCCCCTTACATATAAATAAGTTGAAATTTAGAGGATATAATCAATCCAACCTATTAGCAGAATTTTTACAAAAAAATATTCCTAATTCAGAGTTATTTCTAAATTTACAAAGAATAAAAAATAATTCACCCCAAATGAGTCTTAGTAGTAAACAAGAAAGAGTTAAAAATGTAATAGATATATTTAAATGCGAGCCAAATAATGATTATATTGATAAAGATATTATTCTAATTGATGATGTAACCACCACATTATCCACACTTGATGAAGCTGCAAAAGCATTACAAAGATCTGGATTTCGTAATGTTTTTGCTTTAGTGATAGCAAAATAACTATTTTATAAAAAATTATTGCATATATATAAATTATGATATAATATATATGTAGCTATAATAAAATATAAATAGCTTAATATTATAAGATAAATAATGCTGAGATGGAAAAAATATCTGATAAAGAGTTTGTCTCTTATTTAGTAAAATCTATAGTAGACAATCCTAATGATGTCTTAATAGAAAGAATAGTTGATGAAATGGGTGTCTTGATTACTCTAAAAGTAAATCCTAAAGATATGGGATATATTATTGGAAAATCAGGGTCTACTGCAAAAGCTATCAGAACTTTATTAAGAATAGTTGGAGCTAGAAATAATGCTAGAGTAAACTTAAAGATTTTAGAACCAGAAGGAGGAACTGGATTTAAAAGAGATAGTGAAAGAGAATCCAAAAATTATTCTGATATAGAGAAAGCTGTAAATGATCTTGATATTTAATATATACTAAAAACACTTTTTTTGTTAATATTATTAATATAAGAAAGTGTTTTTTTATTTTTTAAATATATGAAATTTGATATTATTACAATTTTTCCAGAAATTATTCAATCCTACCTATCAGTAGGTGTTTTAGGAAGAGCAATTCACTTAAAAAATGTATTGTCTGTTGATATTTGGAATCCAAGAGATTTTACCAAGAATAAACATCTGAAAGTTGACGATACTCCTTACAGTGGTGGAGCTGGCATGATATTACAAATTGAGCCAATATATAATACACTAGAAGAAATAATTAAACTAAATCCAAAAACAAAGAAACATATTATTTTTTTTAAAGCTGGAGGAAAAATATTTAGTCAAAAAAAAGTCTCTGAATATTTAGAAAAATTTGATCATATTATTATGATTTGTGGAAGATATGAAGGTATTGATTATAGAGTAGAAGAATTTTTAAGTAATGAGAGTTTATCAATTGGTGAATTTGTTCTAACAGGAGGAGAATTACCAGCCATGATTGTATTGGATGCTATTTCAAGATATATTCCGGATGTATTGGGAAATACAGAATCTTTGAGCGAGGAATCTCATTCTATAGATAATTTTTTAGAGTATCCACAATATTCTAAACCTACAAAATTTGTCCCAGCAAATCCTAACTTAGTTAAAAATTCTCCAAAAGAATGGGTTGTTCCAGAAATTTTATACTCTGGAAATCACAAAGAAATTGAAAATTGGAAAAAAAATAATAGTAATAAAAATTAAACTATTAAAAAAATGTGCAAAAAATGATATAATGGATATAAGCCTTCAGAATGAGGTTACGAAAAATTGAAACCCACTTTTGTAAAAAAGAGAAATATATATATATTATTTCTGTTAAATTTTATATAGGGATTCAGCCGTAATAAAATCTTTAATTAGATTTTGCCTCTGCATTGAGGGCTTTATTTTTGATAAAAAAATAAGACACTAAATGATTAGTGTCCTTATACAAAATTTACCTTGAATAATATACTTGGTTACCAAACAATTGATTCCTCAATCATTTGGCTCCAACTTTTAAACACAACTTTGTCTTTGTTTCCTTTATCATCTTTCTCTTTAACTAAAAGTAAAGAGTTAGGACTAGATGCAGAGATGTCTTTCAATTGTTTTTTCATAAATTGTTTTTAAAAATAAACAACCTAACTATTATACCTAATAATCAAAATTTTGTCAATATATATTTACTAAAAAATATTAATTTTATTATGAATTTAAATAGAATCAATTATCTAAATAAGATTTCGTCCCAAAATGGGAATATTGTCTATTGGATGTCTCGTGATATGAGAGTAGATGATAACTGGGCCTTATTACATGCTCAAAAATTAAGCCTTGAATATAATAAAAATTTGATTGTAGTATTCAATTTGGTTCCCAAATTTGGATTAGCTGGAAAAAGACAATTGGATTTTATGATAACTGGATTAAAAGAAATAGAAAAAAGTTTACAAAAATATAATATCCCATTTATTATAACTTTAGGAGATCCCAAAGAAACTATTCCTAATTTAATTACTAAATATAATGTCAAAACTTTAATAACAGATTTTTCACCATTAAAAATATCTCGTAAATGGAAAAGTGAAGTAAATAATTTGATTAATATATCTTTTTATGAGATTGATACACATAATATAATCCCTGTTTGGATCACTTCACAAAAACAAGAATATGGTGCTTATACCATAAGACCTAAAATTCATAAATTATTAGATGAATGGCTGACAGATATACCAAAGTTAGAAAAATTAGTACAAAAAAATAAATTTGATTATCCTAAAAACAATTGGAATAATATAGATAAGTTTATTCAAGTAGATAACTCTATAGCTCTAGTAAATTGGATTATTTCAGGTGAAAATTCTGCAAAGAATTATCTCAAAAATTTCATTGATTCAAAAATTATACATTATACTAATAATAGAAATTTTCCTGAAAAACCAGCCTTATCTAATTTATCCCCTTTTCTACATTTCGGACAAATATCATCTCAAAGAGTAGCTATAGATATAAAAAATGAAATTAAAAATCCAGATATTTATAATTCTTTTTTAGAAGAATTGATTGTTAGAAAAGAATTATCAGATAATTATTGTTTTTATAATTCTAATTATGATAATTTTAATGGATTCCCAGATTGGGCTCGAAAAACTCTAAATGAACACAGAAAAGACCAAAGAGAATATTTGTATACAAAGGAAGAATTAGAATTTGGACTAACTCATGATCCTCTTTGGAATGCTTCACAAAGAGAAATGCTAAGGACTGGGAAAATGCATGGGTATATAAGAATGTATTGGGCAAAAAAAATTTTAGAGTGGACAGAGTCACCAGAACAAGCTCAAGAATATACAATATATTTAAATGATAAATATGAACTTGATGGCAGAGATCCTATTGGTTATACTAATATAGCTTGGTCGATTGGAGGGTTACACGACAGAGCTTGGTTTGAAAGACCAATTTTTGGTAAAATCAGATATATGAGTTTAGCTTCTACAGGTAAAAAATTTGACTCTAAAAGTTATATTGAGAAGAATTTAAAAAAATCCTAATATAAAAAGCTCCATTACTTTTGTAAACAAATTATTCTGGGATAAATATTTTAACTATTTTATTCCAAATATTATTAATAAAATTAGATTTTTCTTCAAATGATTGATTTGATTCCATAGTATTCTGCTCTGAGAATCCAGTCAACAAAAGTCCTACTAATGTAGCAAACATAGGATTATCCACATCAGCAACACTCCCTTCTACCCCTCTTGGGATAGCTATCTTTACAGGTAATTTTAACTCTCTTTTAGCTAAATCTATAATCGATCTTAGATTAGCTCCACCTCCAACTAATATAACACCAGCTGGTAATAAACCTTCTCTCCCTATCTCTCTTAGATCTTTAGATATCAAAGAAAAGATTTCTTTCAATCTAGCTTCTATAATCCCCGATAAAAAATTTACAGAATAAGTTCCAACTTCTTCTTCATTAATTTTTGACAAATCTATTTTTACTCTTTTATCATTTGGAATATGACTTTCCATAGCATAACCAAACATTATTTTAACTTTTTCTGCTAAGTCAACAGGAATTCTCATACCAATTGCAATATCACTAGTTATGTGAGCTGATCCTATTGGTAATATTTTAAAATGAATTAATCTACCCTCTTCATATACAGCAAAGGATGTTGTTCCAGCACCCATATCTATGACAATCACCCCTAATTCTTTTTGTTTTTTTGTAAGAATAGCACTTGAGCTAGTAATTATCGCTGTCTCACTTGATAGTATATGAAGTCCAGCATCATTTATACATTTTTCTAAATTTTTTATTGGAGGTATAGTACTTTCAACCAAAACAGCATCTAGCTCTAATCTGATACCATTCATACCTACAGGGTGTTTGATTTCGGTCTCTTCATCTAGGGTAAAGCTTTTTGGAATTATATCTAATATCATTTTATTTTGTCCACTTGGCCCAGGATTAGCAGTTTGATAAACTCTATTTAAATCATCTTCTGTAACTTCCCCATCAGCCCTAGATACTGCAACTTTACCACTAGTATTTTTACAGATTATCTGATCACCATTCAAAGAAATATGAACAGATGTAATGTCTTCTTGTATCATTTTTGAAGCTGACTCTAATGCTATAACGATACTTCTGGTAACATCTTTTATATCTACTACGACTCCTTTTCTCATTCCTTCAGTTGGAGATACTCCTAGAGCTATAATAGAAGGTTCTTTTTCTTCTCTTAATTTTTTTGCAACTGCAATTTTTGTAAAGTAAGTTCCTACATCTAGACCAACTACTATTGGGTTTTTTGTCATAATAATTTATTCTATTTTAAATTTTATTATATTTAAATTATATCACATTTTTTTATTAAAGTGAAATATCTTTTTTTAATAAATCAAGAACTTGTGTTTCTTTTGTGTTCATAATTATATAATCCTTATCTGTAATATGATCATATCCTAATAGATGCCACATTCCATGAACAAATAAAATCTGCCATTCTAAATCTATAGAATGACTTAATACTTTAGCTTGTTCATATACTTTCGTATAACATATAAATATTTCTCCCAAATCTTCATCTAATATATCGTCACTTACATCAATTAGAGGAAATGATAAAACATCAGTAACAGAATTTTTTCCTCTATATGTCTGATTAAGTTTTTGGATTTCATTTGGTGAGACTATAACTAAAGAAACTTTTTTATCAACAAGTCTTTTGTCTACCATACTAGTAATGATAGACAAAGCCTTGTAAAAATGTTTAGGGTTAATTATAACATTATGCTTATTAGTTATATCTAAAAACATACTTACTATGAAAGATATTCTTCTACTAAGTCTTTTACCAAACTTCCATCTGCTTTCCCTTTAACTTCTTGAATCACAGCTCTCATTACAATTCCAAACTCCTTAGATTCAGATTTTGATACAATATTTTTAACAACATCTCTTAATTCTAACTCAGACATTTTAGCTGGTAAATATTTAGAGATAACTGTTAATTCTTCACTTTCTGAATCAGCTAAATCTTGTCTACCTCCTGCAATATATTGTTTTATTGAATCTTTTCTCTGCTTTTCTAATTTAGCTATTACTTTTAGGACATCTTCATCTGTAAGATTATGATCTGGTTTATCTATTTCAGCATTTCTAATTTCAGACATCATCATTCTCAATACCTTCTTAGACAATTCGTTTTTGTCTTTCATAGCTTGAACCATATCTTTTTTTACAGTTTCTTGCAATAATGACATATATTTATTAAATAATTTTATAAATAAAGATTAAATAGGATAGCTTATGGCTAACCTATTTAATCTTAGCTTTAATCTTTAGTTTATATTTATTAGGTAATCTTTCATTTGACTTAACTTTACCTAACTTAACCAACTTATCTTTTTCAGACAAAAACTCTACTTTTTTAATAGCAGCTACTCTTTGTTTGAGCTTAGATTTTCCTTTAACTAAAAATCTTCTTGATCTAACATCAGATAACACTTGACTTTTCTGTACTCTTCTAGTGAATCTTCTAATCATAGATTCAACACTTTCTTTCTCTTTTTTTCTAACTTCAATCATTTATACATACCTCCTTTCATTGATATTTTAAGAATTAATTGTAAAACAAAAATAAATATCAATTAGATTATATCATACCTTCATAGTTTTTACAACTATTAAAGATAAGTTCTATAATTTTAATGCTTTTAAATAATTTCTCAAATCATCTGATATAGTATCATGCTTCAATCCATACTCTATAGTTGCCTTAACATATCCTAATTTATCTCCACAATCATATCTATCACCATCAACAATCATTCCATACACTGGTTTAGTACCTAAAAGCCCATTAAATGCATGATCTATACCTAACTCTCCTTTCACTTTATCTTTGTAAAAATCTAATTTAGAGAATACATCTGGAGTTATGATATATTTACCAATTACAGCTAAATTAGATTTAGTATCACTGGTTTGTGGTTTTTCTATAAATTTATTAATTTCATATAGATTATTAGCTATATTTACACCTTCAATAATACCATATTTATTAATATCATTATGAGGAACTTCAGTTAAAGCAATAACACTATCTTGATATTTATCATAAACATCCATTAATTGCTTTATAGCTGGAACTTCTGAGTCAACAAGATCATCCCCAAATAAAACAGCACATGGTTCATCTCCAATAAAACTTTTAGCAGTTAGGATAGCATCCCCATTTCCTTTCGCTTGCTTTTGACGAACAAAGAAAAATTCTGCCATTTGGGATATTTCTCTAACTTTTTCTAATTCTTCTTCTTTACCTTTTTCTGCTAAAAGATATTCCAATTCAAAATGTGAATCAAAGTGATCTTCTATAGCTCTTTTTCCTTTACCTGTAACAAATATTATTTGTTCAATTCCTGCTTTAACAGCTTCCTCCACTAAATATTGTACAATTGGCTTATCAACAACAGGCAACATTTCTTTTGGTTGAGCTTTAGTAGCTGGAAGGAATCTAGTTCCAAAACCTCCAACTGGTAAAATTGCTTTTCTAATCTTTGACATAAAGTTAAATTATTATTTTATTAAATTCGATTTATCACTATACCATTCAATCAATCTATTAATAGATTCATCAAAATCAAATACTGGCTCCCATCCTAAACTTCTAAGTTTATCAGAGTTTATAGAGTATTTATTATTAGTTGTCTTTATATCACTAACATACTCAATTAAATATTCAGATTTATTAAGTTTTTTCAAAATTATATTTGCAAGATCTAAATCAGTTTTTCTGATAGCACTACCCATATTATAATATTCACCCCATACCCCTCTATTTAAAATTGTTTCTATACCTCTACTACAATCATCTATATACATCCATTCTCTTACATTTAATCCATCATTTATTACTTGTAATCTTTGTTCTTCTAGAGCTTTTATTATAAAATTTGGAATTGTATGATCTATAGACTGATAAGTTCCCATAATATGACAGATATTTGTTGTAATAACTTTTACTTTATAAGATTCAATATATGCTTGACAAACTAAATTTGCACTAGCTTTACTAGCTGCATAAAGATTATTTGGTTCAAACTTTGATAGTTCTGTCGAATCATCATATGTTTGTGAACCAAATATCTGAGCTGTGCTAATTTGTAATAACTTAATATTATATTTCTTTATCAAAAATAATAAATTCACTACACCTATAGTGTTAGTTTCAAATCCTAATAAAGATTCTTTTGCATCTTCATAATTATATTCAACAGCAAAATTAATAACAATATCAATTTGGCATGTTTTAATTATATTTTCTAAATTACTAATATCTTTAATGTCTCCTTTTACAAACTTGTATCTTTCATCTTCCTTAAATATTTCCGATAAATTTTGAACATCTCCTATTAATAAGGAATCGTAGTTTATGATATTAATATAAGGATATTTTTTCATAATATACCTTATAAAATGAGATCCTATAAATCCAGATCCTCCTATTATAAGTAATTTCTCTTCATTCATAATTTATATATGACATTTATTTATAATATTACTAATACATTATATCATATTTTTTCTAATATTAATTGTACAGTAAACTTAGCTCCTCCATTTTTGTTATTAGAAACACTTATATTACCTTCATGTAAGGTTATAATTGATTTCGCTATCGTAAGACCTAACCCTCTTCCACCAGTTAATTTTGATCTTGAATTATCTATCCTATAAAACCGATCAAATATTTTACTTAAATATTCTTCTTTTATTCCTTCTCCTGAATCTATAATATCTATATATAATTTCTTATCTTTAGAAAAACCTTTTATTTTGATGAGACTATTATTAGGTGAATATTTTATAGCATTTTCTAATAAATTATTAATACTTCTTACTAATAAACTTTTGACTGCTTTTATTTTAAAATCAAATTCACCTTCCTTTTGTATATTTATATTTTTTACCTTTAGTAATAATGAAACTGAACTAATACTTTCATTTATAATATTACTCAAATTATAGTTTTTAAATTGTAATTGATCTTTTTGAATAGATAATAATGTGAGATCATTGATTAAATCATTTATTTTTTCAATATTTTTAATTGATTTTTCTAAGATAAAATTATCCTTATCATTTTTATCTTTCTCTTCCAATAAAGTTTCTAACTGTAACAAAAGACTAGTTAAAGGAGTTTTTAATTCATGAGATGCATTATCTACGAATTCTGCTTGATCATCTAAACTATCTTTTAACCTTAATATCATTTGGTTTATTGACCAAACTAACTCTTGTAAATCTTCATCTTGATAATCATATTTAATTTTAACCAAATTATCAACATTTATTTTTTTAATTTTATTATTAAGAGTACGAATAGGATTCAACACTTCAGATACTATCAAGTTTCCTCCCCCCCATGATAGTGCAAACAATACTACAAATATTAATATAGAAGATTGTTGTATTCTATAAAAATCCTCTTTTCTAACTTGTGAGACCAGATTTACTATCTCTTCTTTCTTTTTTTCTTCTGATAAATTCTGAGCTAAAATATTTTCTATATCATAAGTTGATAGATTATCAATCCCAAACTGACTTCTATTGTAATATCTATATGATAATAATAACATTCCTGATAACAGAACCACTGTTAATACAACAAATAACATTGTGTACCAAAATACTAATCTAAATTTTAGTGATAATTTTTTATTCATATATTTATTATATCAAAAAAAGACATTTCTTCAATATGTCTTCTTCTGATAATATTATAACATTTTATTTTTATGAAGATAGTACTTAAATATGAATTAAATTCATATTTAAGAATATAATAACATATACAAAGTGAATTAATCGTGAATACTATCAAAAACTCCATATCCTTTACCTTTACTTGTTTTGATCAAATTTTTATCTTTATCAATTTTATTTCTTAAATTTTTAATATGAGTTTTAATAGTATCTGAAAAAAAATTAAATTCTCTATCCCAAACATGTTCTAATATTTCTTCTGAAGAAATATATTTATTCTTATTTCTTATAAGGTAAACCAATAGTTGCATCTCTTTATTTGAGATTTCCACTTCCATTTTTGAATCTGATATACATAATAATTTATCTGGATATACTGACCACTTCCCAATTTTTAATAAAACATCTTTATTTAAACTAGATCTTCTAATGACAGAGTTTACCCTTAATAAAACTTCTTTTAAATGAAATGGCTTTACAATATAATCATCAGCACCTAATTCAAAATTTTCTATTTTAGATTTTAACTGTGATTTGGCTGTAATTATTATAATTGGTGTTTTTATATTTTTATGACGAACAATTTTAAGAATCTCAACACCACTTATATTAGGCAAGTTTATATCTAATAAACAAACTTCATATTCTCCATTTAATAAAAGTCTTAAAGCATCATTACCATTTGAGCATTTGTCAACTATATATAGATTTTTTTCTAAAAAACTAGCTATACTATCTAGAATATCTATATCATCTTCAACAACTAATATTTTCATCTTTAATAATTATTTTCCCAATCATCTCCATAAACTGACTTATTAATCTCTCCAAAACCTTTATCTGAATTTTCATTAAATTCTTCAATTGTATTTGGCTGAAATTCTGGGGGAGCATAAATTGTATATAATTTGAGGTCAGTATCTCCTACATTTTCTATATTATGATATTTACCAGCTGAAACAAATACTAAATCATTGTCAGAGACTGCGCTATTTTCTTCTCCTTGCATAGTAAGTTCTCCTTTCCCTTCTATTATAACTGTTATCTGGTCAACATCTTGATACATTTCTTCTCCTATATCTTCACCTGGTTTGATATTCATAATAACAAGCTGACTATCTACTCCTGTATAAATTACTTTTCTATAATCTTGATTTTCTATTGTTAAATCTACTATATTAATTTTCATGGTTGTAATTATTATTATTTACTTCTTTTTATGAAGATTATCTAAGGATACTTTTATTTTAGAATTATCTTCTAATTTTATGTCTCTTTTCTTATCTTTATCATAAACAACTTTCACCTCTTCTGTGATATGAGAACTTGTATCTACAATATTGATTTTTAATTCATTTTCAGATTCTAATTTTGATTTCATAGATATACAATGTATTTATTCCTAATATATATATTGTATCATATATAAAATAAATCTTCAACTATCATTCTTTAAACTATCAATCTCAGTAAATTTAATTGCCATTAAAATACTTCCTACAAATGACATTATAGGAACTTTTACTGGACTTAATAATACTGTTAAGGTACCTATAATAACTAATAAATAAAAACTGAATACAATCAATACTTTTAAACTTTTATCTTTCCAAAATGATAATAAGGTTATAAACAAAAATATCCCATAAATAGCAACTACTCCTGAACTAAACATTAGCCACATATTAAAATCTTCTTTTTCAATAAATCTTAGTGTATAACTACTCACAATAATAATTACATTAACAAATATAATTATACTATAAAACAATCTAATTTCTTCAATTATTTTTTTGTTCATTATTTTAATTTATAAGCATATATATTATCTTTAAGAAATAATCAATTATTCAATAGAATATTTATAGAGTTTATTATCATTCTTATTTATAAAAAATATTTCCTTACCAGATGCACTCAACTTTAAGTCTCTTGAATCAACTAAACCTATATTTTTTGATAATATTTCGACTTTAAATGAAGTTAAATCTATTTTATATAAAGCTTCATAAAATTTACCCACTTTATTATCATAATAGTCATCAGGCATTACCTTGTTATTAGGCACTAATGGTTGTGTAAAATAAACAATATTGCCATCACGAGACCAAGTTATCTTTTCTGCTATTGTCCCTATTGGCTTAAAAGAAATTTGTTCTACTCCTTTGTTGTCTATAAGCGACATATACATAGTTTTACCTCCTTTTTCGCTACTATATGTTATTATGCCATTCTCTCCAGTCGGAGACCAAGATACATTCAAACCATATTTTGGTTCCAAGATAGAACTTGCTGTTTTTTGGATTGTGTCAATTATTCTTAAAGGAGATTCTCTAAATGCACTTGGAGGTGATAGTATTTGACTTATATTTGTTGTTAGTGGTACAGAATCCAATAAAACTTTGTCTGTCATCATCACCATAATTGGGGTTTTATTGGATCCATCTTCATTAGAAACAACTATGTCATATAAGTCTATATCATTTTTGATAACATAATATATTTTATTATTAGATAAAAACCCTACCTCAAAAATATCATTTGGAAAAGGAAAAGACTTCTTTTCAATATAATTATATACACTAAATTTAGAATCTAAATTAATTAGTACAAATGGTTTTGAAGGAGCCCATTCAACTTTATATAAATTATTTAAATTAAAATCACTTATCAGTTTAGGAGTAGATCCTTGATTATTTGTTGTATATGTATGCCCATTTGATTTTTTATAATAAGTTATTTCATTAGAAGGACTTATTGTGTAATCTAAAATTTCATCTTCAATTAAAATAGATGCTTTTTTATCATTATTATTATCTTCAACGGGTGAATTTATTGTTGAGTTAATATTGTTATCATCCCCAGATCTAAAAAATAAAAAATATATAATAAAAATTGTTACTATGATTGTTAATATTATTGAAACTATTATGAGAATTTTTTTTAACTTAGAAGGAATCATAATATTTATAAATTAATTGAGAATGGATCTGATTCAGAATTTTGATTATTTTGACTACTTTTAATTTGTCTCATTTTTAGTATTTGTTCAGGATCTGAAGTTATAAGTTGATCTTCACCATAAGATGCAACTACTTTGATTGCAGCATGCTTTAATCCTGCAAAGAAGATACCTTCTCCCACATCAGATTCTAATAAAAGATATTTCTCTTCTTCTGTTAGGTAAAATGTTTGTTTGATTAGATCTATAGAAGCTGGTGATTGTTTTAAAAGAATCTGCATAGAAGAATTTGTTAGAATTGCCTTTCCATAATCTGAATTTAGAAAATCAGCTATGTCTTGGGTAATTGTAGTTAATCCTAAATAATATTTTCTAGCTCTCTTTGCTAAAGAAAATAAGAAAGAAGCTGGAGCATCATGTTTCATCATAATCCAAGCTTCATCAACTACTAATATTCTTTTTTTCAATGTTCTTCTAACCTCTTTCCAAATAAATTGAGTAATCAAAAACATAGCTAATGATTGTAATTCATCTTCCATATCTCTTGTATTGAATACAATTAACTGATTTTGAAAATCTATATTAGTCGGTTCATTAATAAATCCAGCAAAGCTCCCTGTTGTATATTTTGACAATCTTAAAGCTAACATATCACCTCCATCTATGTTCCTCAAAATATTTTCTAGGTCTGAAAAAGTTGGAGTAGATTTTCCCTCAAGAGTATCTGTATCTAAATTAATATCTTTAGAAGCATATGTCTCATAAAGTGCTTGATCAATAATTGCCTCTTCCTCAGAAGTGAATTTATCCTTGGAATTTGCTCCCTGCAACATAAGCCTAAGCATACCTGTTAAATCTGCTATATTAGACTTCATCAAATCTGATAAAGATTCATCTGATCTTGGCTCTGGCAAATCAAATGGATTAATATGCTGACGAGAAGATAAAGCTATCTTGATAAAGGTTCCTCCTACAGCTTCTGTTAAATATGAATATTCATTTTCTGGATCTATAACAATAACTTCCACACCCAACATTAAATGTCTCAATATTTCTAACTTTGCCAAATAACTTTTTCCACCTCCTGATTTGGCGAAAATAACTTCATTTGCATTCTCCATGGAAAATCTATCAAATAAAATCAAACTATTATTATGTCTATTAATTCCATATAAAATACCTTTATTAGATGAAATATTAGCAGATATAAAAGGAAATGTAGTTGATAATGGAGCCGTGTTTAAATTATTACCAATATCCAATTCATCTATTAATAATGGCATTGTTGACTTGAAACCTTGTTCAGATTGAAATAAACAAGGTTTGGAATATACCATTCTAGTTTGTAATATATTATTTACATCAATAATATATTTGTCTATTTGTTTTTCTGTATCTGCATATATTGTCATATACAATCCGAATCTAAAGAACTTTTCTGTTCCTTGTTGCAACCTATCTCTTAAGTTCTCAGCATCTTTATATGCTGTCTCTACAACAGGATCCCTAACCAAACCTTTCTCATAAGCTGATGACATTGATGCTTGGAATCTAGTTACTTGTGTTCTTAAAGTTTTAAGAATTACTCCACTATCCATAGGGTATAAAAACATTGAAACATCCATAACATAATCCAAATTTATTAAAGGAGAAAACCAACCTGTAACCAAAAATCTAGGATATGTCATAACAAAAATTGTTCTTGCATACTTTGTACCTATTTTAAGATATTTAGAATCAACTAGAATTGAAGCAGGTGCTAAAAAATCTTTTAGATTATTCTGACCTCGAAGGTATTCTAAATCTAAATTTTTGCTAGTAACACTTATTTGATTGATTTTATTTTTTTTAAACATGTTTAAGTTATATCTAAAGTTTCTACATTACTAAGAGATTCTACTGGAATACTGTCTGGATTATAAATTGAGTAAAATAATTCTATTAATTCTTGTGTATTAAGAGGAGTCATATATATTCCAGATCTCTTTAATCCATACATTATATTATTTACTCTTTGCCAAAGCTGTGTCTTATATTTCTCAAAATCTTCTTTACTATATACTAAATTATCTGATTTTGGAGAGAAACCAGAACTTATTTTATCAAGTAATCCTTCAGGTTTTTCTATTGGTTCAAAAGGAATAACTATATAAAAAATCTTATTTACTATATTTGATCCATCTACCATTTCCTTAATAAATTTAGAATATTCAATTGTTTGAGCTCTCAAAAGATCATTAGGTTGATTCTCTTCAAATTCTTTTAAATAATTCAGGTATCCTGACACATTTAAGACTCTAGATGTAATTTGTATCTGTACAGGATAATCAATTGAATTTAGAAATCCCTGATAAGCATAGATAATAGAATCTTGTTCTTCGTTAGATTTCAAATCAAAGTTAATTGAAGAACACATAAGTACAGCTCTAAGCCCCCCTGTTTTTAATATGACAACACTGTCCTGAATACTTTCTATATCAAGATATTTCTGTGTACTATTTTTAGGATTATTCCTTGGTTGTATTTTTTTATTTGCCATTGGCTAGTGATTTAAAATAAGATACATTTCTATTATACCTTATTTTCTAATTTATGTGAATAAGGATTAATACAATTTTAAAAATAATATATTAATATTTTCAATATCAATTGAATAATGATATAATTATATTATGTAAGAATAATTTAAAAATCATGACAAAAAAAGCTTTTTCTTTACTAGAAGTATTATTAAGTATAGCTCTTATAGGTATATTAATGGGTATTATTTTTACATCTATTGACCCAAACTCTATTTTAATCCAATCCAAAGATAATGTAAATAAATCCAATGTGTTAAAAATTTACACAGCCATAGAGCAATACACTTTAAAAAACAAGCAATACCCATCATCAATTGAGAACTTATCTGATAATTCTATAAATGAAATCTGCCTTGACAGTGACTCCATATGTACTAATTTAGTAGATTTATCAATATTAAAACCAGCATATATAAAAGAAATTCCAAAAGATCCGAATCAAAATAATAGAACATATTACTTTATTATAAAAAATTCAAATGGAGATATTGGTGTTGGGGGGGTAAATAACTTTGATAATACAACTTTTGTAGAAGGATTATCTGAACAATCCTTCATAATTCCTTAAATAAAGTATTGCTTTTTTTCTATAAATAAGCTATTATATTAATAACTTCGCAAAAGTTACGACTATAAATTTGTTTGCTATCTACAAACATAAAGCCCTTATATTTATTAAAATTTATCATTATATTAATGAAGTACGAAATAACTTATATTTTAAAGCCAGAATTAACAACTGAAGAGCAAGACTCCAAAAACTTATTAGTAAAATCTCACATTGAATCTCTAAAAGGAAAAATATTTTCAACCGAAAGAACCTTTTCTGTTGAGAGAGGAGGAACAGATGAAAACAATCTTAGAATGTTTGCTTTTCCTATAAAACATTATAGACAAGGTTACTACTATACATCTATATTTGAACTTGAAGGATCTAAATTAAAAGAATTAGACACAATACTATCAAGAGAAGAAAGTATCTTAAGATTTCTAGTGATAAAAGATTTTGTAGAATTAAAACCTGTAGAAAAAGTCACTCCTGTTGCTCAAGATTCTGAAGAAGAAGTTGTAGAAGAAAATAGTAATTTATAACTCAATAAACTTATGTATCTAAATAAAGTCATTTTATTCGGTAACTTAACACAAGATCCTGAACTAAAATCTTTACCAAATGGAAACTCAGTAGTAAACTTTGGAATAGCTACTAACCGATCTTGGAAAGATCAGCAAGGTCAGAAACAAGAATCTGTTGAATATCATAGTATTGTTGGATATGGAAAACCAGCTGAGATTATCTACCAATATATGAAAAAAGGGTCTTCAATAATGATTGAAGGAAGACTACAAACCAGATCTTGGGAATCTCAAGATGGTAAAAAAAATTATAAGACTGAAATTATAATTGAAACATTTCAATTAGGACCAAAAACCACCTCTGGATCCAATAGTAACAATTATTCTCAAGCAAAACCATCATCTCGTCCACAACAAACAGCTCAGAATATTCCATCAGAAGAATTACCTACTGTAAATATTGATGAAGATGAAATCAATTTAGAAGAAATACCTTTTTAATTTAATAATTATATGAATAATAAGAATAAGAAAAAAGCACCTAAAGTATGCTACTTCACAACTAATAATGTTGATAAAATAGACTATAAAGATGCTGTTACTCTAAAGATGTTTATGTCTCCACAAGCTAAAATTGTATCTAAAAAAAGAACTGGAACAAAAACATCTCATCAAAGAGATTTAGCTAATGCAATTAAGAGAGCAAGATTTCTAGCAATTGTACCTTATATAACAAGATAATCAGTATCATATATGCCTATTACATCATCCGCGAAAAAAGCTGAGAAGCAATCCCTAAAAAGACAATCTGAAAATAATTCTGTAAAAAGAATTATGAAAAGTAATATAAAAGAGATTAAGGAGCTATCTAGTCAAAACTTAGAGAAAGCTAAAGAACTTTTACCTAAAGTATATAAAAGTATTGATAAAGCTGCAAAGAAAGGAATCATTAAAAAAAATAATGCTAGTAGAAAGAAATCTAATGTCATGAAATCTATTAATAAAACTGTAGAATAGATCAATATTCAAAATTAAAAGTACATGGTTGATAAAATTAACTGTGTACTTTTTTTGTTTTGTTGATTATAAATTTATATATATTTATTAAAAAAAGACTTAATTAAAATATAAGGTTTATTTCCATCAAATTTAATTTTATAGTCTAAATCAATCAGATCAAAATAGAAAAGTTTCAAATCCAATAAACTCCATTTCGATACTTGGGAAGCCATTATGTTAACAGAATAAGTATTTCCTTCAAAATAATTATTATAATCTTTAATTCCATTATGTTGAAGATCTTTAATCATTAATGCTTTTTTAATTTGAGATATAAGAAATGCTAGTAATTTTAAAGGTTCTTCTCTTTTATTTTCAAAATTATCTATAACTTTAAAAATATCTCTAAAATTTTTTTTGAGAATATATTCTGTAAAGACAAATATTTTATATTCTTCTGATCTTGATTCAAATTTTTGAATCATATCAATTGTAACAAATTTTTCTAAGTATAAATTTGCTATTTTATTTAATAAATTATTTATTACAAAATTATCATTATTTGAAATTTCTTGTATTTTTATAATTGATTTTGTGTCTAAAATTATATCATACTTCATAGCTAACTTATTTGTATAAGCAATTCTTTTTTGTCCTGTTAAAGAGTCAAATTCATATACTTTTGATTCTAATTTAACTAAATATTTATAAATTTTATCTGTAGAAATTAATTTTTCTGGTTCAAAAAAAACAAATATATCTTCTTTAGATCTTTGAATAATATCAAAGAAAGGTTTTATATCAAATAAATTTTGTTTATAATAACTACTAAAATTATTTATTATTATAAGTTTTTTACTAGAATTAAATATTCCTAATTCAGAACTTTGTTTGATCTCTTCTAAAACTTTAAGTTGTTTCAATTTATCAACTTCATCTAGATTATATGAGTGTATCTCTGCATTTTTCAACAAAGCTTGTTTTTTTATAGCTTTGATCTGATCTAAAGATCTATATAAATCTTTTCCATGAATCAAAATTAGCATCTTTATTTAGTATTCCAAATTAAACTTTGATATGGCTCGATAATTTCTATAAAAGTTTGTCCCTTTACTAATCTAATTTCATTATTCTCCATATCAAAGAATTTTAGAGCTCCTTTAAATCCATCTTTCTTCCATTTTGCATTTATTTCTTTACCATTCTGAAAAATTTTAGCTTCTCCTTCACCATAAATATTAACTGAGTTATATTGGCCTTCAATTTGCTCTGAAAAAGCTCTCATAACAACAATATTAGATGCTTTAATTTCTTCATTATTAATTCTATCTGAATCTTTTTCGTTATTCCAATATCTTATATATTTATTTTTATCACTACTATATTCCCATTTTGTTTTGAACACACCTCCAAAACCTACTTCTAAGACTCCATCTACTGAATTTTCTTTTTCTTGATCAGTCATTCTATCAGATTGGAATTTATATCCTTCAAATTTACCTTCCATATTATAACCTTTTTGTTTTGCTGATTCTATTACTTTTGGTAATGAAGCAAATCCATTATGAGGAGCTGCTACAAAATTTTGTCTAAAGAAAGGACCACTGGTGGTAAGGGCATCTATACTATCTACTTTACCTAGATTTTCTCCAGTATATCTTATACCTGTTTTTATTTCATCAAGAGCAAAATGAGACCCTCCCCAATGAACAAAAATTGTATCCCATCCTCTTACCAATGAAATATAATCATGTCTAGAGCTTCTAATTGAACCAACCTCATCAGGTGTGTCACATACAAATATTCCCATTAGTCTAGTGACACTACCTGTTATTACTGGCATTTCAACAACAAATTCTGCTTTAGACAATCCTGATAAAGGTCTTGCAATCTCATCTCCTGCCATCATAACTGCTATTGGCCTTGCATTATATCTTTCGCATTTATTTCCAGAGAATGGACTTACTTCTTTAATTTCTGTTTCTTCTTCATCAACTGGAAAAACTCTATTTAGGTCTATTTTATCTGTAACTGGTTCAACTTTTGAATCTTTTTTATCAACCTGATCTGATTTATAGGTTAATGCAAAAGCTATACCTGAAGAAATTAATATTAATATTCCAACAATAATACCTATAACAATATTCTTTTCTTTTTTACTTAATGTTGACCATCTTTTCTTTAATTCATTCATAATTTTATTTAATTAGTTTAATATTGAATTAACTTTATGTAATATATCTGAAGGAGAAGTGTTAACTTTTATAATATAATCTATAACTCCTAGATCATATGATTTTTTAACATTATCATCCTCACTCAAATTACTTAGCATTATAAATTGAGTTTTGTTATTATTTTTATTTAATTTATTATATTTTTCTAAAACTTCTAAACCTGTTTTTTTTGGGATCATTATATCCATTAGAACTAAGTCATATTTGTTTTTGGTTATCATATCTAAAGCTTCTTCTCCATCTGATGCTATATCTACTTTATATTTAGATTGGATTAACTTGTAACTACAAATTTCTCTCAAAAAAATATCATCTTCTACTATCAATATTTTTTTATTATCTGCCATAATTATTTTTTATTAATTGTAATATATTAATTATATATTATTTGAATTAATTTATCAAATTTAATTTCTAAATGTATCTTCAGTAAAGTCTACTAATATTTGTTGAGAAAGACCAACCATCCAAAGTAATGATACTAATAAAATAATTAATCCAGCTAACTTAATCCCATTATCACCTTTAAACCATTTACCTGAACCTATAATGTTATGAACTACTAAAGAATATTTCATTGTTACAAATCCAATAACAACTCCTATAAAACCAACTATGAGTTCAGTTTTCCCACTAACAAAAACTATTGTTATAAATATACTAATTAAACTTATTAATCTAATTGTTGTTAACTTTCTAGTACCACTTTTTTCTAATCCAAAATCTAAAATACCCATATTTTCAAATATTTCAGCTAATTTTGTTGGAAATATAAATATAAGTATAAATACTATTATAAATATTAATCCAATAATTATATCTGCCATATATTTTAATTATTATTTTCCTCAATAGTAACTACTATATTTTCACTTAATATAGGCATTATAGGTAAGAATGATGGAGTTAACTCTATATTATAGTTTTTTAAGTCATAATTAGTATTTAGAAAATCTTCTACAAATGACTTATTTTTATATATAAAATTTTTACTTAATTCTTCTGTATTAATTTTATCACTTATTGTATAATCTATGTTTGCTTTAGAATTAATAATTTTATCTTCAGATATACTATCCGGTAAAGAAAATACAACTTTGATACTAGGCATTATTGACTGTCTTTCCTCTAATTCTTTCTCTATATTAGTTTTGATATAATCCTCCACCTCTGTATTTGTATAAACTAAAGAGGTTAAGCTTGATTTTGCTCTCATTGTAAATTTATCAATTTGTTGACCAGTAGTAACATCAAATGTATATACAATATCATTTAATGTTGAACCTATATCTAATACACTTAATCCTTCTTTTTCTACTTCAAGTGCTTTTTCATTTAAATCTTTAGCTAAGTTTTCTTTTAGTTGAATTTTAGCTTGATTTATATCATCTTCAGTTACAACTTTTTGACCATTAGATGATCCATTATTTATAGGAGTATCTAAAATAGCATATATTTTTTCATATTTTTCTTTATCTTTTTCAAATCCAGGAATAAGAAGTTTCCCTGATTGAATATTATATTCATTTCCAGAGTTTTCAGCTATCATTGTGACTTTAACTTCTCCATCTGCTGGTATAGTTATATTCTTTGATATTTTATATATTTTATTGCCTTCTGATAATAATCTAGTTTGGTCTACCAATGTTTGATTACTATTAGTTTCATTTTTCAAAATAACCTCTCCTTGTGCTTTAGTACCATCATTAGAAAGAGATCCTGTAGAATTTACTTCTAGCTCAACTTCTGATTCTATTTTTTTTTCTTCTACATAAATTTGATCTTCTGTCAAATTATCTTTATTTAAATTAAAAACTAAATCCATTTCTTTAGTCAAAAAAGTAGTATTAGGAAATAACTTTATACTAGCTTTTGCAGAATAAAGTGTTCCAAATATAGCTAACACTATTATTAATATAAAGCCGATCAAATAAAAAACCCCTCTTAATCTATTCTTTTTATTTGTTTTAATTATATTTTCATCTTTAAATGAACTTTCTAATTCTTTAACAATATCTATATCATCTTCTTTTTTTATTAGTGCATCTTTTTCTCCATCAAATTCGTTAAGTGTTTCAAACTTAAAAAAGTCACCTAAATCACTTTTATCTTTATTAATAACATTTGGAATATCAATTGATTCTGAAGTTTGGGCTTCCAATCCCTCACTTTTTAACAAAGAAATTAAATGTGAATCTGTACTAAAAAAATTTATTTTTTTATTTTTTAAGTTTGATTTTAATTCTTTAACAAATATTTTTAGATTTATTGGATTATATAAAATCTCCATAGAATCTGGTAAATAAACAACAAAAGAATCTTTTCTTACTTTTTTAATTGTAAGTAATATTTCAGATAAATTTAATCCTTTACTTAATATTATGTGTTCGTTTTTTAAATTATCCATAACAGTTATTTTGAAATTAATATTTAAACCTATTTTTCGATATTTCTAAGTGAATTAATCCTAATAAAGGAGTTATACTTGGAGTATTTATATCTCTGTTTGTATTATCTATAATATGAGACAATATTTTAGGATAAAAAATAGAAACTTTAGGCCTTTGAGTAAACTTCATTTTTTTATACCAATTACTGTACTCCACCATTTCTTTTATACCTAACAAAAGGCTCCCTCCTCCAAACAAAACTATATGGTCTGGCAATATATAAGTTGGTGGTAAATCATTAAGAACAATATTTATACCTTCTAACAATAATTCTCTTTCTGATTTTAACATATCTGTTATTTTTTCTGTAATTTTTTTAGGTAATTTAGCATCTGAATATTCCTTTTTTAAAACCTCAGCTTCATCAAATGAAACTTCTAATTCTTTAGATAATTTCGCAGTAAACACATCTCCTCCTATACTAAAGCTTCTTACTTTATCAATACTTCCTTCATTTAAAATTGTAACATCTGTATGAGTAGAACCTATATCTACTAATATCATACTAGGATTATTTTTAGGGTGATTATCTATCAAAATCTGCCCTACTCCATAAGAAGAGTGAAAAATAGCTTCAATGGGCATATTTAAATCTTCTGATATTTTTGATAACATAATTGCATTTTCCTCTGGATAATAAGCATTGAATAGATCTATAGAAATCTCTCTACCAATTTCTCCAATTGGAGTAAATGTCTTTCTATCATCTATATTAATATTTTCTATTGAACTCTGGAAAAGCTCCATCTGAATATTATGGAGGATATTCGATTTATATTCTTGTTTATCCATCTCAGATTCTATTCCTTCTAAAATAGCATTCCATTCTTTAGTAGAGATTTTAGATTCTGGTTTAGGTCTTTTTATATTAATAACTTTTTTTTCAATATCTATCATAATTCCTGATAAGCCTATAACTAGATCCTCTTCATCATCTTTATTTCTTGCTTCTATATAAGCTGATCTAATTGCTTCTGATATAGGTGTACTTTCTTTAATAACACCATTTAAAATACAGTTTTTAGGAGTATTAAAATTACCATATCCAACGATATCTATATTATTAACTTTTTCATCATAATTATATTTTATTACTTTGATTTCATTAGAACCTATATCAACAACTATAGGAGTTTTATTTATTTTTTTTTGGAAAAACATACTATTATTTAGTTAATTTATATTTATTAAAATATGTGCTATATAACCTGTTAGAATTGGAACTACTAAATTATCATCTATTTTTTGAACCATTGATTCTATAATAACAGCCATTAATGATATTATAACACTAATCCAAATAAATTTCAAAATTATTACTGATAAAATTAAATTTACTAGAAAAGTTAGGATTAGTCCTTCATATGTTGTTTTATTATTACTCTCCTTAAAAACTTTATTTTTACCATAAAGACCTCCTAGTGTAGCAACTGTATCTCCTATTATTGCGATAAGAATTACTAAAATTGATATTCTCGGTTCAAAAAGTAAACTTACTAAAATTCCTGAAATTAAAAGATTTAAACCATCGACTGGATTATTTTTTTCTTTTTCTTTCACTAGGGTATAAAAAATTATTTTTTTATTTAAATCTAACCGAATATATTCATATATAAAAAATAATATTAAAGTAGTTACTATAAAATAATTAGCATATATTTCATTACTCAGTATAAATCTTAGATACCAATAAATTGAAAAAGGTCCCAGTAGAGCTAAATGTAATGTCTTTCTTAATATTATTAATTTTTTATTTAACATATGAATTATTCTATAACTCCTCTAATTCTTCTTACTCCACTTGCTACAGCCTCTTCTTTCTTAATATAAAATTTACCAATCTCTTTAGTATTCAAAACATGAGGGCCTCCACAAAATTCTTTGGAAATCTCACCAAATTTATAAACATTGACTTTATCCGGATAATTTCTATTTGGCAAATATAGAGCATCCGTTTTTTTGGCTTCTTCAAGGGACATCGTATCAATTTTCACATCTAATCCAAGCTTAATATAAGAATTAACCAAATCTTCTACTTGTTTTTTTTCTTCATCAGTCATTTTTCTATCAAATGTAAAATCAAATCTTGTTCTCTCAGCTGTAATATCAGAACCTTTTTGAATTACAGTAGCCCCCAATACTTCTCTTAAAGCTTTTTGTAATAAATGTGTTACACTATGAAGTCTAGTCACAATTTTTAACTCTTCTTCATTTGAGGCTTTCAACTCTCCATTATCTAACAATAAACCATGTCCACCAAATTTCTTATTTGCTCCAGCTTTAGATATTTCCTGGTGCTCTTTTTTCTTCAATTCTAACTCTTTTTCATCAAAATCTAATCCTTGCAATTTCATTACTTCAGTAGAAAGACCATATGTAGCACTCAATAAGAAAGCTTCTTCTCCTGACATTCTTTGAATTCTTTTTTTCTTTAATATTTTATTAGCATATCTCATTCCTTGTTTTAGAGCATCACGAAAAAGAATATATTCTTCTTCTACAATATTTTTATAAATATTTTGTGATAATTCTAGTTCAGAATATCTATCTTTATATAAATCTCTAATTTTTGATGAAATAACAAATATTTCTTCAAGACCTTTTTCTTTATTAGAAAATAAACTTAAAATTTTTCTCAATAGCCTTCTTAAGATATATCCTTGTTCTTTATTAGAAGGTAAAATACCATCAGAAATCAAAAACAAACTAGCCCTCGTATGATCTAAAATTATTCTTTGTTTTTCTAAAATTAAATCTGGTAGAAAATCTTGAACATGAACTAAAATTGGTTTAAAATAAGTTGTATCATACATAGAGTCTACACCTTCATAATAAGTCAATATTCTTTCTAAACCACCTCCCGTATCAATACCTTGATTTTCTAGATTAACCAAACTTTTATCTAAATTAGAATAATATTGATTAAATACAATGTTCCATATTTCAACATCATTAACATAAATTTCAGTTGTAGGTCCACAAGGCCCTTCAGAACCAGTAGGTCCCCAAAAATTATCTTCTCTTCCATACTCTCTTATATCTATCTTTACATTTTTTTCTTTAAATAAATCTTTCCAAATATCTTGTGATTCAGTATCCTTTGGTGAAATATCATCTCCAGCGAAGATAGTGACATAGTCTATTTTTAGATTAAGATACTCAGCTATGAATTCATACCCAAATCGAATAGCTTCAGCTTTAAAATAACTTCCTTTTCCACTATTATAATTAAAAGAAAAATTGCCTAACATCTCAAAAAAAGTAAGATGGGTATTATCTCCAATCTCTTCTATATCATCTACTCTAATACATTTTTGGATACTAGCTACTCTATTTCCATAAGGACTAGGCTTACCCAAATAATATGGTTTAAATTGTTGCATCCCTGCTGTTGTCAATAAAACAGAGTTATCACCTTCAGGTAATAATGATGATGACTTAACAATAATATGATCTTTTGATTCAAAATACTTTATAAATTTTTGTACTACTTTCATAAAATAAAATTTATATTAAAAATATATTTCTATTATATCATATATTTAATATTATTATAACTCAAAGAGAATATATTTTAGTTTATATGTTTCAAAAACAAAAATGTCTTTGCAATAATCTACTTTCCCCATAAAGAGTATCATCGACTTATAAAGGCTTAACTTCTGAGTTCGGAATGTTTCAGGTGTACCCCTTTATAATAAATCACAAAGACATTTTTATCACCAACCATACAGATTTTACTCTATATGGTTAGTAATTTTGAGCTTAGAACTTTAAATTTAATTTAGGTAAATTTTTACTTTGACTTTATAGTTCACATTTAGTGAATCAATGTCAAAAAAGACGAGTTTGAGCGATATTAGTATCACTTGACTCAATACATTACTGCACTTACATCTATGACCTATCAACCTGGTGATCTTCCAGGATCGCATGAGTTACCTTATCTTGAGTACGGCT
>Ga0100402_1000516_pt1 | contig 45270 bp, 28 predicted proteins | sample CryGeyme20150102_FD_80419 | JGI IMG/M metagenome (GOLD analysis project Ga0100402, IMG submission 80419) | Groundwater microbial communities from Crystal Geyser aquifers in Utah, USA - Crystal Geyser metaG 2015-0102 | ecosystem: Environmental > Aquatic > Deep subsurface > Groundwater | place... | reverse complement strand
CCTCGGAACGGAGAAAAGGTCGGCCCTAGTAAATTGCCGAGTTTCTCCAAACCACCCTACCTAGCCGAACGTAGCCCTAGAGAGCTGGCATAGTCGAGAGAACGCGGTAGCGTTCGCTCGTGCGCCAGAAATTGTCATACCCTAACCCTAAATGACAGTTCACTCCAAGCGGCAGGCCTATTCGACATTTCGGCTCATAATAAACGCCTGTGCGATGCAATCTTCATCTCTCGAAATCTAGCGCCTGCTTGCCTATTCTAGGACAGGATGGTAGATACTACAGCCGTTCCGAGCGAGCATTACAATTTCGTAAATAAACATGGATGAATAATAGAGCACCTTTTTAGAGTAAACAAAGGATCAAATAATGAGCCGTATAACCAACTGCAACAATCTTTACATTATGTGTATACTTTCTCCAGCTCTGCATCAGCTAGGTGTGTCTTTCTGCTGGCATCTTGTCATATCATTCGGAATAAATCTTCATTATGATACTTCAGAAAAACAAAAAAAAATAATCTTTTGTAGGCATGATCTCTGAAGTAATGAAGCTGCCACTCAAACAACAAATCACTCGGAGTTCTGCAGCTTAAATGCCAGCGCGAACCTGGAATTGATGGAGTTCTTCATCAATATCGTCGACGGGAAAGTCTTCTTCTGCGTCCACTTCAACCTCCCGTCTTCTCATGCTTTCGTCTACATTTGAATCGAATTCCGCATAGTCTGTCGTCCAGGATGTAATGGCCAAGCCATCCCAAGTTTCCTGCAAGTAACACAGCTCGATCGCAGCTTCGCGCTCCGTCTCGTTCAAAGCCGCCCATTCTAAGTCATCGCTCGCTGGTGCCGGGTGGGCTCCAAGCCAGGCTGCAGGGCCCCAACCAAGAATCTGCCATGCCTCGATCACAATAGCTTCCATTTCTAACCAATAATAATCTGCATAATGATTGACCCAACAATCGTACTGATCTTCATCTTCAAAGCCAATGTCAACCAAGACGTCGAAAGCTGTTGGTGTCATATTCCCACCTTGTTTGGACATCACCACTGCGAGATCCGTCGTCATATTGAAAGATAGGGCGCCACTTTCTGAAGCAATAGCTTCATAACTCGAGAGCTCCAGCTTGTTTGTTCCAGGAAAATTCCATTCTCTCTCAGTATCTGCAGTGCGTCGGCGTGTTCGTGATTTGATGGGCATTTAGGATCAAAAGTTAAAAAATACACAAATTAAACAACACGCAATGCAAATTGAAGACATACAGTTCAAGATGGTCATGACATTTTCCTGCGTAGTGTTGTCCAGACTATCAAAGCCAACATATCGGAAACCGGGATAGGCAATGCCCCGTGTATTCAAAACATCCTGGGCACAACTGGATGGCAGGCCGAGGAGCAACAAAGCAGCGTACGCATATTCTTTCAACTTCATCATCTCTGTTATTAATTTTAAAGTAGATTGAAGAGTAATTGTGCCATGGAAAAATCGTTGCAGAAGCCTTTCTTTGCGAGAAAGAGAAAGTGTGACAACATTTTTCGTCGAAATGTGAAAATTTGAGAGTCCGCTCCTCCGTCCCGTTTGTTCGTGAATGAAGTTAACTTGGTTGCTCACTCACTCTCTTCGAAAAGCCGTAAGTTATGATGACGTCATCAGGACGCAACATCAAAAAATAAATCTCAAATTCTTCCATTATTTTTTATTACACGTAGCTACCCGAGTATTTTTTGTCACCTTTTCCTTTTTCACAACATCAGCCCTACTGAGTAGAGTACTGAGTACTGAATATCATTGATTTCCAGAATAGCAATATTGTAGAATTCTTTTTCAAGCAACGCCATGGCACTCCAGAAAACATTCCTGCTGATTGCCGCGTGCACCTTATCTGCAAGCTCCTTCCGGCTTCCCCCTCCTTTGATTTTTTACAATAGAGAGAATCGACTTTGTGCTTCAAGAGGTCCTTCGCAACAAGAGCGGATAGACGCCTTGCGAGAAAAGCAGACCCGTTTGGCATTGATAGAAGCACAATTATCTCTCCCGTCATCCAAATCTCTTCAGCAAATCTTTGCAGTGGGACAATTGCAGTTACCAGTCCCCAGCACAAGTGGGATTCGGACCGATGGCTTTCGTAATTGTTTAGTACTGACGATGGAGGAAAGTGCTGCGATGATTCACGAGAACAATTGCCAAGAAGACACCATAGACAGCAAGGCTCTGGCAATTCCTGCCCTGCTCTTACCCCTGGCTAGTCCTTCTCAGCTTAAGCTGTTGCAATTTGCCCTTGCGAACCGGCCTCTTAGCAAAGCCATCTTGTTTGGTTTGAATTCAATCTTGGTCAATCGTGATGGCGGCTTGTTTGATAACCTTCCTTGGGATTTGTGGAGCGTCGACCCGCAAAAGCGAAATTATGATGCGGCTGGAAACCCTATCGATGCTCGATTTCATCTAGGCAAACGAGATGCCTATAATCGATTCATGGGGAAAGATTGGCAAGGTCGGTCCGCATCGATTGGTAACATGGCCTTGCGATTGAAGTTCATGATGGAAATGAGCGACGATAAGCAAAGCCAGCCAGCCGAAGCCCAAAGCGACTCCCAGGAATCAAACGATGACCTTTCATCGAAGCAATTGGCGCAAAGAATACTGGAGGTCCAGATACGAGAGCTAGAAATGGATGTTGCAGAGTGGGAGTATCAACTGGCCGTTGCCAGAACCAGCAATCCTAATCAGGAATCGTCGTGTGATGAGCAACTTCAAGCCTGTCAAGATGAATTGCTCGATACCAAAATTAAGCTACAGGCATTGTTGGATGAAGACAACGCGTCGAACAGTAGTGGTGGAAAGTATTCCTCCATCGTGGGATCAATATTGCAGGAAGTGGCCGATTGGACGACTGGTGAAGGAAAGAACCAAGCACCGTATCGTGGTGCCAATGGTTATTCGCCCAAGCTAGACACAAAAGTAGATATAGAAGAAAGTATTCTTCCTTACACAAGTCCGTACGACTTCATGCGTGAAATCTTGGACGATCAACTAAACTGCGAAATTATTGGCTCTGTCTTGGAAAATACCAGTCTACTAAAAGGGACGCTAGCTTTGGGAGGAGCTTTGGTCTTGCGAAGGAAAACGGCTACGAAAAGGATTGTCCTTGCTGGCGAAGAAATAGAGATTAACGACGAAGACGAAGCACTTGGAAACGTCGGAGGCAAAGGTGGCAAGACTATGCTGGTAGAGTGCGATGCTGACGAGGCCATTGGAATGGCAATAACTTGCAATGCTCCAATTTATCTGGAACCAGGAACGTGGGAACAGTCAAATAGCTTGGTAGTACCCATTCTTTCGTTGCTGAAAGAGAAAAATGAGAAGCCTAACAAGAGTGTGCGAAATGCGCTGTCTCCTTGGAAAACCCTGGATTCGGAATTATCCGTCCTGGTCGAAGGTCAAGCTGAAAACGAAACCACGACTAAGAGGTCTTTGCCACTGCGGATTCCTCGCACTACTACCTCATTGTTCGATTCCATCTTTGAGCCAACCTCTTTGGATGCCCCGTCTGGTATGTTTCCTACAGATAATCCAATCCAATCACTAAACGAATACGATGAACTTGACGATGCAGGCAAAGCACGAACACTCCTGTCCATGAGCAACTTCAAAGGAAAATTGCCAAGGCCACGTGTCTTGCGAAAAGAAAAGGTATCAGGAACTTTTGCCAACAGTCTCGACAATCTTTTGTTGCCTCTGATTGACGAGACTGCGAGACGCCAATATTTGATGAGAGACGCAGAACTTCGGGGGGACACTGAGCGGCTTGAAGAGCTCCGGAACGAAAAGACGAGACGACAGATGGCCAAAGAAATGGCCGAAGAAGCTCGTATGAGAGGAGAAGATGATGTTGCAGAATGGTGGGAAACCGAAGCCAAATTGTACGGTGATTTGAGAGCCGATGTCACTCAGGACGAAGGCGCCTATAGTCGCTTCTTGGACCGGGACGAGTGGTACGAAAGGGGGCGTCAATTACAGGCCAAGAAACTTAACAGGAAGAAGTTTGGAACATTGTTGGATGGCATCGAATAGGCAGTCGCGTACTGATTGGCAAGAGGATTTTCAGTAGTTCAGAGAATCGCATCTGTTTTTTTCTCTTCAATTCAGATCTAGAGAGTATCATAGTCTGGCTTTTCCGTCATTGCACATATTTTAACGGTACTTTTTTCTGCTCTAAAATAATGTTGGCAGAGAGCTACTTTACAGCGTACAGCCCAAGATGTGAGTTTTCAGCAGCAAATTTGGTTACGGAAGAAAGATGTACAACAAAACAGTCTCCGTTCATGGCCAAAGATCACCATATTCAATGTCTAGGTGACGGGGCCGTGAGCTGTGCCGACGCCTCGATTTCCTTGTCGAGACAATCACAAAATCAATTCACGTGATGATGCCAACCAAATCTATAGAAAGTGGTGAGGAGGACAAGATACACTATCTACAATCCCAATGTTTAGAAGAAAAAGCCGTCGAGAGGAACAAAAGAAGCACCCAGGTGATGTCGTCTGCCCAATGAGATCCTCAGAGGTCCTTGGTACCATCATGACAACTTTTAATTGACATCGTTAATGAAATATAAAGTGATAACGTACTACCTGGTACCAGTAGTAGACAATACTACTACTACTAGCTAGTAGTAGACTACTATCCAGCATACTTGCAACAGGAGTCTACTACTACTCTAGTAGAGTAGACTAGAGTGGTACTCGTAGGAGCTTGGTTATTATTATTATTTTGTTTTGTTTAATTCGCTTTCGAAGTCGTTTAGTTTTACGGGGTTTTGAGCCTTGCGGGCTCGCTTGCTCGTTGATGAGAGTGTGAGCGAACATCGAAGTATTTGGCCATGGTACATGGTACCCTCCCTCCGACCGACAAGCAATGATACCTACCACATACATTTACAGGATCAGTAGAGTTGTCTCTGGTTAACTTGCTTTATGCTACAGTAGCTTCATATCCAATCCATCAAGTAGTCAGTTAAAAGATAACATGAGCGGTGATGCTGGAGCCGAAGGTGTCGCTGAGGGCACCGGGTTGTTATTGAATCAACCCGTCGTCATTGACAATGGTAGCAGCGCTTTGAAGGCCGGTTTTGCCGGTGGTTCTAGACCCAAGGTACGTATGTGGGTATGGCATTGTTTGAGCTCATTCCTTTGACGTCCGTCTTTTCGTTGAGCCATTTCTGTCATGCTAATTTGTAATCTCACTCACACTATAAATCCTTTCCTCCTTTCCTCGCATTGTCCACCAAACACGCGCAATACGCACTACTGTATCATCTAGGTGGTCATTGGAACCAAAGTAGGACGAGCCAAACATATGCGAATTATGCCTGGAGGAGCGTTGGAAGCGGATAAGGACCTTTCGGGTCCGTCTTCTGTTTTTGTTGGAAGAAAACTCGATGAACATCGTGGAGCTTTTTTGCTGGAATATCCTATGGACAAGGGCTACGTCACGGAAGGAGGATGGGATGCCATGGAGCGCCTTTGGGAGGTGAGAAATTGTTCTTTTATTGATTATTGTTTTGGAATGCTTTGTGTTGTCCCTGTGGGTGTCATTATCTGACCGTTTCAAATTTAATTCAATGCCTTTTCTGGACTATCCACCTGGAAAAACATTCGAAACGCACACACAAAATCGACGATTGCAAATACAAATAAACAAAAGCATGTCTACGCCAAGAACAATCTAAATGCCAAAATTGACGAGCATCCCGTTTTGATGACAGAGGCACCACTAAACCCAAGAACAAATCGCGACAAGACGGCCGAAATCTTCTTTGAAACATTTCGATCACCTGCCATGTTTTTCACCCCTCCCTCCGTGCTGAGTCTCTACGCATCGGGAAGGACCACTGGTGTTGTTCTCGATGTTGGAGAAGGTGTAACACATGCGGTGCCCGTCTATGAAGGTTTCGCCCTGCCGCACTCGGTCACGCGTAGCGATGTTGCCGGTCGAGATGTCACCCGCCAGTTGCAGCTACAACTTCGTCGTTCGGGTCTGCCATTTACTACTACCGCCGAGGTGGATTTAGTCAAGTCTCTTAAAGAAGAAGTATGTTATTGCACGCCAACACATATGGCTGACAATGACGAAGCTACAGAGAAAGAATCTAAGACGCAGTATCAACTTCCAGACGGCCAAGCTGTTACTTTGGCGTCGGAACGTTATCAGGCCCCTAACGTCCTTTTTGATCCCTTCTTGTTTGGATCAGAAGAAGCGGGAGTCGCCGATGTTCTGGTAAATTCTATTATGAAGAGCGATTTGGACTTGCGCTCAAAATTATTTTCTCAAATTGTCTTGGCGGGAGGATCAACCCTGTTTACCGGTTTTGGAGATCGAATGCTTTACGAAGTTCGGTCCAGGTCTCCCTCGCATACACGTATACGAATTTCGGCGCCTCCCGAAAGGCTTCATTCGGCCTATGTTGGTGGATCCATTTTGGCTAGCCTGGCCACCTTCAAGTCCATGTGGGTATCGCGAGAAGAATACGAAGAGAATGGCAGTAATATTCTACACCGCGAAGACTTGTAAGAATTCGCTGCTTTCCTTTGGTTTCCTTTTGTTTTCAGAATTGCAACAACAGCTTCATAGAGATTGTAGTCTTTTGGATTGTCGTACATATCAATGAAAGTTTCAAAATTTCAAAATTGATGGATGATACTGCATCGATTGCATTGATCCAATTTTGAACACTTTAAAAAAAGCTATTGATAACAGATTAAAGAAGAAAATGAACCAAATCATACACTATATGTCTTTTAACCAATCACTTCGTAGAGCATCCAAAGCGGTTGCCCGAGTATTGGGATCGAAATCCAAAAGCGGTGTCATGAAGTCGGCGACAGCTTGAGCGTCCGCTGCGGAAAAGTGGTACTTTTCACACAAAACGTCCTGGATTGGCCAGAACTTGAGATGTTTGATGTGCTTCAAGTTTCCTTTTTTATCGAAAAAATTTTTGGAGTACTTGCCTTCTATCGCCAGTCTTTTCGGCATCTTGCCCAGTAGTTCTTGGAACATTGCAAGATGATCTTCATCACGATCGTAGTCATCTCCTGCGCGGGGGTCAAACAGAAGATCGCCAGTCAATAACTCAAATGTCATGCAGCCAAGGGACCACATATCGGCAGAGGTATCGTAGCTAAAGAGCAGGCAAGCGCCGTCGTATTAAAAAAGTACATGAGAAGGAGAGAAGCATAACATTTTATGGACAGTCAAACAAAATGACATACCTGCTTCCAATCAAAACCTCTGGCGCACGATACTGTCGGGTCTGAATGTCTTCACTGAAATGGCGGTGGGTCCAACAAGCGTTACCAAGGTCAACGACGACGGATCGACACGCCATCAGAGTGTCTTTGTCGCGGAGGTCAGGCTGCCGAGTTTGAGACCGCGAAACGCTACTCTGCGACGGTTCTCTGGATGAGGAGGGATCGGTGGACGTGTCGCTCGCCATTTTCTTCCCACCTTCCACGAATGTTTGGCTGGCAACGGCAGCTGCTTTCCTGGAATCCCTTTCGTCTCCCTCCGAATTTACAGTCACCATGTCAGCCGATGGATCGACGCCCATGAAAGCCTTTAATCTTTCGTTCAACGAATTTCGAGCTTGCCACCATCTAAGAACAAATTCGCTTTCCGAATTTCCCAACTCAAAAGAATTGCCATTCTGAGAAGCTTTGAAGTCTTTGACGAGACGTAGATCAAAGCCTACCAAAGATGTAGCCACGGAGCACGATTCGTTTTGCGGCGTTTCTTTGATGCGCATGGCAAGAGAATGGTCGCAAATCGATGTTGCCCGAGCGCCAAACAGAACGCTATCCAGCTGCGGTGTTCCTTCGTTTCGTCGGTAAGTTGCAAAAGTGAGACCATCCAAGCGGCTCTCGAGAAAACCTAGGATCACCTGTGTCGAGTTTATTGGGAATTTGACTTTGAAGACTGAAAAAGGTAAAGCTGTGTTGGCCAATGGCGTACCTTTCTCAGGAAGCTCGGAGCTAGCGTCGTCAGAATCGGCAAGATTCGCACTAAAAAGCATAACTAAATCTGAAAGTTCTTGCTTCTCATCGGCAGTGAGGTTTGTTAGTTGCGTAATCTCAAAGAAAGTAGAAACGAGTGGTGTTGAAGAATCCTGCGGGGAGTTCTGCAAGACGGATTGAGGAATAGAAATTCTGCAGCGCCTGTGATTCATAACGACCAAAGTGTAAGAGACTATCCAGCAGCCAGAATTGCAACCAACCGAGCATACAGAGAATAAAAGAGACACTTACCAATTTCTTTCGACTTCATCGCGGTTGTCGGCTTCCCAGTCGAGACCTCCAAAAGCTAACGAAATTGAATTGGCCAAAACCTCTTCCGTTTCGAATGAACGGAGCAAAAATTGAATTTCTGCAATTCCACCGTTGCCTCCGTTTTCCGACAAACTAGTCTTCAGCTCATCCTCGCCTACCTGATGGGCAACAACATTTTCACGCATCATTTGCACAAGCGTGGCATCAACTTCTGACACATGCGGCCCAAAGTTGCAAAGTACAAAACGACTGTGGGTGAGCCTTCGTTTGACCATGCTGTGGGATTCGGTTGCGGGATCGACCCCCTCACCGCTAAATGGAGATCCTATCAAGGCCGAGGCACTGCTTATCATCTTCTCCATGGTAAAGTCCGTAAACGCACTAAAAAGTGGAGAGGTTGGCGCATCCTTGGGAACGCCTTCTCCACCTTGAGATTCCTCCGAGTCATCCGAATCTTCCATATTTTCCGTGTCATCTTCCTCTTCATCTGCATCATTGCTACCAGCATTTCCTGCGGCTCGCTTCTTTTCCTTTTGGCGCTTACGTTTCAGCTTCTTCTTTAGTTTCTTGCGTTCATCTGCCGGTAAATTGGGATCCTTAAGCAAGTTTTCTATCTGCTCAATCGTCTGGGCTACACCAGGGATCTTTTCGCTCGAGTCCAGTGATAGCGCTGCGACACCCGTTGTACCTACATCGTCGTCAAATTGCTCCGGAAATTGGAGAAGGACGTTTTCTGGTTTGAGATCTGTGTGTATGATTTTGCATCGACGGTGAAGAAAGTCGAGCCCTTTGCAGACGCCTTGGATCATTTTCTTAACCACCTCAATGGGGATGCCACGGTAATTGAACGCTTTAATGACGCTGAGTAGATTGACACCTAACATGGAAAACACCATACACATGTGCCGCCCGTTCGGTCCCGTGTGAAAGAAAGAATCGTGCAAGGTTGCCAAGTACCTCCCATGATCCACCATTTCCAAAGCCGTCATACCTTCGGGGTCTTTCGCTCCACCGTCGGCTACTACGAGTGAGGCCTCGTGCTTTTGCTTTTGCGCAATGCAGTCAAGAAGTTCTACTTCGTCCATGGCTGCCTCCGTGTAGTGTTCTGCCGACTTTTGCACTTTCAAGGCATAGAAATGATCCCCTTTGCCGGCTGCTTGGGCTTTGAGATCTTTAACCATCCAAACAGTTGAGAAATGACCCCATCCGAGCTTCTTTATTACGATGTAGCGGCTGTGAAGCGGAGACAGCACCACGAGTGTTAGCCAAAAAACCATTTATATCACAGAATATTGCCCAGTACACCCCCCAAATAACTGCCACCATTATTCTCTCCAAAAATAGACAGTTCACTACACGCAGGTCTCCAGTGCACTAGCAAAACGTACCCTTGATTGAAGATATCACCAACTTTGACAGGATGGTATCCTCCGGGTTTGTAACCACTTTCTCCCTCGTCTTCATCGTCAGTATAATCCTCTCCACTTTCGGAGGACTTATCATCGTCGTCGTCTTCATCATCGCTTCCATGTTCCACATGCTTTTTTGGTATCAAAGCAGGAATGGTCAAAGGTTTGTTTAGAAGTTCCTTGATTTCATCCCGCAAGGCAGCCGAAACTTGCTTCTTTTTCCCCGTTCCCGACCAACTAATGGGTGACTTATCAGATTCGTCCGCAAAGATGTCATTTCGGCTGCCGCCTCCACTGCCGCCTCGGTTGTAATCATCGTGATCATCGTCATCGAAGATATCCATGTCAGCACCATCATCGCTGTCCAGAGCGTTCAGACTATCCACGCCAGCGCCACTGGCAGTAGAGGTTTCAGGAATGGGAATATTTTGATCTGTCGGTTCATCAAAAAATTCCGTGCCAGTTCCAGAAGTGGGATCACTGGCCAACTCGTTCAGTGCATCCATGGCTGGTGATATTGGTAATTGATGCCGTTGTGTTTGCTGGAGTATGTTGATGTCTATCTGCTATTGCGTATTAGCTTGTTTGCTAGCTTGATCACTTGATCGCCCTATTATGTCTGGCGAATAATAAAACTGTACTCTCTTGCCCAAGATAAATTTATACCGCGAGACTTCCTATGAATGCACCCCCAAGCAACGGCTGGCTGTGAGATTTCGAAATGTCCACTCAGAGAGAAGATGATGATTTTAATGTAGTTTGTCCTCCGCTGCTGTGCTCCTCTTCCTTTTGTGGTCTTTTGTTGCCTTTTTGCTAACCTACGCTGTTCTCGAGCTGGGTTTGGTTTGCTACAAGTAAACTACAACGAACGTTTGTTGATGATGGCGGTGAAAGAGACTTTAAAACTCCACAGCACTTGCTTTATTTGGCAGTTGGGAGGGCCGTACTAAAGTGAGTATTCTTATTAATTTTTTTATTATTATTAATTAATTAACCAGCTTACGCTTATTCCATTATGAAGGGATGACCTTGCGCTCAGCCAATGACTTTCTATTTCTAACCCTATTTTCAATGGTCAATGTGTTGTCAAAAAAATAATAATAATGAGACGCCTCACAATTTTCCAAAAAAAGGCGACCATGGTGCGATCCACTCGAGCGACTACAGCAAAAGGCTCAAAAGCAAATCAACCCAAGGCGAAGACCTCACTGGTAGGAAACGACAATCACAAGGAAAACGCATGCCATTGTCATAGCGCCGTAACAACAACAACGATGATGACAACAACAACAGAAGCAGCAACAACAACCACAAAAAAGGGACGATACACCATGAACAGTCTTGCCTCCAAGTTTGACGCCGAGCACCCGCCGCGTTTTTTTTCCATTTCACGTACCATCAAGAGCGACAAGGAGTCAAAGAATAGTACTCTCACGACCATTGGTGTGTCCAACGAGATAGACAACGTTGAGACCAAAACCATCGTTGGCTGCGACAACTCTGACAACAACAACAAAGAGGAAGAACAGAAGCAACCTCCCCCCTTGGCTGTCGCCTTACCGTCTCCACTCTTCGCCCAAAACGATGACAACTGTAACAGCTACTACAACAGCTACAACAATGAAAAATCATCCGGCAAGATTCTCCGCTATCCTGCACAACCGTCCATTATCAGTCCTGTGCCACGACTAAAAATACACGACAACGCAGCAAACGTCATGCTCAACACGCCCATGAGTCAAATCACAACAGCGCCCAGCAGTAGCACTCGCCGAAATCCCGCCCCTACATCTCCTGTTGTTCTAGCCAAGATACAAATCGATCGTACTGATGGCAACGTCAAGAATAAAGAGAGACAGACTAGGCCATTATCGGTCGTGAAGATTGTGACGAATGAAACCACGTTGCGATTTCCCGAAGCACTGGATACGATAATTTGCGAGGCGGAGGCTTGTGGTTCACAAGCCTTCTATTGGACCCACGGAGGACAGGCTTTTGGAATTGGTGCGGATGACAAGGAAATGAGAGTGCTTCTTCAAACCCACTTTAGCCGTACGAAAGAATAAAATGTTTGCGTTTTGTATCGATTGCTTGACTATACTTGTACTGGATTTTCTCACCTCTCGTCCTTCTATATAAGAACAGACAGCAATTTCTCCTCTTTGCAGCGGCAGCTCAATATTTACGGGTTCAAGAAATACGTAAAGGGACGGTATGTTTTCTTATCTGTTTTGTGTATGCACCAAAAGAAAAAAGTTGAATACCTCACTACATTTTCAACCTTTTCTGTTCTTTTTCCAGATTCAAAGGATCGTATCACCATCCAAATTTTCACAGAGACAAAACTGAATCGTTTCATCTGGATACCATTCAACGTAATGTCTCTCCCAAACCCGATAGCCTTGCACCGCTGCGAGCCCAAGGCAGCGGTCGCCCCCAACGCCGCCTTTCAGCCAACCCTACCATACCTTACAAATTTAAAGAAAAATCAGTTGTAGTCCCCAAGAAGACAAGGCAAAAAGGACGTCGCATATGTATGAAGGGGATTGGTGCCACCACGCGTGGTCGTACCTGCGACGTTCCCAATAGAATCGTGGCTAAGAACGAGACGCCCAAGAGTGGCCGAGGAAAAGCCACCGTTCGTTTCGACAGTGCGTCCATGGTATCCAGTACCGCTAAGAGCAAGTGTGTGTCCACCAAAAAACGAACTGTTACTCCCGCACTCCTTTCGAGCCCTGAAATAGTGGCTCATGGTGATATTCAGTTGCAACGAGCTGCTCAGTCTATTTACAACGGCGAAACCTTGGAATCAATGGGTACGCCTTTCTTTCAGCCCGAAGAGGACAATACAATACTACAGGACTTCTCCTCCTTATCCTCTATGACCGGATTGCACTGCAACTCATATTGGAAGCTCGTGGCGCTTCAAGAACATGTCGTGCACAATACATGCAGCCCGAACGACTACAATGACTGCAATGCTGGTCTGCTTGATGGCTGGGATGGCGCCCTCGATTCGGATGACTTTGAACAAGAAAAAAAATGTTATTCTCTACGATTGGCGGACGCAACACCAGTCAAGGTGCAACGTTTGAATCCCACGGCGAGCCTTGTGCACCGGCGTCCATCTGCAGAAGATTTTGCCGAACTACTCACTTCCTATGATCAAGAAATTTGCAAAGAAGAGGAGACGCTATCGTCTAAATCCCATAATTTATCTCCGTCCTTGAAACACAAAGATGAGTACGCAAAACAGCTGGAAGAGGCAAAACAAGAATTGGCAGCGTGTTCTACTGTGAAAGTCACTACGACCATCTTTGGTTCTGGTGGAAACCAAGACGAGAAAAATGTGAATGATATCATGTCTCCGATCGATCTTTCCGTCGTCACTCCTAGTGGATATTTCTCCGGAGAATCCTTTTTCACTTCAGCTCCTCCAGTGGAGGAAATACCATTCAAGTGCCACCAAGGGTTTCCTATAATTTACAAGAGTCCGGTCGAAACCACGGCCGTGCGACAACGCGAACAACTTCTTTTGCGGCCAGGCGGCCAGCAGACAGTACCGGATCCACTACCACTACCTGCTTCAAGCCAATTATCTCCATTAACTGATCATTTATTTTCTGTCCACGTGCAGCAAGAGCAGCTAATCCCATTGGTTATCTCTAAGCAGCGCGGCGTCCACCTACTATCGCCGCCGCCTCCACCGGTGCGTGCCCACTCGCTCGAGGCTCTATTCACGGCTGCCCTCGAACCAACTCCGCTTCGCACTATGAAAATACGATCAAGCTCCCCTAAAAAGTGTTCCGGTGATGAGGTAGCGTTCCTTGCCAATTTCCATGGTATTCTTTAGCTAGTTTTCCTTCAGTGGTCGAGGCGAATTACTTTACATTGCCTCGGATTGACTACAGACCATCATTTCATAGGTCGACACCGGCTTCCTTTTGAGCGCACGACCAAACGACTGGAACCATTGCAGAATATCGGTCACCTGCTGTACAGTATAATGCTGTCATGCTGCGTGAAAAATTCTAGACGAAGGCTACTTTTAGTGCAGAAATCTTTTCAAATTCTAAGCTTCTTTCTTTTTAGGAGCCACTGTCAAGCCTCGCCGTAACAATTCTTCTTCCCAAGGTTTCATTTCATGAATATCTTTTTCGTGAATGTTTCCATTATCCTCAATGACGAATTGACCGGAATGAGGAATCAGCCCTAGATTTCGGGCCCTCTTGATAAGCTTGGACACCTTGCGTTGATCACGAGCTCCTAACCGAGTACGCACTCGATGCATGATTTGTCCCGCCGGTGAAACATATCTTCTGAGCAATGCCAAATTGTTATGGTGCAAGAGTTCTCGTGGCAGAATCTTGGCGCGTTTGCGATTGACGATTCGACTCAAATTCAGGTCACGGGGTAACATGTCGTCGAATGGAGTTTCCTCACCGTATTTTCTGTTAACCTCCCAGTTAGCACGACTCGTGAGCCACTTCAAACTAAGATCTGGATTGTCAGGATCAACAGCCTCTTCCGCTGTGATGCCTTGCAAATGAATGTCGTCGTCATCCAGAGGACTCTTGCCCCAACGCGACTGTCGGCCCTTTTGTGCGGCATCGTCGTCATGAACCGGAATGTCCTCCTCCGTCACCTCGGTATTGTGCTTGTCCTTCATGAATTTTTGAAAGGCATCGAATTCGCTCCGGGTCAAGTGTTGAGTAAATCCAGTCTCCTTGTCGCGTCCAAACTCCTCTCCACTGTCCAGTGTCGTCTTGGCTCCTTGCGCTGTGAAATGTTTTCATTTTATGCGGTTAGGCGTGGGGTTAAAATGCGTTACGAAAAAACGACTATGTATTGAAAAATATCAAAAGTACAGAAAGCAATACATTCATGCTCACCTGTCACACTTCGTCCTAACACATTGAGCGACATTTTCGCCAATCGCACGCGACGAGCAAAATCGGCCAGAGCCTTGGGGTCTCCTGTTGCTTCGTCCTTTTTTTCCGCGTCCCAGCTCTTGACCAGCCGTTTCAGCAGCAACTTATCGCGCTCCAAAGGATCCATGCGCAGAATTTCTCGCTCTTCTGCTGTCAGCTCAGCTTCAACGTCTCCTGTCAATTTTCCCGTAGCGACATCTCGCTTGTACTTGGGAGGCAATCGAGGTCCGAGTTGATCCTCGCCATCCTCGAAGGAAACACCAAATGGATCAGATAGGCTCGTAACTTTGTCACCATCGATATTTTTGTTGCGGTCGCTGCCTCCTGTGCTAGAGAAGAATCGCGAGGAAGTTGGCACAGTGGCGCTGATTCTTTCAATACTAGTTGGGTGGATGTGAGAGCCACCTGCCGAAGGAAATATCTCCAATTGCGTCTTTAACAGGAAAGAAAGACTCCGGGACGCCACAGACGACGACATAACACGCTTCGCTATCATCTTCTTCGCAGTTCTAATATTGGCGTATAAAGTTCAGTAGGTGCAGAGAGATGCTGAAAATCAATCGACTAGACTATTAGTACGGACATGAGGCCCAAGAGATGATTATTACTAGCTACTAGTAGTCTACTCGAGCACCACTCGTACAGTAGAAAATAACAAAGGAGTGGTATTATTGTTGTTGCGTACCTGGTAGTAAATGAAGACAACTGACGACAGACAGACAATTTTTCACCAAACGAGGGATATGGCAACCCCGGGATTTGGAAAACCATCCCGGGATATGGAAAAAACAAATCCCGGGGTAGTTTTCCTCTGCAGCACTTTTTGGGGCTTATGTATTATGAACAGTTATTTTTAACAGCAGTTGATCTAACTACTACTATCTCAGTGCGATTTTATTAAATTATGGTGCATTGGCTGTCAATAAAAATAAAATGGCTGGTCAAGCTCTTTTAGCCTAGCATTTAACAGGTAGCTAGGTGCTGAACCACTTTAATTTAAAAATATTATACAATCTTCAATAATATCATTATACAAATAAACGTATTTGTCTATTCATGTATTCGTGTATTTGTGTATTTCGTGTATTCGTGTACTATTCGTATATTCCTGTATTCCTGTATTCGTGTACTACTATTCGTGTATTCGTGTAGTTGTATTCGTGTATTCGTGTATTCGTGTATTCGTTATACGATCTCCAATAATGTCATTATACGAATAAACGTATTTGTATATTCGTGTATTCGTGTATTCCTGTATTCGTGTATTCGTGTATTCGTGTACTAGCCTATTCGTGTATTCGTGTATTCCTGTATTCCTGTATTCGTGTACTACTATTCGTGTATTCGTGTATTCGTGTGTATTCGTCTATTTGTGTATTCGTGTATTCATGTCTATTCATGTCTATTTGTGTATTTGTGTATTCGTGTATACGATCTCCAATAATGTCATTATATGAATTCATTAAAATAAAATGGCCAAGCCCTTTTAAGCTAGCTTTAACAGGTAGTAGGTGCTGAACCACTTTAATTTAATTCATTATTTGTCTAAAATAAATGTATTCGTCTATTAACATAAAATGGTCAAGCCCTTTTAAGCTAGTATTTAACAGGTAGCCGCTGCTGTACCACTTTAATTTAATACATCATGATTCGAATATTTGCACCTCTAACAGTAAAATACTAGTCCCCACTCCCCCACCCAGCTGAACAGACACATAAGTAAAAACATAAAGTAGGAACGAGAGAAAAAGTGAGACAGTGTGAATTTTTAATTACTGCACCCAGCATAAAGTACAACTATAGAAAGAAGCTGTACAAAACTAAGAAACAAAGTCAAGACAACGCTCATCTAAATACGATGTAACATTAAACTATTCATTCTGGATATAAGCATTATATATATCCCGTGATTTTCCAATATCCCGGAATTGGTGATTCGAAAATCGTCAAACAAGCCCGGGATATGGACATCCCTGGAAATTGGAAAAACAGGCCCGGGATAAATCCATATCCTGGGAATGGTGGTAACAGTGCTTTTGTCCGAGGTTTAGCTTTTGTCCGATTCCGATTACCACTACCTGGTACTACTACTACCACGTACTGTAGCTAGCCAGTACTACTACTGCTACTAGCTGGTAGTTGTAGTAGAGTTATTATAAAACTACTGGTGATGTACGTAGTAGCTACGTAGTACTACTGGTACTAAGTAGAGACTATTACTAGCTACTCGAGTAGCTACTAGTACCCTGGTAGTAGGAGGTCTTCCGGAGAGGACTACCACTACTACTATTAGTAGTACTACTCTCCGTTGTGGTACAGTAGCTGCTACTGCGTGCTACTACGAGCTACTACTAGTACGACAATTACAACTACTATTCTGCTAGCTAGTAGCTAGCCACTAGTAGTAGTAGCAGAGAGTAGCTCTACTAGCTAGTAGCAGTAGCCTCAACTTCCAGAACAAGGAGCCCTCAAGCTGACTTACCATGAATCTCCCTCGAACATGGTATCTCGTGTGCAAAATGTACGTTCTCGTCCAGGTTCTCACAATCCCGATCCATCGGCTGTATCATCCAACATTTTCTGCTTTTGGAGTACAGGATCCAACTTGTCTACTGTAACTTGTCTTGAAATATCTGCACACACTCATGTGGGAGGAAAATTCGAGCGTGGCCCATGAATGGCCTTTTAATTCCTTGAAAAGATAGGGTCCCAAACCCACAAATTCATTAACCATTTCTCGCCTATGGTTGCAGTAGAATGAAAAAAGATTAGATCGACCAAATAACGGAAAAAAGTCCAAAAGCTTTCTGTTGAAAGTATCATTTTTTCGTACCTTCCCTCGGATGAAGTGCCGCATGCTGCGAAAAGTCGTCAAGGTTTCCATCTGGAAGCTGGCTGTAAAACAAAACTGCCTTTCCCTCAACTGGTTTCACTCGAAGCTGGTCGAAAGTCTCGGCGTTTGACCACCGAGGAAATGTCGTTTCTCCGCCTTTCAAGCCGTCATCGTTGAGGTAGAGGAGTAATGTGGCGAAACGTGTTCCTTGTTCAAATCCACGCATTTTCTCATCGCTGGGATTGTCGCTCAAACCCGAGAAACCAAAGTCGTGATGTGCCGTGTACTTCTGGCCGTCCTCGTAGTGAACGAGTCTCAGCGTGACAAGGATAATAAAACAAATGAGAAAAGGCTGTATGCATTTCAGTTATACAAATGATGCGCCAAGCTCTAAACTTACTGAAGACTCTCAGCTACAGAATTTTTCGTAGGGAAGTCAGGTAACTCATCATCATCACGACTACGAAGGAGTGCTTCGTCGATGCGCATGAGATCTGCTGCTCGCCTGTAGACGGCATCAAAAATAGGGCTCGTTTCGCGAGCTAACCAAGAGTTCAAGCTGGTGCGCGTGTTGGCGACAGATTCGGCTTGTTCCTCTTGAACCACATGATCTTTACCGACGTCTCCCACAGTCGACCGCCCTAAGCTGATACCACCAGCCACATGAAGGATGTGATCAATTTCTGTAGGACTGAGGAAGTTGTCGATCTCAAAAACGCGCGGAGCACAGGATAGAACTCGCAGAGTCATGTTCAATATGGAGTGGTTCGGATCCCTATATTCAGATAGTATTCTGGGGCTTTCCGGACTCAAGATTCGCTCCTTGCCTCGCTCTTGAATGCTCCCGAGTTGGCCAGTTGGAGGCATTATCGAGAAATGAGTTTCCCTAGATGTTACCCAGTGCTCTTGTCCAAAGTAGTGTGCTTGCCACATGAAGTGCCTAGGTTTGCTTCGCAAGTAGTTGGCAATGTAGGATCTTCCAGTGAATTTCAAGTACTCTTCGGAAAACGCTAGAGTGTCTCTCCATTGTTGGTATTTTCTGTGTTCATCTTCTGTTAGTTGTGCACTTTGTAGGTTTTTTTCTGTGGCTTTGGCATCTCCCTCAACATAATATGGATCATAGGCATACGTATTTTTGGGGTGTTCCTCTATTATGACGCGGTGTAAGACTTTCGGCAATTTATCAGCGGTGCAAAATAGGTAGCGATGACCTGGGTGGCTGGCGCTACCCGATGCTCCAAAGGCAGCCAACGCCCCCATATCGACAAATGCTCCTGTTGGAGAATTGCGGTAGGGCTCCCAATAAAGGTGAAGGTTCTTGTTGCTAAGGTTTATGAATTTCGTAGCAAGGCCGTTGAATTTCATGAAAACCTTCGTAGAGGCTGGAGGCGAGCGGTTTCTATAAAATGAGGTGACATTAGGTTCTACATATGCCATAATGGTCTGTGGGCCGTATCCAATGTTGTAGCTCATTTCCTTCAACCCTTGAGCGACTGGATCATCATGCTCGTCACTGGCTGAGCAAGAGAGCTCTTCCTTGGCCACCCCAGTGGTTGGATGGCTGCTAGCATATATAAAGATGATCAAGATAAGAAGGCACTGCTGCATTTTGAATCTAACATCTTCCATTTTAATTCCAATGATGGGAGTTTTCGTTTTGTGAGAAGATGTTGTAGTACTAATAATTTTTTAGCAACAATATTCAGTGCATTTTATTTATTAACAGCAGACTAGTAGACGACTACTAGCTAGAGACAACCAAGTTGTTAAATGAGACCCATTGCTACGACTACTACTAGCTAGAGACCTAGCTAGTAGTAGTACCATAGTACCAGGTAGACTAGAGACTAGTCTACCAAGAACAAATACCATAATGAACTAAGATCTACTCCCTCAGGGAGGGTAGTACCCAAGTAGCAGTACTACTACTAGCTAGGAGTACTACTGGTAGTACTAGTAATACGCATGTACCCCTGCTAGCTACCATTACTACTACTACTACTGTACAAGGTAGTACTCGTAGTTACTAGCTCTAACCCTACAAACGAATTAGGCCTACTACAGTACAGGCGTTCTACTGAGACATCTGGTACTCCTAACAGGACCAGGCAGTAGTGTGAACAAGACCAGCAGCCACTACTACTAGAGTACTGTTTTCCAGGATATTCAAGTTTTTCAATTAGGAGCATTTTGAAAAATATTTATGAACATTTAAGGAGCATTTCAATTAGGAAATTTTAGGAGCATTTCATTCTTGATTAGGAGCATTTCATTCTTGACAAGCATTTTGTTCTTGTCTTCCTAGATATTAAGTAGAGCATAATTGGAAGCATTTGATTTTCAATTAGGAGCATTTGCATCTTTGTCTCACCCTATACTCTCCTACTGCATTTTGAAAAAAATAGGAGCATTTTAAATGCTTCTAATAATTAGGAGCATTTTAATTATGGATCTCTACTACCTGTTCTTCCACTTTAGTACTCCTAATTTTTAACATCGGCTTTACAAGAGATGAAAGACAAGTGTGGGTCCTTGAAGATTATGTGCGATGTGATACTTGTGCTCTTGATTTGGATGAGAACAGAATGGTCTTGGCAGTCCTTCTTTCTCGAACCCTGTCCATCATCGTTCAACCACAACATTGAAGAGCCAATAAAACAGAGGGCTCACCATTCTATGCAATTGCACATTATACTTTACAACGCGCTCTTGGCGGCATTGTTGCTGTCTCTTCGTGTGGGAGAAAAATGGGCTGAAACTTCCATCTTCGGAGTGGAAATTGTTTTCAAGCTTCTGGTAGCTTTTTATAATCAGAGCATATGCACAAAATTGAGAAATCAAAATAGCCATACCAGCTTGAATTGGATACCCCATCGTATTCATAAGCATACTGTGACACTTCCACTTCTGAATCAGATTCCAAATCATATTGAATTGTTGTTGCATGTGCAACTCCGACAAAGAAGAGCTCGCTTTCTCTGCTGCAGTCCAATTTCAGAGGTGCCTTGAAGATGTATGCCTCCTTGTCTTCAAAACTGAAGTGCGGGAACAAGTCTAAGTTAGGAGTGCCATCCTTTGCCTTAGGCAAGTGGATCAAATCTGGGCCAAGCCACAATTCAGTTCGCGTAAAAGTTTGCCCAGGAGAGGTTTTGAAAGAGACCTCAAGGTGGTGTGCATTACTGTCATTCCCAACAATCACTAGTGATAAATCACCGGATGATTTAGTATCGCATTCACCTGCAAATGGGATAGTGCGTGTACCACACTGAGATGAGTCCCTAAAGTCCATGGAAAAGTTTGGTGCGTCACAAAATGAGTTGGCCCTAGCTATGGGATCCACCAGCTTTGCTTTGCCACTGTCGCAGTTAATATTAAAATGAAGCCAGTCCCTTTTGGTCACATCTGAGTGGCTCATAGGAAAAGCCACCTCTTTGGTGTTTTCAAAGAGCATACCATCACCATTTGCTTGACTCAAAGTAGAGCGGGAGACAACGTATATTTTGTGAGAACCTTCTTCTTCACATCTCACAGCAACATTAGCGGACCACTCATTTGTGCCAATGATATCTTGCCACAAGTACGGAAAGGTTTCAAAAGCTGGTGTTCCATCTTCTGCAGTTGGAACACTTGCAAGGTCATATCCAATCCACATTTCTTGTGATGTGAGGGCCCAGTGTTTGTCTGCTTTAAAAATTATGTCAGCGGAATCCGAGTCTTCACCTTGATCAACACAGATATAGCCAGCCTTCTCGCCACGTTCAGTGATGAGTGTCCTGCACAGCCCCTGTGGGTGATAATCTCCACCAGGGCACTGCGATTGACTACCTACTGTTGTTGGCACTAATGTTGGTAAATTCGTAAGTGTGCGTTTGCAATTGCAGTTTATCTGAAAATCCATCCAAGAAAACTCCACTCCCCGAGACCCTTCACGCTCAGCAGCATAAGCTAAGACTTCAGAAGCATTACTTGATGGATTTCCAGCAGTCAATATTACTATTGACTGTGCTACGGCAGTAAGGGTGTACGTGGATGAGGGGTATTGATGGCACTTCAAAGTAACCAAGGCTTCCCAGGTGTCTATTCCAGTGTTAGTCTTCTTTGAGAAGTAGGGAAATTTGTGCACATCAGGACCTCCGTCAACTCTCTTTGGAAGACTCCTGATGTCAGAATCAATCCACATATTATTTCTTGTAAAGGCCCAGCCTGCAGTCGTTGTAAATGTAAGCCTGAGTAATTGTAATGTGGTTGATTGGTCAATGATTTCAGCACAAATGGTGCCAACTTTAGACTTGTCCTGACTTGACAAGATAGGATGGCACTCTTCAGAGTTGTTTGTGCCAGTTTCAAGGCAAGCTTTGTCCTGTATGTGAGGGGGGGAAGTCCCTACAGGAGAGCTTGGGGCTTGTGTTGAATGCGTAGTTTGTTGGGTTGGTGTAGTCGTGTTGATAGCGGTTGAATTGCAAAAGCATTCCACTTCCAAATCAAGCCAACCAACACTTGATTGATTCCCGCTTGTCCCGTGGGCTTCAATGAAGACAATCTCTTCTGATCCAACAATCACATCTCCAGTGCTAGGGTCAACCTGTGCTGCCCGAGACAGACTAATTATTGAGAGCAACATGTCTTCTGGGTTGTGCTTGCTGCAACCTGTTTGCATTTGGATCATCCAATGTTGCTCACCAGTGGAGTTGCAGTAGTAATAAGGGAAATTAGACAAATTGATATCACCATTGTGACTTCTTGGCATTTCTGATGCATATCGCCCTGTCCACAAGTGGTGGCTGATAAAGCTCCAGTAAGATGTTGCCTCTAGGGACACATCAATATCATTGCCATGCAGGTCCAGACAGATTTCTCCAACTTGAGCACCACGCTGGGTAGTCAGCTCCCAGCATGTCTTTTCTTGAATTTTCTCTCCTTCTGCAGACATTGTCAGTGAGCAGTTGGCTTCACTGATGGGCTCTGCAGAAGGAGCATATGAGGGCAAAGTGGGGCCTACAAAACTGCAGTTGCAGTCAATATCAACTTGAAACCAGGACCTCCCCGCCAACCCTCTGTCTGCGGGACCCCATGAGAAGCCAGTTGTGTTGGTGTTAGGGATAGGAGTGTCTGAGTTTGGGAGTGTTTGAGCAGCTTCAGAACGCACTATAACTACAACACTTTGCTTGGTATCGGAAGCATCATGGCATCTTGCCTCAGCTGCCACGCTCCATACTGCTTGGCCACCTGAATCACACCAATAGATGGGGAATGAATCATAATCAAGAATATCACCTCTATTTGGAGCAAAATTCACAGATGGGCCCACCCAGGCATCATGATGAAGAAATGTCCAACCGGGATCAGCTGCAAACTCAAGCAAGAAGTGGCTTTGGTCGTCGTTCTGCAAAGAAATACAAACATTTCCCAGAACCTGGTTGCTCAAAGATACCAAATGATGGCATGACCTTTCTACCCTGACTGGGGCTCTCAGACACATTGTGGGACCAAGGGGCGGTAGAGAAGGCTCCGAAGAAAAAGATTGAGTAGTGCAGTGGCAGTCAACAGAGTACTTGAGGTAACCATACCAACTACTCTCTCCTGAAAAATGCTTGTAGGACTCTCCAAATTCTGCAATTATGGTGCGGCCAAACAGTGTTCCGTCACTATTTTGTCGTGACATTGTAATTCTCGACATAACGTGTTGTAAATAAAATCCAGAAACAGTTCTGTGGCAACGTGGGCCAATGTACGCTCTCCATTCACTCTCACCGGTAGCATTTTGCCAGAGATAAGCAAATTTGAGATGATCTGGAGTGCCTCCTTGTCCGACAGGAACTGTAGTGACATCATTTCCCACCCACATTCTGTGCTCGAGGAAGACCCAACCCGGAAAGGAAGTAAAAAGAATAGAAACTCTGACTGGATCAGAAAGGAATTCAAAGCAAGCACGCCCTAATTTTTCACCAGAGCTTGCAAATATAAATACGCACTGCATGATGTCACCAGCAGTGTCCCTAAAGCATATACTTGAAGAATCATGGGGGCTATTAGTTGGCTGTGGACGTGTTGGAAGAGGCTTGTAGACAGGGCTTGCTGTGGGCAAGTTGGTGCCTGAACTTGGGGGTACAGTCCTGGGTACAAGTGTGTTAGATACTTGCTTTTCAGAACAGTCACATCTGATATTAAAATCAAACCACCCAAATGTATCATTGTCACTTGACTGAGCAGTGTACTCCTGTGCAAAGGCAACTGTCTCTGAGTTGGGTACAAAAGATCCGGCAAAATCGACTTGAAGCATTCCAAGGAGCGCAATCCCTACTTCCGAATAGGCTGCTGTCATTGCATTGCACCTGAGAGCCAAAAAGCTGGTGACAAATTTACTTCCTGCAACATCATTACCATAGTACGGAAAAACGATGAAATCAAGTGCACCGTTCATCTTTTGGGGGGCGCTCTCAACATCACTTCCTATCCACAAGTACTGGGTCTGAATCCTCCAGTTGCCATACGTGCTGAACTCAGCCTTGATGTTGGCGGAATTTCTATCTATCTGTAAACAAAATGTACCAGCTGTGATGCCTGTCTCTGTCACAATCGGATTGCACTCCTTCTGACTAGCATCGTCCCCAACAATGCAGGCTTGCTTCAAAGATAGTGTTGGGAGTCCTGTACCAGGCGCGGAGACTGGTGCCTCTGTTGTGGAAACGTTAGTAAGGTTTGTACTCGAAGCAATGCTAGGGATGAGCGAAGAAGCATCTGTAGATGTACCTGCGTTAGGCGAGATGCTGGCATGACCACTGACCAAAGTGGGGGAGGTTGCTGCTGGTTTAAACGAGCCAGGACTGCCGTTTGGAATTTTAAAAGGACTTGAAGTGGGTGCAGATGATGTGGGTGCAGATGATGTGACCAGGGCGACTGGGCTCACTGTTGGGATTTTAATAGGGTTTTCAGATGGTATTCTTGTAGGACTGCTCGTCAGGGCAACAGTGGGACTATCTGTTGAGAGTGTGGCAGGACCTGCAGTAGACGAAGTGATGGGATACCCAGTCACAAGAGAGGCACTGGGGTGGCCACTGGCCACAGAAGGAGTCTCAGTTGTCGGGCTCAGAGTGTTGGGGCTTTCTATTGAGCCTTCAGTAGAAGAGGAAGGAGCTCCTGTCACAAGGCTACTAGTTGGAGAACTAGAGGGATAAGAAGTGGACAATCCAGTTGGGACAGTTGTTGGGCTGCTAGAAAAAGTAACAGCGAAAGTAGTGTTAGGAGACCCAGTCACAGGAGAAGCAATGGGGTGGCCATTGATCAAATTGATATCCTTGGTTGTGGGGCTCAGAGTGCCGAGACTTCCACTGGGGCTTCCAGTAAGAGCGTTAGTGAGGCTTCCACTGGGAGCTCCAGTGAGACTTCTAGAAGGGCCATTAGTGGAGAATACCGTGGGCAATCCACTAGGGGCCAGCATTCCAGGTGCTTGCAAAGGTTGCTCAGACGCTGCAGCGCACATACAGTTCACTTCAAAGTCAAACCAGCCATATTCGTCTCCTAGTTTCTTCTCTTTTCCAAGCTCTTGAACATAAGCAATGACTTCTAAGTCATTCTCGTTGTCTTGCAACAACACCTCCCCAATTCCTTCTTCTGCGTACTTCCTTGTACCACTAACACAACGTGTGTCCAAATACTGTGTGACAACAACTTGTCCAGCTAGGTCTGACCAGAAGTGAGGAAAGGTACTACTTTTCAAACTCCCATCGCCTTCTCTTGGGGCATCATTGCAGTTGCAACCTACCCACAAATGAACTAATTTGATCTTCCAAGTACCTAAGGCTGTGAATACAAACTTGATTGCCGAAGAATCTGCTGTCACCTCAGCACACATGAACCCAACCAGTTCACCTTTCTCTGTTATGATCCCGTGGCACTCCTTGTTTGTACCTCCATCACCTTCAATACATATACCAAAGTCAAATTCTGAACTTGGGGAAAGACTTGTTGCAGATGGACTTCCCATTCCTAATGGCTTGCTGCTTGGCATAGAAGTGAGAGTTGAGGTTGGAAATGTTTGTCCGGGTGGACTAGTAATTGGCAATGAACTTGTTTCCCCTGATGATGGACTGGCACTTGCGACGGGAAAGGGTTCCCTACAATTACATTTGACCGAAAAGTCAAACCAATAATCTCGGAATTCTTCTCCGTTTACTTTTCTTAGAGATGAGTATTCCAGCGCAAAAGCTTCTACTTCGGATCCTTCAATCTCAGTGCCATCAAGTCTCACATCTGACAGTGTAATATGCGTCACTACTTCCCCTGAATAGATAGCAGTTCTATTTTCGTTGCTGCAGCGAAGTGGAATATACTGGATTATGGTTCCAACTCCCTGCAAGTCATTCCAGGAGTAGGGGAAGCTGCCCGTGTCCAGACTCCCATCGATTGCTTTCGGCGCCGTGTCGGCATTCTCTCCAGCCCACATAGCTACTGAGTAGATACGTCTGTTTCCAAGGGCAGAAAAGGTTATCTGTATATCAGATGCGTCCCATGGTACTTCGAGACACGTGGTTCCCATGTGAAGCCCTCCACTTGTTAAAATTTCATGACACTCCTTGAGGCTTCCATTTTCTCCGTAGATGCATGCTTCTTGGAACTCTTTTGTTTCGGAAGGCTGTAGAGACAAGTGACCCGACGGACTTAAGCTAGGAATTGTACTCGGGGCTCTGCTCGGGATGTCTGAAGGGAATCCTGTACAATGGCAGTTAATCACAAAGTCGAACCAACCATGCCAACCATCGTCAACGCTGAGTGGCTTTCGTGCACTTTTAGTTACGTAGGCGTCAATAGCAGATTCGGGAATGGGTAATCCATGGCCAGGGTCTACTTTGACAACTTGCAGATATGCAACACCCTGCTGGTAGTACGATCGCATTCCTTCCAGGTCGTAACATCGCAAAGATATGTACTCGTCCACAATAGCGTTGCCTCGTGGGTCGTGCCAGAAATAAGGAAACTCGGCTGAGTCGGGTTGCCCGAAGATAGTCACCGGGGATCGGCTCAGATCGTCCCCAACCCACATCCGCTGAGTCTGTATCCGCCAGTCACCAAACATTTCAAACCTAGCACGGACTGCAGTAGAGTTGCGGACAGCCAGCAGACACATGCTGCCCACCAGTAAATCGCCCTTCGTGATAATATCATTGCACTCTTCTCCGTCAGTTGCAATTTCTTGTCCGTGGTTTTCGACACAAGCGTTCATAGGGGTGAAAGCAGCTGTAGGAGTCTCAGTTTTGTAGCGAGGGACGGGTGTCGGGGAACAGATCTCTGCCGTCATTTTCAAATTGTCTATGCCTCCAATATGATTGATTTCGCCTCCAATGTTACGAAACACGAATTCAACAGGCAACTCTCCTGTACCTTCGTAGCAACGAGGAGGAATGCTCACCTCAATTAATTGCACACGATCCGGGTGCTCCCCAACATTATCAGGTTCCACTACCACTTGCGTAGGATCGCTGGCGTTAAAGTTCGTCAACACCGGCGTCCCCTTTTCATGCATGTTCGCCGCGGTATAATTGGTAATGTTGTGTCGAGTCCAGACAATACCATTTCGGGATCCACCGGGACTTCCTCTATGCATATTTCGGTCAATATCGATGGTGGTATTGCAGATTCTAATTGCCATGTCACCACAAGTACACCAGGCGTACGAAAGGAACTCCAATCGGACGTCTTCCGAGACGACGGGCACTTCAAATGTGCGGCTCAGGTCACAACCGCCACCCGCGTTCAAGAACTCTTCCACTGTGGATGGCGGAAGTGCCTCTGGATCGATGGGATTCGTTCCGAAAAGACCGAAGACGGGATGTTGAGCGAGCTCAGCACAATCCCAGCGTTCGTCGAGGCCTCGCTCGAAATCATCCCGAGCCAGTATGGCTCGGTAACAACCATTGTCGTCCGAGTCGTCTTCTACGGATAGGCTACGACTAACGCCGCCGAAAGATGTCGTACCGGACGTCGCTAGGATAGATGGGACAAGGGCTGCAGCCAGAAAAGGGCGAAGCATCACAGTCGAGCTAATAAGGTTGGTGGCAGTTGTCTATTACGGAAGTTTTCCGTTGATTGTTGCCATTGCCAATTCGGTTGCGATTGCGGTTTCTTGACCTCACCTTGATGCTGCCGTTTACTTCTTGAATGCAGCTGAAGAATGGATAATCTTTCTGCCTTCATGCTTAAGAATAAATGGCAAGCGGAAGAATACTGGGATAAATGAATGTACCTTATTAGACCTACTACAGTAAAAATAATAATGATGCTGTGCCGTACCAGGTAGCTACTAGCTACTGTAGTAGTAGTATTCACAGGAGGTAATAAAATTATTAAGTGATTCTCAGCGAAGAATGTGCCGATGTATTTACAAGAGATTAAATAAATCAATGGCCCCTGGCGGGGGTGCGCCAACCACTCTTTTTAGAACGTTCCCCATGCCGATAAGACTTAACATTACACAAGGCTCCGAAAATACGTTCATAGGGTTAGGGTTAAATACTTTTTTAGAGTTGAGGCTAGAACTAATATCTGGACCTTCGCTCTGTAATTTGAACAAATATATGGTGGACACCAAATCTTGAGTTTAAGCACCAAAATCTCAAGTTTTGGCATGAAAAAACTTCAAAATCTTGAGTTTTGGCATGAAAAAACTCGAGATTCGGTGAATCTCTAATTTGGTGGTAACAGACCTACAACAATTGTTGTAACCTGAAATTTTTTAGTACTTATTTTTTAGAGTTGAGGCTAGAACAAATACATTGACCTACAGTAATTTGAACAAATATATGGACGTACGACAATTGTCGTAACCTGAAATATTTGAGATAATTGTGGTGTAGATTCCAGTACACTTTCTACAGGGCTTCATTTTTGGAAGTAAATATATGGGCCTATGATAAAGATCAGAGGTCAAAATACTACAAGTAACAGCACTGCAGCCAATTCACGAATTCACACCACGTCTACCAATAAGAGATCCAAGGTCCATGCTAAGAATTTAGTATTTTCTTCTTCACAGTGCACGAGGTCCATGGACCTTGAGTTAAGTTTGATAGAAAACTTTAGTACTCTACTTTGAAAATAGTAAGCTAAATATTTATCTCGGACGGAATTCAAGGTCTGAGCTCCCATCTGTAGGTTTGACTAAACAAAATTTCAGTACACCACTTCCAAAATAGTAAGCTAAATATTTATCAGTAGCAGACAAATAAACATTTTGGCCACCCACTGGCTAGAGTGGTTGGCCATAATAATATTTATGGGATTAGGAGATGAAACGTGTGCGACCTTCGTGCGATTTACGGAGCACACAAGTCTTGTCTCTTTTAGTAGTGTCTACTAGCTAGTTGTACTTGTAAGTCTTGAACGAGCTAGCTGGGATTGATGTTTGTCAGATAGACAGATTTACAAGAAGCAGTAGACTACTTTAAACTTTGTTTTAGGCTGTTGCTATTGCTGCTTCCGTGCGAGACCTAGCGCCTTTCCTTTTACTTTGCCGATCGGCATCCACAAGACGACGCAGCTCGCCCTTGTCATTCTTGAGAAGTTCGCTGGGGGTCCCGTATTCTATTACTTTACCATCTCCAAGAACACAAATCTTGTCGTATCCAAGAACAGTCTCCAAGCGATGAGCTACAGTCATGACTGTGACACCCTTGTCTACGAACTCTCTCCGAATCGTCGCTTGCACTTCTTGATCTGTTTTCGGGTCAACACTAGCTGTCGCCTCGTCCAGTACCAGAATCTTACTTTTGCGCAACAAAGCTCTTGCCAAGCACAAAAGCTGCCGTTGGCCAAGACTCAAGTTTTTACCTCCCTCTGTTATAGGCGTATCTAGTCCACCGGACTGTTGAAACTGGGTTGCTAAGCTGGGAGACGCAGTATTCAGTGCTTCCCACATGTTTTCCGACGAAGCATTGCCTGTCGCATCAAGATTGTAAGCTACTGTCCCCGCGAACAGCACAGGATCCTGAGGAATGATAGCAAGTGACTCGCGTAGCTTTTGCATACTAATAGATCGGATGTCAATGCCATCGATTTCAATCTGCCCTCCTCCTTCTATCTCGACCAAGCGAAACAGCGTCAGGAGTAGAGAAGATTTTCTGAAAAAGAAGAAAAGCATTTCAAAAGCTGTCAGTATTGACAAGATCATCAAAATACCCACTACTAAACCACAAAACACCAAATAACTCACCCAGAGCCGGTCCTTCCGACAACACCTAACGTGGTCCCTGGTGGTACTGTCAGGTCAACACTCTTCAGGACTAGATCAGAAATCGGGTTATATCGCATGGACACATTCTTGAATTTAATAGACCCAAGCCAAGGCCAACCGCGGATCGCTCTGTCATTTGGTGGTGCAAGTGCTACATCTGCTGTACTAGGTGACGACTGAAACAATGACTTCAAAGCAGTACCCGCAGCACTGCTCTCTTTCGGCATTCTCTGAGAGCTCTCTTCCGGCGTGTCCCTTGCCTCGACACCTCCCTCTTCGCTGTCAAGATCCGTGAGCTCTTTGACGCGGACTACGCTCAAAAAATTCGATTCTAGATCTGTCAGACATCGAACTGCCCAGGTCATAAGACCCGTAATCGCCATTGCTTGAGTCAAGCCCCAACCTGCGGACCCCGCTTGTAGACGGCCCACCCGCGTCAGATAAACCGATGCCATGGCAGCTGTAAAGACCACTATGTTTCCGAGAGTCTCAAGCCGGCAGCTAAGCCAGCGATCAAGTGCTTTCACACTATAGAATGCGCGCAAGTTGGTGTCTGTCATATGGCGGTGCGCATTCGACCAAAACAATTTCGAACCAGGGATGGACCGAATGATCTCCGTACCACGCAAAGCTTCGCCAAATTGAGTGTATATTGGCGATCTCGTCTTTGTTTCTACTCTCTTCAGATCCCTGGCGCCTGGGCGAAATCTTCTCATTGTGCTAGTATACATGCCCCCAACTACAAATAACGGAACTAACATCCCAGGCGTCACAACACCAGCCAGAGCTGCAGCAGACATAAAAATCTGTAGAAAGCAAAAGAGCACCGAACCAATACTGTCAGGCACAGCGCGATCAACAGATTGCATTTCTTTGCCAAAACGGGTAAGAATTTGCCCGGATGGAGTTGCATCAAAAAAGGATTGTGGAGCAGCAAAAACAGATCGTAGCATTTGAGAGTGAAGGCTTTCGGATGCTCGTATACCGACACGCATGGTCAAAAAACTGCGCAGCCACAAACAGACAGAAACAACTCCAGCAGCATTCACCAGTGTCTTTAAATACTTGGATCCTAGCGCGGCAGACATTGAACTGCCTCTGCCAAGCTCTGTCCATTTCGCCACGACAAATTGTTGATAAAACTGCGCGCCATTAGAGAGCATATACGCTGAGATCATTGCAAATATAAGAAGCGGTTTTTTGACAGAGCGAAAATAAGTTTTGTAGACGTCCATTGATACGCCTTCGCTCGTCATGGCATCATCAGTCGAAGAAAGCTGCTTTGTTGCAAGAACGGGGGCGTCGGTCATTTTCTTGTTTTCAAAAGTTTCTATAGTTTGGTTGTGCCGACCGTTCAGCATGACAGACTTCTGCTCTGCATTTATTGTTTCATCTCGTTGTTGACTGGCCAAACCATTTTCAGATATAAAATCTGGACACAACTCTAGAGCCACTTGATATTCAGGGTCTGCATGACAGTCTGAAGATGACGTGCAGTTAGTTCCAATATCCTCATCTTCGAAGATTTCGCTGCTCTCGAATGGAAAAGCACTACTCCGACCTGGTTCCTTGTCGTCGTCATCTCCTGTCAAGTCCTCTTCCGAAACCGACTGGAGAGAAAAGCCCCTCCGAATCAGTTCGTCGTACGTCCCCACTGAAGCAATGGTGGAACAAGAAGACGAGCCGGGAACCTTCTCCATTAAGACAACCCTGTCTGTGCGACGAGGAATATTTGGGTCATTAGTAACCAATACAGTCGCCGACCCAGTGGATTTGAGTCGTTTGAGCAAGCGACCAAGAACAAGCGAACCGACGCTTGCATCCAACGCGGCCAGTGGGTCATCCAAAAGAAATACTTTTGTATCTTCCCCCGCGTACAGTGCACGCGCAAGGGCAACTCGCGCTCTCTGGCCTCCAGAAAGAGAGCTCCCGGATTCTCCGACCTGTGTTTCGTGACTGAGAACACCACTCGAAGCGAGTCTCTTGGAATCAGCAGCGTCACTATCCAAATTGTCGACCATATCGCCTTCTAATCCTGCATCCCGAATTGCTGCCATATATCGTTCTTCATCGTATTCTCTACCGAAGACAACGGCCTCTCGGATGGTTCCCTTGGGCAACCAGGCCTCCTGACTACAATAGGCAATATTTCCTTGCGTTCTCACTGAAGGTTTGTCGAAGATTGTTTGTGGGAGAGTATCGGTACTTGCATCATCTGCACTTGCATCATCTGCACTTGAAATTGACTGCTTAACGACCTCCTTGGGCACCGGTACTAGCTCTCCTAGAAGTGATTTGATCAGGGCACTCTTGCCGCTTCCCACTGGACCAACGACAGCCACCACTTCTCCTGGCTTGACTTTTAATTCGGCATCATACAGAGCTGGTTTCGTTGGTGGCGCAACCTCTCCTTCTTTTGTAGCGGGCTTTGACCACAGGAAGTTTCCGTTGCACAATTCTATGGAACCCCCTTCGTCGCTTACCGGGCCAAGTTCGACATAAGGTTCCACCTCCTCAGACGACAAATAGCTTGAAAGTCTTCCCATTGCGTTTTTACCGTTAGCCAATGAATCGATCAACATTGGATAGAAAAATAAAGGGAAGCGCAATTGATTGAATAGACTGATGGCAGTGAAGATGGTTGACGCCACAATGGGCTGTCCAGTTTTGACGTACGCAGTCAATGTCATGACTAGTACCAGGGCTGGCACGGAATTAGATATAGCTTGATTCAGAGCTCGAACGACCCCTTTGTCAGCATGCCGTTTCAATTCATCTCTTCGATACTCAGATATTTGATCAGCAAATTGTTGCTCCCATCCCTGAAGCTTAAGAAGCTTCATATTTGAAATTGATTCTGACGTGCGCTTAGTCCTAGCGTCTTTCGCTTCATTTTCCAATTTGCTCATCCGGTTCAATACTCGAAGGGTAAAACTATTCAGTGGTATGGCCAACAAAAGCACCGCAATACCGTAAAACACAGCTGTAAGCGTAAGCAGTGCAGCAGAGACAAGCCGTAAAAAGAACAGTGAGATTTTCAATCAAGATTAAGATCCTACGCAAAATATCGCAATCGATAACTTACACGGCCCAAGGTACTTGTATAGCAAGGTACTGTACATAGCTATCTGTAAGGGCAAGTTGTGAATCCATTTACTTATTAGCCAAATAATAACTCGGAGTATGACGAAGACAAAGCTTGACATCCCCCAGAAAAACAACATACCTGTAGCGGACCATCCCAAATGGTGTGAAGTTGCATCGCCGCATTTTCAATAATAGAAGTATCGGATTGCATCAAATTTAGGACTCCACCTGCTCCCAAAGCCTGCCTCTGTTTACCGTCAAAGGTGTCGGTCTTGTGAGTGACACCACTACCTCCACCTGGAAGCCGCAGACTCTTGTCAAATATCAAACCAGAAAGAGCACCACGCACTTCTGTGCTGCATTTAACGACCGAATGAAAGTATTGATTTTCAATAATCATTTTTGCCATCAAAACACCCACAAGGGAAATTGCAGCACCAAGAGCTTTCGAAGCAGGCTGTGACTCGCCCGCTTCAACCAGTCGCAGCAGACGCGCCAACAATATCGACGGGAAAGCCTGGATACCAGTATTTATCAGACGTAAAAACCCAGTCCACATTAATGTTTTGCGCTGATGCAACAACAAAGTTTTGGCGAGCAATAGTGTTTGCGAGGCTTGGGCCTTCTCGGTTCCTTCTTTCATACGTTGTTCTTCCAGTTTCCGTCGGGAATGATCGCGCTGATCGTCATAAAGTTGCGTAAGCGACGAAACCGTCGCATTCATACTATTTTGGTCCGCAACATACAAAGCATCTTCAACTTCAAGCCGCCGTTGAGCCGCCAAATCCAGCAAGGGTGATGCATACTGAAAGAATAGACGGGATGGCAAGCTGGCACCTTGCTCGGCCTCTTTCCAAAAATCTTGAGGTGATCCCTTTCCATTTAAAAACCTCATGAACCGACCAATAGATCCTTTCCGTTTTGAGCCGGGGGTGCCATTATCCAAAACGGAAGTGCCTACATTTGCCATATGTCGGGCCGAGGGTTGGTTGTGATAGTTGTCGGCTGGAAATTGTGGTTGTGAAATCGGAGAAGGTTTTCGGGCCTGGGCCGAAGACGCCGTTGCAAATGGATAGGCACAGGGCAACACCAAGGCCACTGCCACTGCCATCATTGCCAACACTGATCTCATGTTGGCGTGTTCTCTTAGTTTTATGAAATTCAAAAGCTGGTAGAGCTTGGTCGTGTTGGAAGTTTCTTTTTTTTGCAGCGGGTCGATTTATTCTCGACAAACTTTGAGTCGAATGTGATCTGCCACGTTGAGATTTCTCGTTTTATGACGGACTCTTTATTTTGGGCACACACTCTCCTTTGTTTCTCGAGTTACACTTTTTGATAAGTTTTAGATTGGGAATGCTGTGAATGAATCAGTGATACAAGAATTTGCTGATTATTATTTGTCAAAATAAATGAAGTAGTCTAGTCTGTCTTCAGAGTTTATCTTGAAGATCAGCGCTGACGATTTTTGTGAGTGAGCAACAAAAAGTTGAAATACTTGAATTATCCACCCGGGCAAATTGGAGTTTATCCTTAACTCAAGAGAAGCAACAGAGAGTCATATTATTATTATTAGCATACCTGGTACCTGGTACATCGCTTAACTGCAGAATCTACCGCTCCTGCCGTGAGAGAGTACTTTACTGATCGAAGTATTGAAAGTAGCTTCGTCTCGTTGTAAAACAAGTTATAAAATCCTGCTCTTCAACCTCCATTCTAAACGTCTCAAAAACACAACACAACTTCCTCTTTTATTAAATAAAGTAGCGGCATGTTCGGCTCTGCCTTTAATAGGAAGGAAAGCAGCGAAAACAGTGCCGTTATTGGCACAGTGAAACATGCTTCACAGAACTGGGAAGCCTTTCAGTGGAAATCCCAACTTGTTGGCTTCGAACAAACTCTGGGACAGGCCAAGGAAGCCCGTGAACAATCCTTAGCAGCCCGTAACGATTTATCTACCACCACGAAACAATTCAAACGGTCTGTTAAGGCAGTGGAACAGGCCAAGCAGGCACTTACCGGAGAAGCTTCTCCGGAGAATGTCAACAACACTGTTACCTCTATCGACGCCATGGCCAAAGACTGCCGTTTAATCGTTAAGGCTTACCAGGGCGAAATTGATAACCTTACCAGGCGTTGTAAAAATTCCGAGAATGCTTTTAACGCCTTGTGTCAAGCTTTGACTGAAATGCCTGATCCTAGTGCTGTTTTGAGCGCTGCTTTGTTGGCAATGGAAAAACAACAGGTTCAAATTGACATGCTCCAGGCTCAAAATGAGGATAAGACCCAGGAAGTCCAAAAGGCCCAAAAGGAGTTGGAACAGCTTAAAAAATCCAAACCTGCTCCTGGTGAAACACCCAGCGGATTGACGCGGCAAGAAAGGGAAGAACTCATTCAGTTGCGGGCTGATGTCACGCAGTACGAAATCGAGACGAAAAACCTGAAGGACCAATCCGTGACTGTCCGAAATTTGGAAGCCAAAATTGCAGAAATGGCCGAATCTGCTGAATTGGACATGCAAGACAAACTCGAAAAGGCTCGCCAGGAATTGGCCGAAACGGAAGGACGTCGGGCCAGTGAAGCACTCGAACGCGAAGCTGCGATGGAACGCAAGGTGGAAAACTTGGAATTACAGTTGAAGGCGGAACGGGCAGGACGTGCAGCAGCTCAAACGCACTTGCTGGATGCTGATGAAGGCGCCGGAGAAAGGGAAGCTGCCTGGGAAGCCCAGCGCAGTATTTTGGTGGATGACGCGGAAAGATTGCGCACGACCTTGCATCAAGTGACCCGAGAACGAGATGAACTGGAGTTGAAACTGGCAGCCACCACGGGTCATAAGGGAGGTTCCAAGACGCCTCCTCCTTCCGGCGGAATTAGTATGATAGATTTAGCATTGGAACGTAAAGCGTACGAAGCAGAGGTATGTTTGCATCGATATTTTATATTTTCTGTTCCTGACCGTGATTAATTTATCCGCTTCTCACACATCTCCTCAATATTGTCTCTTTGAAGGTCGCGGAATTATCGCACACAGCAAACTCTCTCCGAGAAGAATTGAGGTTCAAGGAGGAGTCCATGACAGGAGAACGCAGGTCTCTTCAGGCCAAAGTGGAGGCTCTGGAACAAGAAAATAGTAAGCTGAAGTCATCTAATTCCACTCTCAAGGGTCAATTGGCAGCAGCTCCTTCCCAGTCTTTGCTAAATAGCATGAAGCGTGAACTACGTATTCTCAAGCGCTTAGAATACAACGCGGACGATGTGGATGCTCCAGAGGACCCGGAGATGACGGGAGCTGGAAACCTCACAGACGGCGATGACAAAGATCTAGAATCCGTTTTGGTGAATAAGTTGCGTCGCGCGGAATCTGATCTTGTCAAGGAACGCAATACTCGTCTCGAGCAAGCCAAGGAATGTGATCGATTGACAATTGTAGCCGAAGAAGCTACAGCAGCTCGACTGGAAGCCGAAAAATTGGTACAGTCTCTAGAAAAGGACCTCTCACGAGCAATTGTGACTCCCGCGACTCCCAAGAACCAGCTTAAGAAGACGATGCAAATGCCTACTTCCGAAGAAGAAGCGACTACACTCAACTCAATTTTGGACCCTGATGCTCCACCACCAGCTAAAGCGATGGCCACCAGAGTCGAGTCTGCGCCAATCAAGAGTGAGAAGGAAGCGGATGATCACTCCGTGGCGACCATCGTCATGGCGCAACGTGACAGGTTGAGAGCCCGCTGCGAGGCACTTGAAGCTGAGCGTGATAGTTTCAAGAAGGAGCTTCAAGTGCAGGTACAGTCCGCGGAATCATTGAAGACAGATAATACGAAACTCTACGAAAAGGTGCGCTATTTGCAAAGCTTTAGCAATGTCAACAATGCTCGTGCGGCTCACTTCAATAAAAAGAGCAACGACCGTGACTTGGATCTCGAAGCCTTGGAGCAGCGTTACGAAGCATCGGTTGACCCATTTCGTCAGTTTAGCCGCGCAGAACGCCAACGCAAGATGCAAGAAATGCCTCCCATGGAGCGTGTTGTTTTCATTGTAGCGAAAACGGTCTTGGGTACCCGTACCATGCGGACGGCGCTGTTCGTGTATGTCACATGCCTGCACCTACTCGTCTTCATCACGACAACTCACTGGTCGCACAATGCAACTTGCGATCATTCAGACCACGAGCATCTGGCTCATTTGCCTCCTGTGGTCCACGAAGCCGCCAAGGCATTGAAGGGTGGCCGGTAGCTGGTATAGCGGAGACAAATTTGACTTTGAAATATAAATATAATAATGCACATACTTAGTATTAGCGAGTAGAATAGATTTCTCATCCACGAAGCTCTACTTTCTGAAGAATGACCGCGGCATTCTTTGAGCTTACCATTGCTTCACGATGCTTTCCCATACTGATGCAAACTGTTCAAAATTTTCCTGAACTGGCACTGGTTGTAGGCTGTGGCAGCTGCGAATCCTGCAGCAAAATCAGCAGATGCTGAAGAATTCAAGGCAGCACCTGCCGGTCTTGAGACCACATGGATCGCTGGCGAATGGTATGGAAACTGCAAAAATGGATTGTAGCTCAGCACTTGCATGCTTGTGCAGTGCGTTGAATCCAACGCAGTGGCCGAAGGGGAGGGTGCGACAACAGCGGCCATTGATTGAGCTCGAGCCCGTAGTATTTTTTCTTCATGAGCTTTTTGCTGCTGCAAGGAAACCAAAGAGGCCTCTACAGCTTTTGAGGAAAAGGTGACGGGGGTAGTCACAGTTTGTGCAGCCGTGGCTCGCACCTTTATAGGAAAGGGCAACACGCTTACACTTCCTCCGGGACCAAAAATTGGTACCCGGACCCTACTAGGCCCTCCTTGCAAGGTGCATAGCATCAAGATATTCTCGTGCTGCTCCATTTTCTCAGGTAGGGGGTGCAATTTGGCAATTTCATAGAATTGAGGTTCATGATTAGGATTGGCGGCCTTCTTTTCCGAAACTGCGGGTCGTTTCATATGCTTGGAGACGTGAGGCAATCCCCTCAGGAATCTTTCGTGATAATAGGAATTGCGGTCGTTTCCCTGGGTGAGGCGACGAAACCCCCCTAGAATGTTTTTGGGAAGGTGAAAATGTTGAGTAGAGTTGGCAAGCAGTATCAAATGGCAATTGTAGAAGCGACATACGTACATCCATTAGCTTGTCGCACAAACGAACTAAACTTGACGTGCTCGAAAAACTTCGGCAATACCTTGATCTCGAATTCACGAGGTTTCAAGACTCTCCAAGACCTTCCATGCGGCAGCCAAGCAATAATATCTGTCAGCTCTGGAGAAGAGAGAATAGCGTGCATTTTGGCAGGAAAATTTGGAACTCTGCCAGGGGGGGTGAGAGGTGTCAAGGGATCGATGTCTTTTTCCTCCGAAAAATCGCTGTAAAAGAAGAAAGGCGCAGCGCGCAAAACTCGAATGTTTTTTGTCGTATGTGGCGCCGTTTTGAGTTCAGATGATAATATGATCTCTTGCTGCGTGGAACGAGTCATTGTGCAAAGCGGTACCTCGACATCATTGTCTTGTTTGTCGCGGCATCTCTTTGTCGCGGCAGTCGACAAAGAAGCTACTGCTGCCGCCGCCATTCTGTCATCTTTGTTCCAAGGTGATTTATTCATCTTGATAGCGATATGCAAAATTTAGTAAAGGTCTGTAGGTACGATCGCGCGGGTGTGCTTGATAGTTGGTGTGCTAATTTGTGCTGATTTTGGGCTAACTCTTGCTTGCATCATGATGGATGGGATGATGGGGTGCTTGATGGTTGCGAATGGATATTGGATATTGGTAGACCTAGTCTACTATTAGACTACTAGACTAGTACTCGTACCGTAGTGCCGTACCGTAGTAATGAATCGAGTTCGGATTTTGTGGTGGAAGAAAGAATAGGATTTAAATGCTCTGTCCATTCGACGTTCTTCGAGTCTCATGTACCAGTAAAACAATACCTGGTACTGCTATTCTTATTATTACTATCATGTTATACCGTACCTGGTACCAGTAATATTATTTTGAGCAATGGTGGTTGAAAACTTAGTGCTACTGGTACGGCTTATTATAGGAAGAGAGCGCATTTCAGCGTTAGCGCAGCGACTTGACGACATCTTTTCAGGAAGGCTTTGGAACCTGGTAGCCATGGGCCGCCAAGAGATTAGACAATACCCACAAAGGAGCATTAGGGCTGCCGCACGAAAGATTGACTTGCCCCACGGGGGAATCAGAATGCTCAAAAGCATGGCTGGGCCGACACCGAAGGCCACAGCTTGCCCACACTTTTCCGGAAAGGGCCTCTCCAAGATCGATCGAGCACACGGTGGCTCCAATATGGCGATCAACAATCTAACTACCGCGAGCTGGAGCAGACATAGCAAGTTGGGTTTCATCGACTTGCGAAAATGCCAATAAAGTTCCCAACATTGTTTACTGGCTCCCTGTCACCTTCTACCCCTCGTTCGGCCGAATTTCAGTGTCGGTGCTGCATTCGTAAACATTTTTTCTTTCCTTCGCTCCAGACTTCACAGGTACTACTGGCATGGTCCACCAAGAAGATTTTGATGCGCAGACGTTTATCCATATGAAGGCCTACAGTTTTTACGCCTGGGTGGTCCTGGATTCTGGCGAAACCGTGAGAACCAATTAAAAAAATAATTGATTTGGTGATAAACAGATGTTCGCGTTGTATTCTCTCAACCAGGGGAGAATTATTCATCAATACAAGACGCCGAAACTGATGTTTGACGTTTGACCATCACAACTCGAGAACACTTCTTGAATTGCCCAATGCTGCACTAAAAGAATCCAACACCACAAGAAGACAACACAAACATCATTAGTTTTCACAGGCTACATACTAACCTCAATTCCACTTTGTATGGAAGAATTGGGTTCTCAATACTTCAAGATCATTTTGGGAAACGAAGAGCTATTGTAAGATTTCATTCTTTTGTTGCTTTTACGTTTGTCGCACGACGGACGCCAGCGTTCTCTCACTAGACCCCTCCCCCCCCAAAGTGACTTGCTGGAGGTGGCGAGGAAGCAGATCATTTGCACGGTGATAGCGGGCTATTTGCTGGCATCTTTGTCGAAAGCCCTCTTTCGCTACATCCATCGTCCTCGTGTCGGCCCTAGTGATTCATTGTGGGCTGAACGCAGCAATAGGTACCATCGACGCCAATTGTGCAATCGCATAAGTAGCCGACAACATCGTAGTACCAATAGCTACTACAGCAAGAGTAAGAGAGCCATGCAACGTATGAGGACGCTAAATCAGACACTTTCGCAGGACACTGATAATTCCAGTCAGAGGTCTCTTGGCAAACCTAAATCCACCTATCTGCCTCCTAGTCGAACCACATCGACCACAAGCTTTAATGGATCTGGATCGGTGGCATCGCAATCATCTATTGATCCGCCAGTATTGATTTATCATGAAAGCGCAAGATCTATTGTTTTTCGAGATCATCTGCGGCGTGCTGTCAAGAAGGAGCAGGAGGGCAACAATTGGATGGACGACAGTGGTAACAAGCGCACAGTCACGACCGAATTCGTAACCGAGTTGGCAGATGCCAATCGAGATACCATGGATTATGTTCCTCCAGACGATATGATTGCTTCGAGTAACAAGGAGACAGTCGAAAGAAATACAGATGCAGAAACAGGTTTATTACTTCAGGGACACGGCGAGGACGAAAATGCGGATGAATTGGATTCAGTTGTGACGCCCTTGCCTTTGTCGTCGTCATCCTCGAGTATTGCAAATTGCTTTCAATCTTCCATTTCTCCACTTCCAAAACTTGCCTTGGGCCCCAATGATGAATTGCAGTCCCTTATTGATAGCGCCACGGGACAAGACAGAGACGTTGACCGTAATTGGACAGAAGCGGAACAGGAAGTTGTCAACATGCTGGCAAATCAGCAAGCACTCGTGAAAACAATCAAGAACACTGAATGGACTTCATTTTTGCACCGTTTTCAAATCTCCAATCCACGTAACCAAAATAGCAAATACCCTACGGAACACGACGACATTTCACCCGATGATATTTACCCTTTTAACAGCTTTGTCACCAGTTGTTCCTTGTTGCCACCATTCGGGCAAAAAATGAGAGCGTACGGTTCCAACACGTCTTACACTGTCGGTGTCGTCTTTGCGATGCCTGACCAACATAGTCTTTGCAATGGCAATAATAACGGCAATGCGAATGATACGACAGCGCTAACCGAAGATGAAGCCGGCACTTTGACCAAGACGTGGAGCTGGCCTGCTGGGTATTCCGCCAAGACGGAATTCAACATTGACTGTCGAGGGAATTTAATCAATGGTCGGGACGACGCAAGAGTCTCGCTGAATCAATTACGGGAATACAATATTGACTATGTGACTAAGGAGGACTACGGTATGTTGTTTTTGTAAGCTGGCTGCTGTTCTACTCTATAAACTCTTGCACACTTACATTTTATTTCATAATGAAAACAACAGTGCTTTCTGGAAGGTTGATTAAAGGTGGATTAATGACAGTACCTTATAATGAAATTTACGTCCGTGTGGGAGGTCTGAGCCGTATTGTTAATGGCAAGGACGTAGTGACAGGAGAAGCTCGATTCAGAAGTTTCGATAAGGGACTTGGTTTGCCAATCGCGCTATTTGTGAGAACGGCCACTTACGGGCATTTGGTGTCGATGATAAGGACCAGAGCCAGGTTATCACACGTTTTGGGCGAGACTCGCATCCGCGACATTCCTCTTCTCATGATTACCCCAGAACAAGGCGTTCGAGTATTCACCAAACAGTTGGAAGCGCAGTTGCTCAAAGACGCTTCACAACGCTTGAATCCTTTTCAAAACCCCACCATTGCCCATAAGACGACAGTCAACTCTACCGGCGGCGAACAGCTGGAGACAAAATTGGAAGAGCTTCTTGATTTAGACGAGAACGTACGAAGACTGCTCACGCCAGAAGAATGTGCACGAATTGCCGGCGGCTTTGGCGCCACAGATGAAAGCGTGGCAACGATTCTCAAAGAGGCTATGCTAAAAGACAAGCAAGAGAATAAGGATGGTGAAGCGGGGAATTGCAGAGAAGGACATTTACAAAATATAGTGAACGAGGGCCTGGCTGCCGCTGTCCGATCTGGAGACTACTACACGTCTCGGCAGTTGCTCATTCTTTATTCCTTGGTAGCCTCTAAAGGGTTGGAAGATGATCTTGACGATATTGATTGCGAAAGTCTACCCTCTATGAACGAAAAATCGACTGCGGAAAGTAAATTTTTGAAAGACAGAACCCCCGTCTCCGAGCTTCGGGAATCAATCAACACGCTAAGTACCAACCTCAATCCACCACCTCCCCCGCCACTGGACACTGACCGCCTACGCGGCGCAACAAATTCTGATGGCTTATTATCCGTGTTAGGCGCAGCCCAAGTTCTAAAGGCGATGCAAGATGGAACGGCTAAAACACGTACTGAGGAGGTTATTTTAGCTTTGGACGAATGGATTGAACACGGGGAACAAAGTATGGCCTTCCGCCTGGCCTCCTGGAGATCTCAGCGAGCCGCTCAAGGAGACTTGAAGATCGCCATGGCCGAAAATTCAAGTTTTATGGCATTTGTGTCAAACAAGGCAATCTCGAATCGCAAAGCTTTTGTTGCGCAATTGAAGCAAGCTGTACAGTCAACTGACTTCAGCGACGCTCGTTTCGTGGCATGCATAGAAGCTGTTCTCAACCGCATGCATTCACCGTGTTTGCGTCTCGAATTACTGCAGTACGTGGTGGGTTTGGACAATCGCTACTCGGTTGCTCACGTTGCAAGAAGCGTAGAGCTTGCCAAGACCTGCTTGGGGATCTATCGATAGAACATAAAAATGACTTAACTTCAAATCTGGATTCAATATTACACAAAAAAAACTGGAATGTCTAATTTACGGGGATCACAACTATGGCGCCCGCCAAGGCTACCCGAGGGCGACCATTGGCATCCCAAAGGGTGTTAGAGTTGATCACAACCAGACCACACCTTCCAAGGAGGATAGGATCTGCTTTGGATTTAATATTACACAGATTTGGCTGGCTAGATATTTCAATCATTTCCCACAAGGTTTTTTTGCTAGATATGTAGGATTTGCGGAAGTTGGCTTTTTGAATTGAGCGACTTGAATCAGTCCTTCAAACCAGAAAGTTCCAAACAAATTTGGAGCGCCCTTGATGTCTTTATGAAGCAGGCGATGGAAGGCCGCAGGTAATGAAGTAGCAGTAATGACCAGAATCATAGTATTGAAGCATTAGCGGATGCCTCGCAGCATGTCGCACTAAAAAATACAGTAGATTCACAAGCGTCAATCTTCTCTAGCATGTTTTATTTATGTTTACCGTTTTCCGGTGCTGTTGGTTTGTCACCACGATTTTCAAAGAAGCCTTTCTTATCTTTCGATATGGCTCTTCGAACGCGTCGTCTTTCCAAGTGTCGGCTCGTCAAGTCTCTGATATAGCCACAGAACAGTTTGCCATCCGGTGATTCTACCTCTTGAACTCCAAGCTCAATTTTCAACTCTTTGCCATCCTTACGTACGGCATCGACTTGACGTTTTCGGCCGATCACATTCTTTTGGCCTGTCCTCAAATAGGCTTGAATGTATATATCGTGCTTGGCAGCGTGTTCTTTGCCACAGATTATGCTAACGTTGCGACCCACCAATTCATCTCGCCGATAGCCAAAAAGATGGCAGGCTGCATCGTTGAAATTTTGAATAATTCCTTCCTCGTTGATCTGGAACATGGGATCGAAGGAGCTGTTGATCATTCCTTGCATCAAATCTGCCTTCAGTTTCATTTCTTGAGAGTGTTTCTTTTCCGAAGACAAGTCTTTCAGAAATGCGCAAAAAACAGTTTTTCCATCGATACCATAGTCCTCACAGCTCACTTCTTGAACCCCTAATTCCATACTAAATTCAGACCGATCTTTTCGTCTGGCGGGGACTTCTCGTTTCTTTCCAATGATTTTTTTGATCCCAGTGTCCCTGTAATTCTGTAAGTACTGGTCGTGGCTTGCTGCATGACCTCCTCCACAGATAATTTTGATATTCGAACCGACTAATTCCTGATTGGTCCAGCCAAAAACTTTTGTGGCAGCTTCATTGCACATTAATATGCTACCATATTCATCAATGCTTAAGACCGGATCAAAAGATGCATTCAAAATGCATTTCAGACTTGTGCCTTCCTTGGCAAACGGATTGTTCATGTAATTGTGATCACTTTTTGGCTTGACGTAGCCACACATTAATATTTGGTTTTCACAACATGGACATTGGCCAAGTTTGGATAGCCGCAACGATGCCGCGAATTCTGTGCCATTTGTACGCTTGCAAACCACGTCTTGTTCTTCGTGCATTCCATTGTCATTAATACCAAATCGACGGTTATCATTCCGAGTGCTCTCCTTCACACTGTCAGAGCTACTTCGAAGAGCAATGGCGTCATTTTCCAAGAGCGCATCAAATACATTTTCACCAGCAGTTGCAAAACTCCAAAAAAAGGAATAATGATAGGAATGAGAGGGATCTCCTGCGTGCTTGTCGAAGTGGCGATCCGTCGTTTCAAAAAGCAGGCGTTTAGCGGAAGGATTTTCGTAAATAATGTTTCCTTGGGAGTTCATCAGGAAGGCAGCCTCTTTCGTCTCGCTGAGTGTGGCTGCCACGAGTTGTGCCGAGGCGCACAGGGGTACAGGCATTATATTATTATCTTAATTTATCTATGGGCAGGCAACGGTGCATGAGAAATGAGAAAGTGCACCAGATACCAGATCACACACTGTTTCCTCTGTCTGCTCACTTTCTACTACCAGGGTAGTCGACTTCTTTGCTTCTCAGTGTGAGTAAACCACCCCCTAGCTAGTCCTAGTAGACTAGTAGTAGTAGTAGCTAGCTACTAGTACTCTAGTCTATGTCTACTCTAGAGAGTACTACTAGTAGTACTAGCTAGCAGTAGTACCAGTACTACTACTAGTACTAGTAGAAGTAGACTACTACAGTACTACTAGCTACTAGCTAGAGAGTAGCTACTAGTAGTAGTTGTACTACTCCTTAGTACAGTAGCTACTCTAAAGTGGTAGTAGACTAGTCTACTACCCCCAGCTAGACTACTGCCTACTCTAGCTAGTAGCTAGTCGGTACTACTACTCTAGTCTACTACTACTACTCTATTCTACTACTCTACTCTACTTCTACTACAGTAGCTAAGTACCACCCAGCAGTACATACGAGTACTTGAATTATGCTTTTGCTTACATTTTAATTAGCGTTAAGGACTATGTAATCGGCGGGGAGACAACGAGCGAACGCTACCGCGTTCTCTCGACTATGCCAGCTCTCTAGGGCTACGTTTGGCTAGGTAGGGTGGTTTGGAGAAACTCGGCAATTTACTAGGGCCGACCTTTTCTCCGTTCCGAGG
>Ga0100402_1000515_pt1 | contig 45327 bp, 43 predicted proteins | sample CryGeyme20150102_FD_80419 | JGI IMG/M metagenome (GOLD analysis project Ga0100402, IMG submission 80419) | Groundwater microbial communities from Crystal Geyser aquifers in Utah, USA - Crystal Geyser metaG 2015-0102 | ecosystem: Environmental > Aquatic > Deep subsurface > Groundwater | place... | reverse complement strand
GAGTGAAATAACCGATGTCACAGTACAAGATATCCTTGCAAGAGGAACTTTCTCAGTGAAGAACTCAAAGAGTCTTCCAGCAAGTTATATAAATAACCTTCCAGAATGACAAACACTCACTGGAGCTACCAGCTTCACTCCATGAACCGTAACCCTTACAGCTCCTCTCATCTATGATGGAAGTGTAGAAAACTTGAATGATAGTAATGTTAAAAATATTTTGTGAGAAAACATTATTTCCTATTATAAAAATTCAAATATAACATGATATCCATACGATAATTATCCATCTGTATCAGAAAGAAATAATATTGATATAGTTAATAATTTAATTTCTGCTTGAATAGCTTGATTAAATACAGATATTATTACTTTGTCTGAACTTCCTGAAGCACAAGAAGAAGTTATAGCAAGTACTGGTGTATGATGTGAATTCGATGTACACAATTTTAATGAATGTGATTTCCAGTAATTTATAACTTTGATTTTTCATAATGAAAAAAATATTTAAAACAATATCTATTCAATTGAGTCTATTTGTCTTGCTAATTAGTAGTTTTTGAATTATTTATGCAGCTTGGAATGATAGTGTAAGTCCATGAAATCCTCTTACGGCTGAAAGTTGGAATGAAATAGTAGACAGAGTAAGTGTTTTTAATATTGATGGTTGAAATATTTGAATTGGTTTAAGTTCTTCTTATCCTTTATCTGTTAAGTGACCAAATAACAATGGTAATCCAGCTTTCTATGCTCAAAATCCAAACAGAGATATTGCGGCTACTTTTGAGGGGAGGAATAACAGTGCTGCATTTCCTAATGGTTTAGCCTCAATTAATATTGTTAATAATGCTGCTGTTACTTGACGTAGATCTTGAGTTCGATTGGGACTGTCATGAATACCAGAATCAGTTATACTTTCTTCTATAACTCATGAAGAAACAACAGCTACGTGACTTCCGTGAGTAAACGGTTATGGTGATTTTCTAATAGCAACTAGAAGTTCATGAGGCATAACAGAAAAAATACGAGTTACTAATTTTTGAAATGTTTGAATTTGAACTTCTACTCCTTGATCAAAACTTTCTGTTGTGGGACTACAGAGTGGTACGAGTTTGAGTGATGCAGGACTAGACAGTACACCTATATGAGCAGTATGTATCGCAGCTGATGGAGATATATATGTAGATACAGATGGTGTATGTAATTAGAATATATTATATAAAATTGTTTATGAAAAAAATAATAAAGACAACATGAATACAACTGAGCTTATTTGTTTTACTTATAAGTAGTTTTTGAATTATTTATGCCGCTTGGAATGATACAGTAAGTCCTTGAAGTCCCCTTACAGCAGAGAGTTGGAATGAGGTATTACAAAGAGTAAGCATATTTAGTACTAGTAATTGAAATCTTTGAATTTGAAATTCAAATCCAGAAGCCCCTCTTCATGTCCAATGATCTGTGAAAATTTCTTCACAAGAATGAGCAGGCGCTCCAAATTTGACTTTAGAGTGAAATAGTACTTCTTCTTGGTGATCAGCTTTTAACTTATGAGCGCTAAATGATGCTGGAGAATCTATTACATATGCTCATTTTATATCAGATGTTCAAAGCAGGGTTGATGGTTCAGAAAGTGCAAGACTCATAATACGAAATAGACAAACTTCAAATTGAAATTTTCCTTCAAATGCTATTGTGATTGATGGAAGCAATGGTAATAATGTTTGAATTTGAAATTCAAATCCTTGATCAAAACTCTCTGTTTCCTGATTACCTTCAGGTACAAGCTTGTCTAATGCAGGTTTAGATTCTACTTCAGCATGAGCAGTCTGTATTGCAGTTGATGGTGATATGTATATTGATACTGATGGTGTATGTAATTAATTTTCTTTTAAAAAAATGAAACAAATATTAAAAACTCTCTGAATTCAACTGAGCTTATTTATTTTACTTATAAGCAGTTTTTGAATTATTTATGCAGCTTGGAACGATGTCGTTAGTCCATGAAATCCACTTACGGCTGAGAGTTGGAATGAAATTGTGAAAAGAGTTAGTCCATTTAATGTTGATAATGGAAATATTGGTATAGGAACAAATAATCCAGAAAATTTCATTCATATTTTAGGCTCTGATAAACAAGCTTGAATACTTCAAGAAAATATTGACGGTTCAGCTTGATGATTATATCCATCAATAACTCAGTATGCCTATAATGCTTGACATGCTTGATTAGTTTGATGAAGATCAAGTGGAACGAAGCAAAGTCCTGGAGTGGCTCCAGCAAATGTAACACTTCAAACTATGGTCTGAAGAGCTCACGACTGAAGTCAGTTCAAGGAAGTTTGAAGAATTAGTATAAAAAGTTGAGATAACTTTTCTAATTCTGAGATAGATTGAAAAATTGAGTTTCAAGTAAGGGATAATGACTGAGCAAACACTGCTATGGTTATTATTGAGAATTGAAATGTTGGAATTTGAACTTTAACCCCTTGATCAAAATTCTCGGTAGTATGACTTCCAAGTTGAACAAGCTGACTAAATGCTTGACTTGATGGAAGCTCTGTGTGAGCTGTATGTATTATGTCTGATGGAGATATGTATATTGATACTGACTGAGTATGTAATTAAAAATAAAATCGATAGAAAAACTCTCAAGTTCCGAGAGTTTTTTTACTTTTTTCTTCTTCTGCTTATACTCTTTGTAAGCCTAAAATATTAAAGGCTTATTTGAAATTCTTACCTTTCTAATAGTTTTGCATAAGTTTTATAATATATTTCAGGCACTATATTTTTTAATTTATGATATATGTACGGACTCTCAGATACTACCGCTATAACTATGCAGCCTCTTAAAAAAACCTATGAGATTGCTGGAAAAAAACTCTCGTTTGAAACAGGGAAATTAGGTCTTCTTGCTAATGGAGCTATTACGATGAGTGATGAGAATGGAAATATGCTTTTTACTACAGCTGGAATTAAAGAAGCAGGACTTAATGAAAAGGCAGATTTTTTTCCACTCGTTGTGGATTATCAAGAAAAATACTACGCTGCTGGGAAGATTGGTGGAAACAGATTTATGAAAAGAGAAGCTAGGCCAAGTGAGGCAGCAACACTTACTTCAAGAATGATAGACAGACCTATTAGACCAATGTTTCCAAAATGAATGATAAACGATACTCAGATTATCGCTACAACCCTTTCAAGTGATAACAATTGTGAAATGGGAAGTTGGGGAATCACTTCCGCTTCACTCGCTCTTATGGTTGCTGGAGCTCCGTTTGAATGACCAGTATCTGGAGTAAAAATTGTTTTAAATCATGATGGCTCATATACATTTGATCCAGACTTTGAGTGTGAAAATGCTGGAAAGCTGCATCTTGTTGTTGCTGGTACGCTTGACGCTCTTACTATGGTTGAAGCTGGAGCAAATGAAGTTTCAAATCAGGAAATGCTGGATGCTCTCTCACATGCTCACGAGATTATTAAAGAGCTTTGTAATGCGCAGCTTGATTTTGTCAAAGCTTATGAAACTCAGTATGGAGAAATTCATAAGATAGAGCCGAGTTTTAATCTTCCAGATACGAGTCTGTATGACCATGTAAGAGAATTCCTCACGGAAGAAAAAATGCAAGCTCTCTATAATGTATGAAAAAAAGAATTTCAAGCTGTACTTGATAGATTTGATATTGAAACAAAAGACTTCCTACTTGAAAAAGAATATATGAGTGAAGAGGATGATACCTCAGGCGTTGGAGCTATGGTCTATAAGCGAGTGAAAGAAGTGATGAGAAAAAATATTCTCAGTACATGAACTCGTCTTGATGGACGAAAAACGGATGAAGTTCGAAAAATTAAATCAGAAGTAGGACTCCTTCCACGAACGCATGGATCAGCACTGTTCCAAAGAGGGATGACACAAGTACTCAATATCTGTACACTCGGTGGACCTGAGGATAATATGCTCGTTGATGGTATGTTTGATGAATCTACCAAGAGATATATTCATCATTATAACTTTCCTCCATATTCAGTTGGGGAAGTACGAATGATGCGAGGAGCCGGTCGTCGAGAAATTGGACATGGAAGGCTCGCAGAAAGAGCACTCGAACCAGTACTTCCGAGTGAAGCTGAGTTTCCATATATGATTCGAACGGTTTCAGAGGTTACCACATGTAACGGATCAAGCTCTATGGCTTCTGTATGTGGTTCTACTATGAGTCTTATGAATGCATGAGTTCCAATTAAAAGACCGGTTTCAGCTGTAGCTATGGGGATGATTTATGACGAAGATTCAGGAGAGTATAAGATTCTCTCAGATATTCAGGCGCAAGAAGATTTCCTCTGAGACATGGATTTCAAAGTGGCAAGAACCGCAGAGGGTATTACTGCCATGCAAATGGATGTAAAAATAAAATGACTTCAAATGAAAGTATTTGAGGAAGCATTTGCTCAAGGTGAAACAGCTACTATGTATATCCTTGATGAAATGCTCAAAACTCAAGCAGAAGTTGCTTCAGAGCTTTCTCCATATGCTCCACTAATTATGAGTATGCAAATAGCTGAGTCTCAAATTAGAACTGTTATTGGAAAAGGTGGAGAAACAATTCAAAAAATTCAAGCAGATCATGATGTAGTGATTTCGATAGCAGATGATGGACTTGCTACGATTACTGCTAAAACACAAGAATCCGGAAAAGCTGCTATTGATGTCATAAAAGAAATTCTCTGGGTTCCTGAGGTTGGGTACATTGGTTCATGAAAAATTGTAAAACTCATTGATGGAGTTGGTGCCATTGTAGAGTTCAGGGGGAAACAATCAGGTATGATTCATATCTCAAAACTCTCTAAAGAAAAAGTAGCAAAAGTTGAGGATGTGGTAAAAGTAGACGACATGGTAGATTTCGAAATTATTCAAGTTGACCTTGCAAAGGGAAGAATTTGACTCAAACGTATGGAAAAATAATAATATTAATCAGATATTATGACAATTAATAAGTACAGGAATTATATATTCTATATAATTATTCTTCAATTCATTTTAACATTTTTACTTTTTACTTCTTTTCAGCGTATATTATTACTTCCAGTAAATATTATAGAGCATGTTATGGGTATAGTATATTTTATTATTTTATGATATATGCTATATTTATTTGTTATAAAGAAAGCATATAAAGATATTAAAAAATCAATTTGAAATATATTATTATGGATTCTATTTATAATTTTAGTTTTCTTCACAAGTCAGGATTATTTTTATACAATTATTACTCCACATCCTCTATTTCATGATTCATACTATATTTAACATATAAAAAACTCTCATAAAGAGAGTTTTTTATATCTTGCTTTGCAATAAAAATATTTTTTAGTATATTTTATAATATAGTACTTATTATATAAAATTACTAATTTTGTTATCAAAAGTTGAGTGAATTGATGTACCTGATTTTTCATTTGAAACATTTGATGAATTTGAAAAATCGAGAAAATCTATACGAAAATTTGTAGATAGAATTCTATCAATTCAAAAATGAATCGAGTTTATCGCGGAGAAAAAAGCATGAATCGATGAAAAAAAATGGAAATGTATATATAAAATAATTGAAGAAGCAAGAACGAGAAATAATCTCTCAAAGAGTGAAATTGATATTTCTTGATGATTTGTTGCAAAATTATATTTAATATTTTGAGACAAGCATTTAGTATCACTTCTTGTTCTTTTGATTGAGAGTGGAATTCTCTCTATTAGTGATAATAGAGTGAACGAAATACTTATAGAATTAGAAAATAAATTATATGCTACTCATGATTTGCCTGGTGTAGATTTACTGAGAACGAGAACTGAAATCATATCAGAATGATGAGAGAAGAGATACGAATGAGTATTAACAGATAATTATTTTGATAGAAAAGATGTTCTTCTAAAGAAGAATGGAGGAAGGCAGCTAAGAACTCGAGAACGAATATTAACAGATTGAACTATTACAGAAACCCTTACAGGAAAGAGAAAAATTTGATCGATATGAAAAGATAGAGAAATGGCATTATCAAAGTTTTTTGAAAAGTTATGAGAAGATGTTGATATAGAAAAAATTGAAAAATTCATGAAAATTTTATTAGAAGATGAAATGAATATTCATGATATGGAGGCATTAGAAGATATACTTGAAATTCTGAGATTTTTCGTAAATAGATCAAAAATTAAGCTCCGTTCTTCTATGAAAATTCAGGGAGCAAAAGTTGAGTTAGAATATTATCCTTGAATAGAGGCTTCTAAAACTCAGAGCTGATATATGAGACCATTTGTTGAAATGGAGGCAGAGACATTAGAGCAGTCAGAAGAAGTTCGAAGACTCATAAATTTATATGGAGATCATATTATTCTTGCAACTGATGGTTCTGAGTGAGCATTTGAATTTGATTGAGCTGGGGATTCATATTTACGTTTTTGAAATGGAGGAACGATTGATAGTAGAGTTCATCAAGCAAAAGAAAGAATAAAAAGACTCGCTATGAGAAAAATGAGCCAGTGATACTTTGATACATTTAACATATAAATTAAAACCCTACATTGGGTTTTATTTTTTGGGTATAATATGTTATACTATTTCATATATTTTTTATTACAGAAGATGCTCGAAAAAGAAATTAAAATTCTAGAAATTAATAGAGAAGAAATTGTAGCAAAACTTGAAGAACTCTGAGCTGAAAAAACCTTTGAATGATTTATTCATGATATTTATTATGATTTTCCAGATGATGCTCCAAAAAATAAAATGGAAGCAAATGGACGAATGTTTCGCCTCAGACAAAAAGGGGAAGAGCATATTTATACTATCAAAAATAAACGAAAAGAAATTCGAAAAAAAGAAAAAGTCGTAGCAAAAGACGAGCATGAAACTCCAATCTCAAATATCGAAAGCTTTGCAAAAGTTTTAGAGAAATACGGAATGGAAAAAACAAGAGAAAAAAAGAAGCATAGAATTTCCTATAAGCTTGAAAATATGGAATTTGATTTTGATGTCTACGAGGATATTCCAGAATTTTTAGAAATAGAAGGTCCAGATGGAAAGACTATTCAGTCGTGGGTCAGAAAACTCTGACTTGAATGATATGAGCAAATGCTCTGAGGCTCACGAAAAATATTCAAGCATTATGGAGTTCCATATCTCCATATAGATTCATAAAAAAATATCTCCTTTTGGAGATATTTTTTGTAAACAATACATATATAAAAAATCTCAGAATACTCTGAGATTTTTTATACTTATGCCATGCTCGAAACAGCTTTGAGAGGAGTTTTTTTGAAATTGTGTCAGAGCGCTTTTTCAACTTTTTTTACAGAAGCATTTCTTTGATCTTTTGCAACCTCCATTCTAATTTCAGCAATTTTATCCATAGTTTCTTGGAATTTTGTCCATTTTTCAGCAAGCCCAGAGTAGACTACTCCGAGAGAATATTTAGAGCATGAACTCGCTCGCTCTATTCCATGAGATTCGATAATCTCAAGAGACTTACAGTTATCGGAGAGTGATTTACTCTCTATAATAACAAGATTATCAAGGGAAATATTTTCCGCTTTTTTATTTCGTAGATCTTTTACAGAGATATTAAAATCTATGGTAAGTCTTTCTTCACCTGTATTACTTACAAGCGTAAGTCTATTGTATTTTGTCTGCATAGCTGGAGAAATATCTGGAGCTTTTTCGTTGTACATACTTTGAAATACTCCTTCAAAAAATCGTTTTTTTCCTTTGGTCATAGTTCCATGTTCTTCTGCGGGAAATTGATATCTAAATTTTTTAGTGACTCCATTTTCTTTTTGTTTATATTCAAAAAATGCGAGATCTCCAGCATCAGTATAGTGACGAGTTCTGATTTTTGTTCTGCTTGGAACTTTGTTTTGATGTTGATTATAAAAGAGATATTCTTCTGTATCCATATAGACATTATCATAGAGGAAAACTCTTTTCCCATCAATTTCAAGAGCTTTGAAATCTGTCGAGAGATCTGAGAGGATTTCTAAAAATTGTTTTTCAGTAAGAAGAAATTTTCTATCTATTCTTTTGAGATAGCTTGCGGTTGCATTAAGCTCTGTGAGATTGATAGCAGAAAAACCAGAAAGTCTATTAAGTAGTGCATATCCCATAATTGTATTTTTATTTTTTCATATAAAATAGTAAGAAGGGTATGTATTAGTTTGTATTCCTAAAACTTCTACATCTCATCTATATAAAAATTCTATCATACAAAAAAATAATTGTGAAGAATAAATAAGTTTATTTTTTAGAGAATGCATTGACTTTTTTATTTTTTAAAATATATTATTTTTCCAACGAAGAACTGTCTTCTTGTAGGACTGGTGAAGTTGAAATGGGAGGATATACAATGGATGCAGGAAATGTAGTTTTCTATTTTACGGTTCTGTGCCTGACGGGCATTGCCGCAATGTATTCATACAGCTTTTACCGGCTGTTTGTGAAAAATCTCTCAGAATGGAAGATCTCAATCTGATTCCATTCCAGGAAAAAAAAGGGCTGCATTTGCAGCCCTTTTTCATTTATGAATTTTTTTCTGTGATAACTTTTAGTTTCAGTTTTTCAGTTTTTCCATCATCGATATGTTTAAGATAGTAGCCATCAATCACTTTTGCAGTGAGTAAATCTCCCCATACATTCACAGCGGTACGAAACATATCAAGCAGTCTATCAATTGCTAGAATTAGTCCGATTGCTTCTATCGGAAGTCAGATTGAGAGAAATACGGTAGTGAGTATAACAATCCCAGCTCCTGGTACTCATGCAGCTCAAATGGAAGCAAGAATTATCATAATTACTACCGTGATTTGCTGCATGATACTTAAATCTATTCCTATAACTTGGGCTACAAATATAGCAGCTCATGCTTGATAGAGAGCAGTTCCGTCCATATTTACAGTTGTTCCAATAGGAAAGGTAAATTTTACAACTTCGTCAGAGAGTTTTGCATTTTCTCTCGCAACCCGCATAGAAACTCACATAGTTGCACTGCTAGATGAAGTAGAAAATGCAACAAGTATAGCTTCTTTTACTTTGAGGAAATATTTCCATGGATTAAATTTTCATACAAAATATCATATGGCCGTGAGCGTAACACAAGCATGAAGAGTCAGAGCAAGGAGTGAAACTCATGCAAATGGAAGAAGTTTTATAATACTCTCAATCCCGCTTTCAGCCACGACTCAAGATACAATGGCAAATACTCAAATTGGAGTGAGAAGTATTACCCAAGAGATAAATGTGAGAATGGCAGAATTAATTGTTTCAACAATTGATTTTACGTGGAGTATTTCTTCTCTTTTTGCTGACACAATTAATGCAACTCAAAATATGATTCACATAGTCACAATTTGCATGGCATTGAGCGTCACAAATGATTCAACAATATTATCTGGTATGAGTGAGAGGAGAAATCATGAAAAACTGAGCGTGGTTACTTCTGCTGCTTCATAGTTTTCAAATTCAAAATTCACTCAAGATCCAGGTTTTAAAATATTCATTAGGAGGAGCGATAAACTTATAGCCAGGGTAGTAGTGAGCATATAATATCAAAATGTTCTCAGTCCAATACTTCAGAGTTTTTTCATATCACCAAGTGATAATATGGCGCTCAGAATAGAAAATAAAAGTAGCGGCGCAAGAAAGGTTTTGAGTAACTTCATAAATATATCTCCAATCCAAGATATTTGCTGAACCATTTCTGGAAAATATATTCCAGCAAGTAAGGCCAATCACAATGATACTATAACCTGAAGTTCTAATCTTTTTGAGGCCTTTTTCACAATTTTATTGAGCTTTTTGAGCTTCATAATATATGTAATATAGGAAATAAAAAAGTATTAATCCACTATTATTTCTAATGTGGCTGAGTGTTATTGGTATCTATATACTACCATAGCTAAAATCTCTCGTAAAAAAAATACCAAGATTCTCTCTTGGCATTTTTTTATTTATGGCATTAATATTCTTTATCCTACAAAATATATGATGGATGTATAACTTATTGCAGAAATCAAAGCTGAAGCTGGAAGCGTAATAATCCATGAAAGTATGATTTGCTTGAGCATTGATTTATCAAGATATTCTTTTTCTTTTCTCCCAGAAATTTTTCTTTCGACTTCTCTATAAATTCAGATACCAAATATACCTCAAATTGCAATATGTGTAGAACTCACTGGAAGTCCAAGAGCACTGGCAATAATTACTGTGATTGCAGCAGAAAGGGCAACACAATATGCTCTGACTTGGTTCAGTTTTGTAATTTCATTTCATACCGTTTTGATAAGCGTACTTCCGTATACTGCAAGTCCGATAGCAAGACCAAGAGCTCCAATAATCATAATCCAAATAGGAATACCAACATCTCAAGCAGCTATAGTTCAAAAAGAAACAGTATCATATATAGCAGCAAATGGTCCAATAGCATTTGCGACATCATTCGCTCAGTGAGCAAATGAGAGGAGCGCTGCAGAAAATACGAGAGGAAGATTAAAGAGTCTATTAATTGATTTTTTTGAATTTTTAAAGAATCATTCATATTTTATTAATAGCTTTTTGACTACAAAATATGTCAGAATCGAACACAAAATTCCAAGTAAATATGCCTGATAACTTTCTACATGTACAATTTGTTTCAGACCTTTCATGATAAGATAGCTGGTAAATGCTCCAGTCATCAGTGCTACATATACTGGAACCCATCGTTTAGCAGCACTATGTCTATCTTCACGCTTCATAATTGTTTTGTCTATACTCCAGAGAAGTAAAGCCGCAATTCAACCTCATAAAACTGGAGAAATAACCCAACTAGCAATAATTTGACCTATTTTTTCCCAATGAATAACATCAAACCCAAGAGCAATTAGAGCTGCACCGATAAGTCATCCTATCACACTGTGAGTTGCTGATACAGGTGATTTTGTATATGTTGCTATATTTATCCAAACGGCTGATCCTAGCAGGGTAGCAAGCATAATCCCAATAAATACTTGAGGATTTGGAACACTACTGGCGTCTATAATTCCTCATTTAATAGTATTTACGACATCTCAACCAGCAATAATAGCTCAACCAGCTTCAAATATTCACGCAATAAGGATAGCTCATCCAATCGTAATAGCTTTTGCTCCAACTGCTGGTCCCATATTGTTTGCAACATCATTTGCTCCAATATTTACTGCAAGATAAAATGCAAGCATTGCTGCAATTATGATTATCAGGCTCGTAAAACCTCAACCATAATATCCAACGAGGAGTACAATGATAAAGAGAAATATAGCTGGAAGGAAGAGTTTTCAAAGTGTAGATTGCCCTTGAATATTATCTAGAAAAGCTTCTATTTTTTGAGTCATGATGACGTGTTATAAGTAAATATACAAAGAATAGTAACATATATGAAAATACTGTACAAAAAAAAGAGCTTGCCATAAGCTCTCTTTTATAGATTAAAAATATATTTATATGATTTCTTCTTGGATTTTTTTTACACCATCGAGGAATCACTCAAGATTCAAATCACATTTTCGTAATGGCTTATACATCTGGAGTTTTCTGAAAAGTTCTAAATTGAGATTATCATCTTCATCGAGGATATCTGAACCGTATTTTTCATGAAAGTACTCTGCATTTTTAAATTGATGCGTCCCGGCTGCTTTAAGAGGAACAATAATAGCGTGAACTCAGAAATAAAATAATTCCCAAAGGGTTGAGCTTCATCTTGTAATTGCTATATCACAAAGAATATATAGCTTTGCTAGTTCGCTTTGTGGTATAAATCAATAGGCTTTTACGTTAGTATATTTTAGAAGGTTTCTTTTTATTTCTGGATTATCATTGGTTCCAAGTATCACATGAAAAATTATATCACTACAATCTGGAAGAATTTTTATAAGATTTTCAAATATTTTTTCAGCTCCTTGACTTCCTCCTATTACGAGAACATTAAGTTGCTGGTTTTCCTCTTTAGAGAGTGATCGAACACTATCAAGCATTTCAGGATTCATGATATGCCCAGAGTGAATATATTTTTTCTTATCTGAGAGAGGATAACTGGTAAATACTTTTGTCGCAAGTTTACTCGTGATTTTATTTGCGAGTCACATAGTTGCATCTGACTCATGGATGTATATTTTTTTTCTGAGAACAAATGCAGCCAGACATACTGGAACCGAAACAAATCCTCATTTAGAGAAGACGAAATCTCCTTTATATCTCAAAATATAATAGATTGATTCAAAGAATCATGTTAGGTTTTTGAGTGGTTCATAAAAGTTTCGGAAATCAAAGTATCTTCTGATTTTTCCAGCCGCTATTTCATGAAACTCTATGTTATTTTTTTCTGCAGTTTCTTCCTCCATAGAATCCCTTTCTCAGAGCCACATCGCATCATATTTCTGTGTTTCGCAGAGATAATTATAGAGGCTAATATTTGGGGTGATATGTCCGCCTGTGCCTCATCCAGTGAAAATAATTTTTTTGTAGGGCTTCATGACTTAGAGTTTAATGTAGGATAATGCTTTTATTATGAAAGAATCAAGGGATTTTACAAATTTTAGTTGTGAGAAATAAGTGAAAAAAAGAAAAGCTGAGAATATTCCCAAGAGTGTTCCTGCAAAAATATCAAGAGGCCAATGCACTCACACAAGAATTCGAGCGAGATTCATACATATCATGATAGGAAAGAGTATATATCAAAGTGTTTTATATCAGGTAAATAGCAGGGCAGTAACAAAGGCTATACTGACTGTTGCATGGTCAGAGGGAAAACTTTTTGATGGAATAGTATTTAAAATAAGATTTCAAGTACTTTCTAAATACAATTCTGGCCTTTCTATGTCTACGAAAAGTTTAATAATATAGGAAAGTATAATTCAAGTTACGCACGCATAAAAAATATGTAGCAGCTTTTTTTTCTCATGGGTATCTTTTTTTGTAGAAAATGTGTAATACTGCCACATTCATAAAAGAAAAAGTGGAAGAAAAAATATAGGAAGGTCTGCAAGAATTCCTATAAAAGGAAGAGTAGAAAACTGTGAGAGAAAAACAAAAATTTGTGTGTTTAATTCCAGCATACAAGGTGGTTACATATTATGAGCTGTATCATAACCTAGAATTGAGAAAAAACAACTTTGAAAATGCATTTTTTGTACTATACTTAGTGTATTATTTTTTGATTTTTATCAATGCAGTCGACAATGGAAACGAGATTAGAATGAACCCGTGATATGCTCCCAGAAGATCATAAGTATCTTACCTTTTTGAAGAAAGTTTTTCGTCATGAATTTAGAAAGAATGGTTTTAGGCGTATTTCAACTCCAATGCTTGAAGAAACATCACTTCTCCGAAAAGTATATCCAGAAAATGAGAATATATATGGATTATACAATTTTGAGAATAAAGATGGTACTCCAGTTGCGCTTCTCCCATCTCCTACGGTTGGGATTATGAGAAGCTATCTTGAGAATGAAACTTTTGAAGAACTTCAACCAGTATACTACTATCATATGGAGAGAAGTTTTAGACAATCACGCCAAAGGAAAGAATTCTATGCGATAGGATGAGAAATAATCTGAGAATCTGATCCAATTATTGACGCACAGAATATATACATGCTTTTTACAGCTCTCAAAAAAATGGGACTGATTGAGTGAATGAAAATAAGAGTTAACTCTTATGGGAATGTGAAAGAAATGGATAAATACTTTGCAGAGCTTGAAAATTATTTTGCAAATAAAAAAGGAGTTATGTCTGAAAAGACAGCAGAGCTTTATGATTCTAATCCTCTTGCTGTATTTTTTTCTGCAGATGAGGATGATATGATTCTTGCTTCCGGTGCTCCGTCAATACTAAAGTTTCTCAAAAAAGACAGTAAAAAACATCATGAGGATGTTAAAATGTATTTGAGTGATTTGGAAATTCCATTTGAAGAAGATCATACTTTGTTTTTTTCTGAAGGATTTTATACCAACACTATTTGGCAAATAGAAGATAGTGAGGGAAGAATCATTGCAAGTGGTGGGAGGTACAATAATCTCGCAACCCAGATTTGAAGTCCAAAACCATATGGAGCTGCTGGTTTCTCTATTGATGTAGGACATCTTATAGATACTCTTCGAGGAAGACATATTTCAATCAAAAATAAAGACCAAATTGACTTATATTTTGTTCAGTTGGGAGAAGAAGCCAAAAGAGTAGTATTTCCTCTCAGTCTTGAGGCGAGAGCAAAAGGAATAAATACTATGACGTCACTTTGAACTCCTTCAATTAAAGAGCAAATGCTCAAAGCGCAAAGAATAGGATCAACCTATGTCGTTCTTGTAGGACTTATGGAAGCGCGAAACGGTGTATTTCAAGTAAGAAATATTCCAGCAGGGACGCAAGAAGAAGTAAAAAAAGAAGAACTTATTGATTATATTATTGGTAAAATTGGAGAAGATAAGCTTGATTTTTATGAACCAAGTAGAGATTTGCAGCAAAATGAGGCTCCAAAAATAGAGGAAGATAACTAATCTTTTGGTATGAACCTAATTCAAAGATATAAAGATGAATACAATGAACTTGGTGGATGAGCAAAGCTTATTCATAACTCTCTGTATGCTTTGAGTCTCATAATTTGATTATATCCAACAGGGGTCTATGATTCTTATTATAGAAACTACGTAAAATCTCGCGTGACGCAGCATCTTACCTTACCAAATGAAATAAATACAGAAGGTATGCTGTGACTTACTGTTGCTGCAGCAAGTACGGTATCACCTGGTTTTTCCTCATCCTCTCTGCAAACTTCAATTTCACTCGATAATCTTTGTAATGGGGTTGTGTGTCAGATATGAGTATTGCTGTGTACGAGCTCAAAAGAAAATTTTAATACTTGCGCATGAATGCTTGCAAGTTCAATATCTGAATAAAGTAATATGAAAACAAATCATGAAATTCTCCATGGGATATCACTACAGAATATTTTAGAAAAACTTATTGAAGTATATGGCTTTGGTGGCTTAGATGAGAGACTCAAAATGAATTGTTTTTCACATAATCCTAGTGTGAAATCAAGCTTAAAATTTTTAAGAACAACTCCTTGGGCGCGAGAGAAAGTAGAGTCTTTGTATATTTCATATATACAAGATATCTCATAAAAAAAAGTTCCATTGTGGAACTTTTTTTATGTAATTATAATTATACTCTGATTTTTGTTATTTTTTGTCCTGTTTTGAGACCTTTCTTTGTGATGGCTTTTCCTGTAACTCCTGCTATAAATACCACGAGTCATAGGAGGAAGTAAAAAATATCCACAGAGAGAGTTGGTGTTTCAACAAACATACCAGATATTATGAAAAGAATTATTGCGAAAACTATTTGCAAGATTCTTGTTCGTCCTCTTGAGAGAAGGTTAATATCAAGTCCTCATAAAACAAGAGGAATTATTCCAATCCCCATAATAATATATGAGATGTATTGTTTACTCGTTGCATCCAAATTAATACCAAAAATGCTATTTTCTAGTGAAAGATTTTGTATATTAAAGGCTGCAATTCCAGTAAGGATAAGCATAATACCAAGTACTATTTTTGCGATTCTAATTTGCGAGTCAGAAGGACGTTTCATAATAAGTCCTAGGAATTTCATCATACTTTAGATAATTTTATAGAAATATTTTCGAGTAATAGCATAGTCAAAACAAAAAAAACAGCAAAATAATTTTGACTTTTCCTTGTATTTTATATAATAACGTGGCTAAAAATATTGGGGTGTAGCCAAGTGGTAAGGCATCGGACTTTGACTCCGACATGCGTAGGTTCGATCCCTACCACCCCAACCATACAAAAAATTTAAACTTATGGATTTTAGTGAGGCTCTTGCAGGAGTGAAAAAAATAAAAAATAAGTAAATTAGGGATTTGTTTTTTAGGTTTTTCCTAAAATTTGTATTAATATAACTATATATATATGTTAGCAGTAGTAGAACTTGGAGGGAATCAGTTTATGGTTCAAAAAGGTGATATCATCGAAGTAAAAAAACAAGATATTGAAGTAGGAAAAAAAATGTCAGTAGAAGCTATGCTTATTGCTGGTGTTGATGGAAGTGATGTAAAAATTGGAACTCCAGTTATTTCAGGTTCAAAAGTTGAATTCAAAGTACTTGATCAGAAAAAAGGTGAGAAAGTAAGAGTTTTTAAGATGAAAGCGAAGAAAAGATATATGAGAAATAGAGGGTTTAGACCATCTGTAACACAATTAGAAGTATTGTCTATAGCATAATATAGGCAATTTTTGTTTTTTTCGGTATAATATTAGCTGAGGATTTAAGAAGATTTTAATATAGGGGAATAGAATCACATGATATATGAATAATATATAATGGAGATAATAATTTCTAAATTTATATTTTGGGATCCAAAATTAATTTAAAAGCTCGTATTGAGCGACATTCAAGAGTACTCCAGCATAATTTATATGCAGGAACTCGAAAAACAGGAAAAACTGGTTTAACATTCGTATCACTTGTGGCTGCAATCATGTTTCCAATTTATCCAAGTTTCGCTTCATTTGTAAATGGAGCAACAGAAACTGATTTCTATAGAGGTGATATTGATGAATCTACGATTATAAGCTCATATTTTTGAGAAGATAATACTGTATGAGACGGAAATGTATTTATACAATCAAAGGATTCATACCTGTATATTAATGCAGCTCTGAATGAAGAAGGAAGAGATGTTTCAGGTACAAAGGAAATTATCCAGTACGAAGTAAAAGATGGAGAATCTGTAGCCGCTATTGCAGCGCTATTTAATGTTACAAGAAACTCTATTTACTGGGCAAATGATTTTGATAGTAATCATATTATTCATCCAGGAGATGTAATCAAAGTTCCACCTGTTTCATGACTTATACATGAAGTAAAATCTGGAGAGACAATAGGATGACTTGCAGTGAAATATGATGTTGAAACTGAAGATATCATGAGACAAAATCTTCTTCTTTCTGGAAGTGATTTAAAAATAGGAGACACTATTATTATTCCTGGAGCAATAAAAGAAGTTCCAAAACCAGTCGTTGCACCTAAGGCATTTGTAAATAGTGCACCATCTCAAAAAGCAGCTGCTGCTCCTGCGGATTATAACTTCTCAGCAAAAGCTCAAAGTGAGTTTGTAAATACTCAATGAGAATATAAACTTGTATGGAGACAACCATATTCAGGTGTATGGGGGAACTGTACTTGGTATGTAGCCTCATATAAAAATGTAAACTGGAGAGGAAATGCAAACCAATGGTTAAGAAATGCAGCAAAAGCAGGTCATGCAACTGGATCTACACCATCTGTCTGAGCTATCGTTCAGTTTGGTTGAAGAGGATATAACCCATATTATGGTCACGTTGGTATTGTTATAGATATGACAGCAACTGATATTATAGTTTCTGATATGAACTATAGAAGACTCGGGGAAGTTACCACTCGTAAAGTTCCAAAAAACGATAGAGCGATTCAATGATATATATATGTAGATTAAGAAATGATTAAGTAAAGCACCATATAATTATGGTGCTTTTTTGTTTTCTTCTACTTTTGATTATACTGCTGCAAATTTATTTTTTATCTATTCACAATGAAGGGACGCTCTATAGAACATATAAGAGAATTATTTGTAAAATATATTTTAGATGCAAAATTTGCTCTCCCACTTAAAATTATCAACCCACTCATCTATTATATACTACCAGTAACAATCTTTATTATTTTTTCAATATATGTAATTTTTAATATTGATACTTGGGAAATTGGTATATCAATGGGAGAAATTGGATGGTATATTCTTTTGATAATTTTATTTTTAAAACCCCTCTCACAAATATTTTCAGATGTGAGATTGGTTGCAAAATCTATGGTATTACGTCGATAACTCTGAGTTGCGATGCTCTGGTTTTTTCTCTGACACGCATTTGGAACGATACATTCTCTTGGGTATGATATTGTAATTCCACTTATCAAAATAGAAGGAATCAAATCATATTTATTGTGGGGAATACTCGGCTGAATAATAATTTTTCTTCTTGGAATAACCTCAAATACAAAATCAGTAAAGTTTTTAAAGAAAAACTGGAAACGACTCCATATGCTCGTGTATCCAGCACTCCTATTTGTCGCATTACATATTTATTTTATTGATGGAAAGATCTTGTCACTGTGAATAGTTATTTTATATGGAATTTCAAAAATTATTGCAAAAAAATGAATAAAAATTCCTGTGAAAAAATATTTTATCTCAGAGCAAAAAAAAGAAGCCTAAGGCTTCTTTTTTTGTTTCGAAAATGGTGCACCCAGCTGGAGTCGAACCAGCAACCAACGGCTTCGAAGACCGGTACTCTATCCAATTGAGCTATGGGTGCAAAATATGTAATGGTGCAACCAGCTGGGTTCGAACCAGCGGCCTCAACCTTCGCAGGGCTGCGCTCTTCCAACTGAGCTATGGCTGCATTAATGCCTCAATAGTATAAATAATTCGCGGAAAAGTAAAGTTTAATTTTAGACTTTGAAAAATCTCTATCATCCTCATAATAGGAGACGAAAATATACCAATTTAGATTAGAAATACATGCAGAGAAAAACAAGCATAAAAAATACCGATATTATATTTGATGAAACGAGTCGCAATTGCTCTCTTACGGAAATCCTTACAAAACGATTTGAAGGAGTATCCATTTTAGAAAAAACCTTAGATGATCTCTATGATCCATATTTAATGAAGGATATGGATAGAGCAGTAGAGAGAATACACAGAGCAAAAGAACATGATGAAAAAGTCGTTGTGTTTTGAGATTATGATGTTGATGGAGTGACTTCAACTTCGCTTCTTGTGCATTTGTTTTCAAAACTTGGGATGAAAGTCAGCTATAGACTCCCGCATAGAGTGCATGATGGCTATGGACTCAAAAAATATTTTGTCGATGAACTTGCTGGACTTGGCGTAACACTCATTGTGACGGTAGACTGTGGTTCAAGAGATAGAGAAATAGTAACCTACGCAAAAGAGCTCTGAGTAGATATCATTGTAACAGACCATCATCACGTACCTGAAGATATGCCAGATGACGCACAGGCCTTTTTAAATCCAAATAGACCAGACTGTAGCTATCCTGATAAATGTCTTTCTGGAGCGGGAGTAGCATATAAACTCGTGATGGCTGTTGCAAAAAAATATTTTTCCTATCAAGAATATTTGAAATATATAGAGGAAAGTATCGATATTGCTGCTATCTGAACCGTTGCTGATTGTATGCTCCTTACGGGAGAAAATAGAATTATTGTTACTCTCTGACTCAGGCAGCTCAAAAAATCTCGAAGTAATGGAATTCGCCAGATGATAGAGGATAAAATAAATGATGATCTCGATGCAGATATTTTTTGATTTCTGATTGGTCCGAGACTCAACGCGGCAGGGAGAATGGATACTCCCTACAAAGCAGTGAACCTCATTCTCAATAATAGTGAAACGGTACATGATACACTCAGAGATATAGAAAATCTTAATACACTGAGAAAATCTAAGACCCTGTATCATACAGAATCGGCTCTCGAGAATATTAATCCTGAGGATAATATTATTTTCTATCATAGTAGCGATATAGAGCATGGAATTATAGGTATTGTTGCAGGGAGACTCACTGAAAAATACTTTAAACCATCTATTGTCCTGATTGATGAATGAGAAAAATATGTCGCGAGTTGTCGAAGTCCTGATTATTTTTCACTTATTGAAATTTTAGATACGTATCAAGAAATGTTTATTGCTTACGGCTGACATAGAAATGCAGCTGGATTTTCTATTAGTAAGGAAAAATTTCCAGAATTTCAGAAAAAAATATTAGCAGATGTGAATGCTCAGGATTTCTCAGAATATAAAAAAGAACTCGTGATTGATAAATGTGTCAGACTCGATGAAATATGATTCAGACTTTTAGAAGAACAAAACGTATTCAAACCATTTTGAATGGGAAATACAAAACCACTCTATCTCATAGAAGATTTTTCACCCGAAAAAATAGCATTTCTCTGAAAATGACGAGAACATCTCAAATTTGAGAATAGGTATGGTTTTAAAATATTTGGTTTTTCTCTGTGAGAATATTATGAAATTCTCAGAAAAAATTGAGCACTTGGGCTGGTTGTAGATATTGCGGAAGATAATTTCTGAGGTCAGAGAGGAATAATGCTGAAAGTTATTGATATCATAGTATAATTTTTTACTTTTCTATCAATATAGGGCATACTATGAGAGATATTTATTAACCTCATACTATTATGTGAAAAAATACAGAAATTATTCCAAATTATTGGTCAGTTTATAAAGCTATTAATTTCAAAAGATTCTCAAAAGATAGAGAATTTGTTGATGCAAATTCTGGAAAAAAACTAAGCTATACTTTTATTTCAGAAGAAAGAGTCAAAAATGACTTTGTGCTCTCACTTGTTTCTATGCTTCTCTGGCTCTGTCCAGCTTTGCTTATCGCAATGCTCACAGTAATTTATGCAAAATGGACACTTATGGCTTTCCCAGTAGGAATTCTTGCGCTTGTAGGATATCACTTTGCTGGAATGTATTACGTAATTAGAGGACCAATTATAGAGTATCACGAAGAAAAAAAGAAAAAATGATTTTTCAGTTTCTAAATTAAAAAAAGAGCAGGCGCTCTTTTTTTTAATTCCTAGTCGGTATAGAGAATATCATCCCAGGAAGTTCTGTAGAGTCCTTCTCAGAGTCTTTTTTGGTCTATTGCATGCCCTATAAATCAGATACTTCGTGCAAGTAAGAACAGACCATTAAATATTCATGCTTCGATATACATTTTTTTCTCGTCAAAACCCATTCACATGTCTTCAAAGATATCTAAGAGCATTGCTGCGATATACCCGTCTACATTGAGAATCAGATTTGCTTTTTTTTCGAGCGTCAATGCTTCAATAGATTTGGCAAAAGCAAGATGTTTTTTTACAGGGAAGTCACCGGCAAGATTTTCTAGAATCTCGCATCTCACATCTGGATTAAATTTGGATTTTACTTTATGACCAATTCCAGGAATATGTTCTCATGATTGTTTCATATTATCTATAAAATCCCCTGGAGAAATATTATTTTTGAGCGACTCAAGCCAGTATTTTCCAGCCCCATCAATTGCTCCACCAAATCGTGGTCAGACGGTAGCAAGTCAAGAAATCAGTGATGATTTTAAGTCATTTCCAGCTCTTGCAGTAACCATTGCATTATGTGCTCCAGAAACTGCTGGGCCATGATCAGCTATTAGCACTAATACGGTGTTGATAAAACAGCAAGCATACTCTGGAAGTTCTCGCTTGAGCCAGAGATTTCAAATAACTCTTCAGATATCAGGATTTTTTGTAAACTCTGATATTTTTTTTCCATTATAGAGCAGCTCTTCTCCTCGCTCATTTGAGATTGTTGATGTAAAATGTGTTTTTTTTCTATGCGAGATATGTGAGAGTTTTTCACTGATATCAGTTTCATCGCTTTCTGAAATTCCCAGAGAATTATATGTTTGCTGAATCACATCTCCAAAATCCATATAGCTTTCTGGAACTATTGCTCATGATTCTCTGAGGAAATTATTTTTATAGTTGGCTGTTTCCTCATCTTTATTAGATTTGGCCCCTGCATGGCCAAATTGTACTTCTCAAGAAATTTCTTCATTAATGGTTCCTATACACCACGCAGCAACTGGTTTTGTGATTTCATTTTCTTGTATCATTCTTGCAACTTCCAGCTCGTCTCGTCAACCGATTTCTCAGAGCATCACAATCATTTTTACTGAAGCGTCGTCTTGCATGATTTTCATCGCAGTAGGGAAGTCCATGACATTATAAGTATCTCATCAAAGCGCGATAGAAAGTCCTGTTCCATCAGTTCTATCAGCGATAACTCTACGAAGCTCGTTGCTCATCCCTCCAGACTTTGACACAAATCCTACTGATCATGGTCTATAGAGCTGAGAATCTATAATATTCTCGAGACTCCCACCAGTATTTCCAGCCCGAAATATTCATGCACTCATAGCTCAAACTGTTGCGGGTCAGACAATATTAAGCCCGAGAGATTTATTTTTTTCTATTATCTGAAGTGTTTGCCTTTCTGGGATCCCCTCTGCAATAATAACTATATTTTTGAATAATTTGCTTTCCATTGCGTCAAGCGTTGCTTTGGCTGCAGAGCGAAAAGATGCAAAATTCACCAGAGTATCTACTTTTGTAGAGATATTTTCAGGAATGCTGTCGAAATCAGGAAAGCTCGGGATGAGAATTTCTTTGTTTCAAAAGAAGAGCTTGTGCACGGATGACTTTTTTCCGGGATGAATAAATCACAGCACACTTGGTTCTCTTCCAGAGAGATAGTCAAAGTCGAGCATGTGCTGCGCAGCGCTGAGTTGGAGTCAGTAAATAATTGCGCAAGAAGTGTGAGTAAACATAGCTTAGAGTTTTATTTCTTTTAAAATATCGGTCATATACGTATCGCTTCCAGTTATCTTCGCTGGAATTCCAAGTTTTTTGCAAGCATCTTCTAAAATATTCAGTCACTTTTTTTCGTTAATTCCTCATCTACGTACGAGTATTTGCACTTGCTGCTCTTTCATTTCAGAGCTATACATTTCAAAAGCATCAATGACCCCTTGAAATGTTGAATCAATATGCGTAAAATTTGCAATGGCTCCAGCGATAATGAGGTATTTTCAAACTATTTTATTTTTGAGCATTTCCTCAAGAATTGTTTTGGTATATTCTCTTGTAAATTCTCGGCTTGGATTTCAGCTGCACTCCCCATAATTTCAGATTTCATCCGAATATCCTAGAGCTCAGAGCGTATCAGTCATGACGAGAGAACCTCCTCATCCAGCAAGTAGCGTCCAGATAAGTGCCTGCGGATTAAGTATCTTGAGTTTGAGAGATGCTCCAGTTTGCTCATCCAGCTCTCTGATATAACGCTCTCACGCATTCTCGATGAAACCATAATTATTTGGTATCTCAAGATTTTTCCAATGATTTTTTTGAAGAAATGCCTCTTGATCATCAATTTTTGCAACTGCATCTAGGAGTACTAAGCTTCCACTGCTATCTAGAGCAATAGGATTGAACTCAAGAGAAATAAATCAATAGTTTCTATAATAACTCCAGAGCTGAGAAATAACATTTATTAGGATTTGTTCATCACACCCAAATTTTTTAAGAAATTTCGAAATATCTTCATGAGACATATCACTATCTACAGGAATTAAAAGAGACTGTGTTTTATCCCAGTTTTCTTCAATTTCAACTCATCCTTCATCTGAAAATGTTATGATATCTCCATCTCGGCTCTGAGCGAAAGAAAGGTAATATTCTTTTTGAGTCTGTACAAATGGTTCAGCGAGAAATACTTCAAGCACTCCGTCAACACCATCAATATTTTCTGATTTCATAAAATGTTTTTCTAGCCAAGTTTGGCACTCAGATTTTGAGAGACCCAATCACAAAAGTCCTCTTTTTCAGCGTTTTCCAAAGAGCATATCTGGTTTGATCACATAGCGAACATTTTCTTTCAGCTTCTCTATATCAGACAATGCTCTGATTTGGATTCAGTGATAGCTTTCTCAAATACTCTCAAAAAACATCTTTTTCACGTCGTATTCACGAACTGATAATTGTGCCATTTTCTCCAGTGATAATTTACAAATATATGCCGAAGTATACTGAGTTTTGCAATTTATGGAACAAAAAATATACTAGAAATATTACTCTTTTACTACATAGATATGTCCGAACTCGTCGTTTTTTCAAATCTTCCGACACTGGTTTTTTATTTCTTTCTCACATTTCTGCTTGGAGCATTTGTTTGAATGCAAAAAGATGTTATAGGAGAAAAAAAATCTGGCTTTCTGAGCTCAAAAAAAGAAATTTTTGATAATTTTTCAGGTATCAGAGCATATGGACTTATTGCATTATTTTGAGCTTTGACTCAGTATTTGGATCAAATATTTACAACATATCTTATTGTCACGATATTTGGATTTATCTTAGTAAGTATATTTGTGGTTATTGATTACATCTACAATGTTTACAAAAGAGAGAGTCATTCTCCAGCAAGTGAAATCGCTGCGGTTCTTGTTTATTTTCTATGAGTTCTTGTATTTCTCTGAGCCCAAGAAGTTGCTATTATTATGGCTATTGCACTGGCGCTGATTGTTTCATCAAAAGATATTATTCATCTCTATCTTTCAAAAATTTCTCGTAGAGAAATGGATACGACTCTCAAGTTTGCAATTATTGCCTTTGTCATCTTGCCACTTCTTCCTGACGAGAAATATTCTTTTCTCACACTTTTTCAGGCACTGTGACTTTCTGGAGCAGCAGCTATAAATCATCCTATTTGGACAACCGCATTTTTTAATCCATATTCTCTCTGGCTCTTTGTTGTAGTGATGTCAGCCATTTCATATATCGGATATTTCCTTACGAAAATATTTTGAAGCACTTCATGAATTCTGCTCTCGAGCGTCATATGAGGTCTCATTTCATCAACAGCAGTAACCGCATCTATGAGTGAAGAGAGTAAAAAGCATCCAGCAAATTCTTCTCTCTATACTACCGGAACACTTCTCGCTTCCGCGGTAATGTTTCTGAGAGTAATTGCCATCGTCTGATTTGTCTATGCAAGCTTACTTGGATTTATATTTATCCCAGCTCTTGTCATGTTTGTGATATTTATGGCCTGCACATGATACTTTTATGTTACTTCAAAAAATCAAAAGTCAGGGGAGACACACATTGAAGAAAAAGTAGAGAGCCCATTTCGTCTTGCACCTGCACTCAAATTTGCTGGATTTATCCTGATGATAAAATTTATTGCAGCCATTGGAATTATATATAAAGATATTTGGGGAGAAGGACTTTTTTATTATACCCTTTGAATTATCTCAGGACTTGCAGATGTTGACGCTATAACACAAACTATGGCGTCAGATGCATGAGCTGGATCAATTGGAATCGTAGTTGCTGGAACGACGATTTTGATAGCAGTTATGTCGAATAATATCGTAAAGGGAAGTCTCGCATTTCGATTCTGAGAAAAAGTATTTTGAAAAAAAGTACTCTTTACCTTTGTCGCGTCAGCAATCTGAGGGTTAGTTACTTTGTTTTTCATATAATCTAAATTATCTACACATGGAGACTTGGATAATTTGGGCTATAGTATCTGCTATAACTTCATGACTGTATAATTTTTGATTTAAAATTATAACACAACGAAAATATAGTACCTATTATTCTACTCTTTGGAGTTATAGTGTAGCAAGTTTTATAGCATTTATATTTCTTTTATTTGATGGCTTTTCTGGATTTAAAAATATAAACATTTTTTTACTCTTAAGTTTAGCGTTCGGAAATATATTATTTTTCTACCTCTCAGTTTTAACAAGAATTAAGAGTATGGAAAATATTGATAATGTAATTTTCTATCCACTCTATAAGACTTTTTGACCAATATTAGTAACACTCATCAGTATATTTTATTTCAAAGAGTCGCTTGATTTTTATGAATCTCTTTGAATCGTTCTTGGGATTTGTATTCCTCTTCTTCTCATTTCCAGAGCTGAAAGCAAGCTTCAAAAAAACTTGTTTCTCTGAATCATGTTTATGCTATTAACAGCACTTGTATGAGCAGTTGCTCCAATATTTGTAAAGCTCGCAAATAATCAATGATTTGATACTATGACCTATGTATTTATAAGTTTTGTTATAGGAATATTTTTTTCTTATCTATGATTTGTATACGAAAAAAAGACAAATAAGATATCAAATCAAGAGTGAGTTGGAAAATTTGCTATAATTATATGAGTGCTTCATTTCATGACATTTTACTCATATACAAAAGCTTTTGAGGGAAATATTGCCATAGCTTTTACTATTAATTCCTTTGCGATACTCATCCCAATTATATTGTCTATCATATTTTATGGTGAGCATTTTAATTTTAAAAAATGAGTGGTCATCGTGCTTTCGATAGTTTCTATTTTATTATTTTTATAAATCATGAAAACAAGATGCGCTTGGGTCAAGCTAGATAATCCACTCTATGTAGCATATCACGATAACGAGTGGGGAAAAGCAGTATATGACGATAGAGTACTTTTTGAGTTTCTCATTTTAGAATGAGCGCAAGCTGGACTCAGTTGGGAAACCCTGCTCAAAAAAAGAGAGAATTATAGAGCAGCTTTTGATAATTTTGATTATGAAAAAATAGCATATTATCAGGAAGATAAAATTCAAGAACTTCTTCATAATGAATGAATTATCAGAAACAAACTTAAAATTCATTCAGCTGTAAAAAACGCAAAAGCATTTATAGAAATAAGAAAAGAATTTGGAAGTTTTTCAAGATATCTTTGGGGCTATGTAGAGAATAAACAAATTATAAATAATCCTAAATCACTCTCTGAAGTTCCAGCTTCCACAGAGCTATCAGAGAAAATTTCAAAAGACCTCAAAAAGCGATGAATGAGCTTCGTTTGAACCACAATAATGTATGCATATTTGCAAGCAGTATGAATTATAGATGATCATACCACTGATTGTTTTTGTAAAAATAACATCAAATTTTAATTGACAATTGATATTTTTACTTTATTTATTAAAAATAAATATTTATTATTTTCGAAAAATGAAATTAGTATGAGCGTTAGCTTGCAGTTTAATGATCTCACCTTGATCTCTCTTAGCACAAGGAGAATCTGAAATTTATTGAGATATAAAAGAATGTAGTGTTTCTCTTAAACCCACAAGTACACTAGTAACTTCTTTAGATATAAGTGATCAAGGTGCAAAAATAATCTATGATTCTAGAGCTACAATATTAGAAAAATTGTTTTCAAAAAGAGTTCTTTATTGAACAGAACTTAGCTTAGTAGATGAAAATCTTGATTGAGATGTTGAGTATGTCATAGATGAAGTGACCTTTGATGGAACAACAACACGAAGAGTATATTCTGACACAAATGTAGATGGTAAATTTGATAAACTTGAAACAACAATTTTTAAATCACCATCCGAACGTCCTTTTTTCTCTAGTTGAATTGATATACAATCAACTAATACTTTCACAGATACAGATTGAGATTGAATAATTGATAGAGGAACATGAGATTGAAATATATGAGCACGCTTTGACTCAATGTGACTTGATTTTAAAAAAATACAAATGGATTATTCAGAAATATTAAGAATGTATGTATTTGAACTAATATCGAATTGTTAAGAATCAGAATTATTCATTTTATCTGTCTTTATATTATAAGATTTATTTTTATAGTTTTTCACTATTTATTTCATAGTAAGGGGCATTCTTGAGAATTTGAGTTATTGTTTTTGTCAAGTATTCAAAAAAAAGGTAGAGGAAATAATAGCTTTCAACTTAATATATACTTAGATAAATTGTACATACTCCCGAGTTACCACATATTCCAGAGATTTGAATTAAAATATGAAATTATATTACTTCTAAATTGAATAAGATACATCCTTAATTCTTCGAGATACTTTAGATTCTATATTACCTATCTTATGAGAACCCGCTATGGTCTGAATGAGTTATCATTGATGTGAAGAAAGATAATTTCTGCAAAAAGTGACAATCCTCTCATGACAGTATGAGTTTCAAATTGTAAATAAATAATTTTAGTTTTTAAAGATATAAAAACTGCATGTATTTCTTACTTATTAGAACACGTGAGTCCAGAATCAGAACCTGACCTATCTGTTATTCTATGATCTGTTTTGATTCGAGGATATTGGATTAATAGACCTGCTAAATCTTTAAGAGATAATTTAAGTATGGAACAAGTTTTTTTATTTAATGGATTTGATGAACCAGATGAAGAGCTAAAAATAGTACATAAAAATCATTCAGGATTAGGTGTTTCTTTGGGAATTGATATTCATCTTGATAATAGGGCAAGGACAATTTATATTGCAAGGGAATAAGGAATATTCCTACAATTTTCTTACAGAATTACATTATAATTTATTTTGAATTTTATTTACGTATATATCCAAATATGAAGTTATATAGCCTTATTATTTTACTTGTTTCTATGAGTTTTTTAGCATCATGCAGCTCTGAAATAGATTCTGATATGCAGAATGCTGAAAATGTAAATCAAGAACAAAATACTCCTAACGAAGATACTATGACAGATGAAGATACTATGGATTCCAATGTAAGTGAAAATGTAGAAACATCATATATTGTAGAAAATAATAGTTATACATTTACGACTGAAAATGGTGACTCAGTTAAAGTAAATCCTATCTCACATGCTACGATGGTACTCAATTGGGCCGATACGACTATGTATATTGATCCGGCAGAACCAATAGAATCGTATGCTGCTTTCGATGCTCCGAATGTTATACTTGTAACCCATGAGCATGGAGATCATTTTAAGTTAGAGGTTTTAGAAGAATTAGTAATAGATGGAGTTGAGCTTATTGTGAATGATGGAGTATATCAAAAACTTTCTCCAGAACTTCAAGAAAAAGCAATTGTTATGGCTAATGGAGACATTGATAGTCTTATTGGTTTTGAAATAACTGCAATTCCTGCTTACAACATCAGAGAAGAAGCATTAAACTATCATCCTAAAGGAAGAGATAATGGATATCTCATTGAGCAAAATTGATTTAGAGTCTATGTGTCTTGAGATACTGAAGACACTCCAGAAATGAGAGCGCTGGAAGATATTGATGTAGCCTTTGTTTCTATGAACCTTCCATATACAATGCCAATAGATAGTGCTATAGAAGGTGTGAGAGCATTTGCTCCAAAAACTATTTTTCCATATCATTTTAGAGGAGAAGATGGTATGAGTGATGTAGAGCAATTAAAAACTCAGGTTGAATCAAATAATGAAAATATTGATGTAGTACTGGCAAATTGGTACTAAAAACTTTCACTCTTATTATATAAAAGTCCAAATTTATTGGACTTTTTCTACTCTCTGGAGTATAACTGGAGATGATTATTTACTAAATGAAAAAAAGTGGGAAATATATTAGAAATTAAAGATTTAAAAAAATCATACTGAGATTTAGAGGTTTTAAAGTGAGTGAATCTGGAAGTCAAAGAGGGTGATTTTTTTGCACTACTCGGACATAACTGAGCAGGAAAAACGACCACTATTGGGATAATGACAAGTCTTGTAAACAAAACAAGTGGAACAGTAAAAATATGAGGAATTAGTATTGATGATGATTTTTCTGCTGCGAGAAAACTTATCTGAGTCGTCCCTCAAGAGTTTAACTTTGATGCATTTGCAAAGGTAAAAGATATTTGTTTATTTTCTGCTTGATATTATGGGGTCGAAAAAGATGAAGCAAAAAAAAGAGTAGAGTTATATCTCACAAAACTTGGGCTTTGGGATAAGAGAGATGTAAAAGCAAAAGAACTTTCAGGAGGTATGAAGCGAAGACTTATGATAGCCAGAGCGCTTATGCATGAGCCTAAAATATTAGTACTGGATGAACCAACAGCTTGAGTTGATGTGGAGCTGAGAAAAACAATGTGGGATTTTATTGGGGAATTAAATGATCAGGGAACCACTATAATTCTTACCACACATTATCTTGAAGAAGTAGAGCAGCTTTGCAAGAATGTTGCAATACTCTCAGGAGGACTCATTGTAAAAAATTCACCAGTAAAGGCGCTTTTGAAAACGCTCAATCAAGAAGTTTTTGTCTTAGACTTGAAAGACTCACTGAAAGAAATTCCTGAAAGATTTAAGCAATACAGCCCAGTGCTCGTTGATGAACATACACTTGAGGTTACTGTACTTGCAAGTGAAAGTCTCAATCATATTTTTGAAGTCCTTTCAGAAAAAAATGTTGAAGTTCTCTCTATGAGAAATAAATCAAATCGTATGGAACAACTCTTCCTCTCACTTGCTCCAAAAACATAAAAAATATTTCTAATTATTAATACATAATCAAGCACATGACTGACTTAATTACTCTTACAAAAAAAGAAGTTTCCAGATTTCTGAGAGTTTGGAAACAAACACTCGTTCCACCAGTGATAACCATAGTTTTATACCTCTGAATATTTTGAAAATTTATTGGAGATAGAATCTCAGTGGTAGAAGGAGTGAGTTATATAGATTTTATATTTCCATGACTTCTTATGATGGCCGTTATTATGGCTGCCTATCAAAATACCTCAAGTAGTTTTTTTGGAGCGAAGTTCCAAAAATCTATCGAAGAACTCTTTGTTTCTCCGATGGCATATTGGAAAATTCTTCTCGGTTTTTGTGCTGGAGCGATGCTCAGAGCTATGATGGTAGCAGGACTTGTTTTTGGGGCTGCTGCTTTTATGACGGACATTACAATAAAACATATTGGACTTGCATTCATATTCATATTTCTCTCGGCTCTTTTATTTGCTCTTCTCGGGCTTTACAATGCGCTCTATGCAAAGAGTTTTGATGATATCGCGCTGATTCCAACATTTCTTATTACGCCTCTCATTTATTTAGGGGGAGTATTTTATCCCATTTCTATTCTGCCGAATTTTTGGCAAATAGTGAGTCAGTTTAATCCAATCCTCTATATGATAGGTGGGTTGAGATATGCCTTTATTGGGAGTTCGGAAATTAATATATATCTCTCTTTTGGTATTCTCATAAGTTTTATTACGGTACTAATACTTGTGATTCTCTATCTTCTCAAAAAATGATACGGAATTCGCAGTTAAAAACTCTCGAAAATTATGAAAAAATACATACACTTCTTGTATGTATTTTTTAATGCAAAAAATTATGAAGAAGCAGTTCATTTTCATCAATGGATGAGAGCCAAAAGAAAATTTCGAGAGTTATCATGACATGCTGAGAAAACTCGAGTATAATCCCTATGAAGAAAAATTTCTCAGCTGGAATAAGACCCTTTGAGAAAAGCTCTGAGATGATTGGGAATACCTTAGAGCTCCACTGCATGATCGAGATTACGCAGATTATGAGGCATGGAAAATTATGTTTGAGAAAATGCTTCCATTTATGAACTGAGAAATATATCTTTGAGCGAGTTCACTTGGGTGAGCATTTATCATAAAATATCTCTGAGAAAATGATGGAATATTTGATCCAAAAAGTGGAAAAAAAATTAAAATAAAAAAAATATTTTTTATAGCTGCAGCGATAGAGGAAACACCACGTGAAGTTCTGTGAAGTTTCGCATTTAATATAGAAGAACTCTATACAAGAGTTTCGAGATGGTGCGAGAGAATTTATATTTACCATAGCCATGATGATGATGTTGTTCCTTTTGAGCAGTGACTCAAACTTAATTCATTTTTTCCAGAAGCTATATTTCGAGAATTTTATGACAAAGGACATTTTTATAATCAGGTCGAACTTCCAGAAATCCTAGAGGACATTAAAAACTAAAAGAGCTTGAAGAAAGCTCTTTTTTTCGTATCCTTTATGAGATTTGCCAACTTAAAAATACCTATGAAAAAAATTACAAAATGCGTGATTCCAGCAGCGGGAATGGGGACGAGATTTCTGCCAGCTACCAAAGCACTCCCAAAAGAGATGTTTCCGATTGTCGATAAACCAGTGATGCAGTATCTTGTGGAAGAAGCTATAGCAGCTGGCTGCGAGGATATCATTATTATAACTGGGCGAAGTAAGAGGGCAATAGAGGATCACTTTGATTCAAATCCAGAATTAGAACATAGACTTGATGATTCAGGGAAATTCAGTTATCTCAAAAAAGTAAAATCTGTTTCAGGGGAAGCAAATATTATGTATATCAGACAGCCATATCCAAAAGGAGATGGTGATGCGATACTTAGAGCAAAAAGTATTATTGGTGACGAACCATTTCTTGTACTCTTTGGGGATGATATTATTGATAATGAAGTGACAGCAGCAGAGCAGCTCATTACGAAATTTGAAGAAACACAACGACCAGTAATTGCCAGTATAGAGGTACCAAAAAATGAAGTGAAAAACTATGGAATCGTAGAAACGCTCGAGTGAAAAGTGACAAAATTTATTGAAAAACCAAAAGCTGATGAGACAGACTCGACCCAGGCAGCAATTGGGAAATATGTACTCACTCCTGATATATTTCACTACTTAGAAAATGCAAAATCGAGTGTGTGAGATGGGGAAATTCGTTTGGCGGATGCATTTATAGATATGCTCAAAGATGATGCTATTTATGCTCACAATGTGCAGGGAACGAGATATGATACGGGGAGTAAGGTATGATATCTCAAAGCTTGCATTGCCTACGCTATGAAAGACCCTGAACTTGCGAGTGAGATGAAAGATTTTCTCAAAAGTTTTTCATCGTAAAATTCCTCGCTCTTTTCTTAAAAATACATACAATTTTTGTATGTATTTTTTTATATTCAGAGTATGATCAAAATTATAGAGAATCCTGAAATTCCATGTTTTTCTGAACTGCAAAATGTGGGAGAAAGTATAGAAATAAAACGTAGCTCTCTTGGATTTATTGATGTAGATACGAGCGTAAATACCAAAGAAATTACAGAGTATATATCGCAAATTCATGAGAGTTTTGATACCATGGTCGTTTTGTGAATTGGAGGATCAGCGCTTGGAACAAGAGCAATTTTTGAAGCTCTGAAATGAAAACATCACAATGAAAAGCTTTGAGTAAAAAAACTCTATATATTAGATAGTATAGAAACAGACAGTATTTCTGATTTACTTGAAGCTTTAGATTTGAAGAGTACTATTTTTTGCGTCATTTCAAAATCAGGAAGCACTATAGAAACACAGTCTCAATACGTATTTTTTAGAAAAAAAATACAAGAGATTACAGGAGAATGGAAAAAGCATTTTTGTTTTGTGGTCTGAGAAAAATTTTCTCACAAAGATACACTTCAAAAGGATTTCAAAGTCTTTGAGCTTGCAGAAAATATTTGAGGAAGGTTCTCTGTATTTACCCCAGTTGGACTGCTTCCATTAGCGTTTGCATGAATTCGTATCGATGCAATACTTCAAGGAATATCTGAGATAAAAGATTCCTGTCTTAATGCAAATACTTCTGAAAATATAGCCTTGAAGCTTGCGTTTCTTCAACAGTATTTTTATGAAAAAGAGTGAAAAAATATTTGCGTCTTATTTCCGTATTCAACTCGTCTTGGTCAAGTAGGAGAGTGGTATAAGCAGCTTATGGCAGAAAGTATTTGAAAAGATGGAATCTGAATCACGCCTTGCTCTGCTATTGGCGTTACTGATCAGCATTCTCAATTGCAGCTCTATCAAGATGGACCACAAGACAAACTTTTTATCACTCTTGAGGTCGTAAACTCAAATACTGAATTATTTATTGATGCAAGAGAAACGCTGAGCTTTGACAGACTCATGAAAATAGAAAAATTTTGAACAGAGAGCTCACTGAGAAACGAATGAATCCCTCTTGTTTCTCTCTCTATGGAAAAGCTTGATGAAAAAAATATTGCGCAGCTTTTATATATTTTTGAATTTCAAATTGCCTATCTTGGAGAATTATTTTTTATAGATGCCTTTAATCAGCCAGGAGTTGAAAAATCTAAAATTATCACAAAACAAAAACTAAAAGAAGATTTTCCTGATGTAGATATGAGCAGAGAAGCATTTTCTCTATAAAACTCGCTCTTTTTTAAAAAAATCTTAAAATACGAGTATATACTTTATGTAAGACTATGAAAAAAATAGTAACTATTTGATGAGGAAATGGACAATCCAATCTCCTTGATGCGCTCTACCAGTATTTCCCAAAAGATGTAGAGATTTCTTCGATTGTTTCTATGAGTGATGATGGGAGAACTACATGAGAATTGATGCGTAAGTTCCAAGAAGAGCTCTGACTCCATCTTCCACCACCGTGAGATCTTAGAAGATGTCTCTTTATGATGTCTGATTCTGTGAAACGTGATGAATTTCAGCAGTTTATGGAAACAGTCATTGAGAGAGATTTAGAGATATCTCGTCTGACTCTCTGGGATTATTTTAAACTTGTATGAGCCGATAAAGACTTTAAAAAGCACTTAGAAAGCTTTTGATGAAAATCAGATGCTGTAAAGAAATTTTTGAAGTTTAAACTTCCGCTTACATCAAGTATCAAAGGGCATAAGGTAGGGAATATTCTTATGGCAAATCTCTACTATAATTTGGAAAAAGACTATTATGAGATGCTGAGATTTATGCATCAAATCTTAGAGGTGAGAGCCAATATTATTCCTGTCACAACAGGGAAGGCATATATTCAGGCAGTGTTATGAAATGGAGAAATTATTGAATCTCAAGATAGAATTTCTAATGTTGCAGCCTATACGAGCGGCATTGCGGATCTCAAACTTATGGAGGACTCACAGCACGCATATCAACATAAAGATGTATTTAAATCAATTAAAAAAGCAGATTACATAGTGATTTCTCCTGGAGATTTATTTACTTCTATTATTTCTAATTTTGTTATTTGAGGAGTGAAAGATGTAATAATTAAGTCAGATGCTAAGATTGTGTATATCTGAAATACAACGAATAAATGATGAGAAACGCAGTGACTCACTCATCTAGATTTTATCAATAAAATTGAGAGATACTTAGGAAGAAGAATCGATATATTTCTCTGTAACAATAAAAAGCTTGAGCTCAGTAAAGATCAAAAAAGCATATTTCAATCGAATATTTCTGTAAAATGAGGAGATTTCTTGTATCTGAGTGATGGTGAAAAAGATGAATTAGAACGAAGAAAAATTCGATACTTTGAAGCAGATGTACTTGATAGGGAAAGTTTTTATAAGCACGATAAGAAATCAATTGCTCTGGAGCTAGAAAAGATACTTTTATAATTCTTGATTCAGTTTTATTTGATCAACAGCTGAGCCTTCTTGTACTTGTGTCACGACTGATAAATTTTCAAATTCGTCTGTAAGATGCTTATAAAATATAAGTGTAAAGATAAAGATAAACACAGTGATGAGTGAATTCGTAAATATGCTGAGAATACTTTTGAGCATTCAAAATATACTAAAACCACTCATTGATCACATAATTTTTTCGAGTACTTCTTGTTTACTATTTTCACTGTTATTTATAACGGCTTCTATTATAGTTCCATAGTCTGCTCATAGAAATCAAATAGAATTAATCAGCCCAGATACTACTCATATTACAAGAGATGCTATAAAACCTGCAACAAAAAAGTTTCAAACGATTCTCCACCATTTTCAGTCTGTTATATGTATGCTTTGAGAAAATTGCTCTTGAGAAAAATCATTATTATATACGGCTCCATAGAGAGCAAATTTACTTTTTACTCATCTGTATATTCATTGAATGAGAGCATAGATTCAGGCTATTCACATAATTCAAAATCATATATTTTGATTGAAATTATTACCTGTAATCATTGAAATTAGCATAAGAAATCATCAAGCAATAAATACAAGAGCAGGCAGGAGATATACGTACCGAAAAACATACCAGTATACGGAAAATATTTTTCACAAATTTGAAAAACTATAGGAAATATTTTCTTTTATATCAATTATTTTTCAGTCATATGAGTCAGCAGCATTTTTTATGATGAGAAGGGTCGTTGGAATGATAAGAGTGAGGTAGCAAACGGCATATATACTTCCAATCATTAATATAATAATGATAGCAGTTGATGCTCTACTTTGAGCGAGAATCATATCTCAAAAAAGAGCCATAAATATTTCTGGAATAATCACAAAAGCCATGATATTGAGTCCTGCAAGAGGAAGAATATACACAAGAGGATTTTTAATAAATAGTGTGAAAGCTTGTTCAATTCTGTCTAAAACATTATATATTTGATGGTTCATGGGGTGCTTGCTTGGAAAAGTAAAATTGATTTTTCTCTCTCAGAGTATACTATCATAGTGCAGCGTGTGCAAAATATTTTTTAAATATGTGATTATGAATCCAGAAGACATATCAGGATATCAAGACCTCTCGCCGGAGCAAATGCAAATGATGAATGAACTTATGGCTCAATCTGGTTTAGGAAATGATGGTGGTGCATTGATGGATATTTTAGGTTTTCTTGGTTTTTGAATCAATGTACTGTATATTATATTTTTTGTTACTACAGCTATTGGACTGTATAAAATCGCAAAGAAATTATCACTCGCATATCCATGGCTTGCTTTTGTCCCACTCATACAGATTTATACCTTACTAAAATCTGCTGGTTATAATTTCTGGAAATGATTACTCCTTCTCTTTTTGTATTCAATATGAGGAATAATAGTATTTGCTCTGAGTATATCTGCGTGAACTATGATAATAGCCTCAATGAATCCGACTGTTTCGACGGCAATTATTTCAGGCGCTATGCTTTGAATTATTGCCTGACTTCTCTTTGTATTTATTATGACCTACTTTATATATAACTGAATTGCAAAAAGAACAGGACAAGGAACGTGAACTGCGATACTCATGACCTTATTTCCTTGGTGTATGCTCTGGATAGTAGCAAATAGAATGCCAGAGAAACAAGGAGAAATACAATGAGAGGTAACAATTATTACTGAAGAATTATAATAATAAAAAGAAGCGAAAGCTTCTTTTTTATTATATGTTTTTATAGGGAAATTCTGCTTTTCAAACAAGCAGAAGATATATATGATAGGGAGTGAGGAGAATTCATTTTCCAAGCGCGTAGGTAAAAAGAATGACAGCTTCGCTACTATCAATAATTCATATACCAGCACCTATCAGCTCATCGGAAAAGTTCTGCGGATTTTTAATTCGGCTACGAAGATCTTCTTTAATAAAGTTTTTTGTGAGAGGATGCGTATTTTTTTCTGGATCAAATATTTCTTCTTCAAGACTATTTTTTAATGCTTCTCTATGTTTTTTACTGAGGTCTTCTATAGACTCTCTTGCTTTTGAAATAGCATTTGAAAAGTCTTGTATATTGATATTCTCATGAGATACTCAGATAGTATTCTTGAGATTTTCGAGAGAACTATTTGTAGTTCCAGAGATAATTTCTTTTGCATCCAGTATAGAAATTCAAAACTCTTTGGAAATTTCTTTGGCAAGTTTTTGAAGTAACTCTGAACTTTCTCTCATGATTTTTTTTTCCAGCCAAAAAGCTTCAGACTTTTCTTTATCCTTTTTTAGGCGTGAATTATCTTCGCTCATTCTATTAATTTCTTGCTGCTCAAAACTCATACATTAGAGGCTCAAAAAATAATTTATAACTGTTCAATTTCTATTTTTGCTTGCTGAGCAAATTCACTTCCTTCTCACACTGACACAGTCTTTTTGAAATATACCAGAGCAGCTCATTTATTTCATAAGTCTTTTTCGTTGTATGCAATATTTATAAGCAGAAAAGGATTATTTGGATCGAGCGTTTCACCTGCTTTCAGGATTCATCTTGCTTTTTCTCCATTTCATTTTTCCCGTTCTAACCATCCATGATATGCATAAATATTTCCACTTTCGGGGAATTTTTTTTGAATATCTGGAAGCATTTTCTCTACCCAATCATATGACTGGTAGGCTATATGATTATATATTGCTAATGAAGCATCATTTTCACTGTAGTCTTCTTCATCGATTAATACTTGGAGGTTTTTTAAGAGATTTTCTTTGTTGTCGAGACTATAAAAATTGTATATAAGGGCTCTTCTTGCCAAGATACTTTCGCTATATCAGAGTTCAATAGCTCTTTCAAAATGTATATTTGCGAGGAGTAATTCTCCTAACTGAGTATTTACCACTCACAGCATGTAAGCGATTGCTGGGTCTGAGTCATCAATAGAATTATAGCTGCTAAGATATGCTCTAGATTGATCATATTTTCACAGTTTAAAATAACTTTGTGCTACGATTTTTAAAAGAGGTCTATAATCTGGTCTTTCCTGTAATTCTTTTTCTCAAAGATAGGACGTAAGAGTAAGAAGTCCATCTCCATACCAAGCTCCAATTATGTATGCATTTTTCAGCGCAACATCATCGAGTTGAAAATTTTGATAACTTTGAATCGCATTTTTAATATTTGCAAGTGGAGTATAGCTTATTTCTTTTTTTATTCATGTTACAGGATCTGTGGCATCAAAGTATGCTCCAAAATCAAGTTTGCACTGATGGAAATCTATAGCGCAGTTTGCACTGGTGAGATAATAAAATTTTTCTTCTTCACTGATAGATAAACTCTCTATAGTTCTTTCAAAATCTTTAATTTGTGCAACATTTGAAAAATCTACAGAATACATAAGAGACAATATATATTTTTCAGATGGATTTGGTTGTTTTTCATAATAGCTGACAGCACTTGGGTACTTATGCATGGAAAAATAAGTATCTCAGAGTTTTTCGAGTATGAGGGAATCACTTGGATTTTCTCTATAAAAAGCAAGATATTTTTTGAGTGCAAGTGTGTTTTCTCATTCGCTGAGAAAACGATCTCACTCGATAATGAGTCACTTCAAGGCAAGTCTTTTCCTAATTTGAGATATTTTATCTTGTACGAGATCTTCACCAGTTTTTGTTTCTTGCTCTATATCTTCGTCAGTTGGTGTAGCATCTGTATCTCATAATGCTTGCTGCTCCTCATCATCTATATTAGAATCTGGAAGACCAAAAACTCCATTATTATATCATACCACTCATCATACGAGTGCAGCAATAATAATAAGTCAGAGTAGGGCAATAAATGTTTTTTTCATATCTCTTTTTGTTTTTCTTATTTTTTTATATAGTTATTATAACTATAAAATCCTGCGGGTAAAAAGCAATAGTATATTTTCTTAAAAGACTCGACATTGTATAAAAAAATAGCATCCAATACGTTAGCTCAAATAATTTCAAAAATTCTTACGGCAATTATATCAATATTTCTTATATGAATTCTCACAAAAACACTTCCAGTAGAATTGTATGGGAGTTATAATAAAGTATTTAGCTATCTTTGAATTTTTGCATTTTTAGCTGATCTTGGTCTGTATACCATCGCAATTAGAGAAATTTCTAAAGGAAAGGTTCCAAAAGAAAAGATTATAGGAAATGTATTATCACTCAGGATCTTTTTAGGAATGATTATTTGGGTGCTTGCTTTACTCATTGCCTTACTTCTTCCAGGATATCATGATGTGTATACTTTTTCTGCAATTGCGATTATTTGAGCATTTACGCTCATCAGCTTGATAAATTCTTCTCTTCTTGCCCTTATGCAATCACAATTGAAGATGGAATTTTCTCTATTTTCTGTAGTGTTTTGAAAAATAATAAATCTAGCGTTGGCTGCCTATTTTTTACTTGTGTTTTTTGCAGGAAATACTGCATCATATTGGGCATTTTTATCAGTTTTTATAGTCGCTACATTTGCTGTTCTTATAAATACTATTTTAAATTTTCTTTACGCAAAAAGGATATGCGAAATACGACTCTTGTGTGATAGGGAATATATAAAAAAGATATTTCATATGTCTCTTCCTTTTTGATTTGCCTTGTTTCTCTCTGTAGTATATTTTAAAGTAGATGTTATTTTATTATCTCTTTTGGAAGCTCCCCAGCAAGCTGATATTTCTATTGCACTTTATGGACTTCCTATGAAAATAGTGGAAGTACTTATGGTATTGGGATGATTTTATCTTAATTCCATGCTTCCATCTCTTTCTGCTGCTTTTGAAAAGCTTGATAGAGAAAGGCTATCATCACTTTTTTGAGCTTCACTTAAAATATTATGAAGTTTAGGAATATTTATCTGCCTGATGTGAAATATCTTTAAAACTGAAATTATTTCACTGATAGCAACTCAGGATTATATTGCGCCTACTGGTTCACTGTATAATTCTGTAGATGTATTATGAGTCGTGTTTTTTGTATTATTTTTTCACTTTCTTGCCCTGTGCTGTATTTATGTCTTAATTGCGAGCGAAAAACAATCGCTTCTCTTGAGAATAAATATTGCAGTGAGCCTGATAAATATTATCTGAAATATTATATTTATTCCTCTCTATTCTTTTTATGGAGCTGCAGCTGTCACGCTCTGAAGTCAAATAGTATTATTTGCTATTGCTTTTTATATTATTCGAAACTTTGTGAAAATCCCTTGGAAATATATCTGAGAATTATGAAAAAGCCTTTTTCTTGCAGGAATTATATTTCTCTGTTTTTCTGAATATTTTTGAAAAGTATTCTACTCTCCTCTTGAAAAAATACTTATATTCGGGCCAATAATTTTTATAATATATTGGGGAATAGAAATACTCTTTTCTTATAAATTACTTTATAAATCTTAATCAACTTCGATAACTCATGAAACGGTATTCATACGAATTGTTTTGAGTACCGATGGAACTCAGAAGTCTATTTCAATGATTTTAGCTTTTGCTTGAGTGCAGCCTGAAACGACATCCATATCTTCACCAATAAATCTGATTTGCACGTTTGTAGCTATTTCACTATTTCAGCCATTGATGTTTTTACATCTAATTTCCCGGATAGTATATGGAGTTTGAGCATCCCAATTACTATAAGTAGTATATCCAGACTGGTTATACTGTGATGTGACTCTTCATGGAAGACCATTGTTTCGAATAATAACTCTCCAGTTACTCGGAGTAATTAAGTTTACTCCAACTCATCGTCCTACAAGGGCATTATTACGAGTTTCCTCTATAATATTTGATATTTTCGTTGTTTCTATTCAAACTTTTTGAACATCATTTAACCTATTAAAGTTAATTTGAGAAATACTTATAGCCATTATTCCTATAATTGCTATCCCAACCATTATTTCTACGAGGGTAAAAGCAAGTTGTTTTTTCTTTAAATTCATAAAACTTTTGGCAAAAATAAAAAAAAATTTAATATAGAAGTATGTTACTATATTTGGATAGGAACACAAGAAAATTACTATTAATTACTCTCTTATGAAAAATATCTTCAAAGCTATCATCTGAGTTATTATTTTTCATATGTTGATTTTGTCAGCATATGCGATTGATGCTCCCGCAGATGTACGTGTTACAGAGTCTTCAGATACTTCTATTATGCTTGATTGGTCAGATGTGACTGATAGCTTAGGATATTACTTATATTATGGAACAGAAACAGGAATAGATGGTAATTACGAAGTAGAATGAGTTGATCTTATTGAAGAAAGTGAGTTTTTACTTGATGAACTCAGTCCAAGTACTCAATACTTTTTTGCAGTGACTGCAGTAGATGAGTTTGTAACTGAATCTGAACTTTCTGATGAAATTTCATTTACAACAGCAAGTGATGGGGAGGCTCTCCAAGCTACTTCACTCAGAATAGATGAAGTCTCAGTGATAGATGAAACAAGTATTGAAATGATTTTCACAAAAGCAATCAACACTACATCTGGAGCAGTGAGAGAGTTTATATTAGAAAATAAAAATACTTGAGAAGAAATAAGTATCAGTGTTTCTGAAGTGGATGAAGAAAATCCAACAAGAGTTATCGCAATACTCGATAGTGCTCTAGAAGAAAATTCTCAGTATGAATTAACAATTTTAGATATTCAAGATCAAAATGGTGGAACTATTGAATTATGAATTGATGCCTTCATTACTTTTGATACTCCAGCATTTACAGAAGATACAGTAGATATGACTGCGGCAGAAGATGATGTGAATGAAGAAACTCCATCAACTGATAACGATGAAACAAATCCCGATTCACAAGATGATACCATGCTTGATACAAATACAGATATGGATGAAGATATCAATGAATTCACGGATGAAGATGAGAATGATTCCGATAATATTTCACAAAATTCAGCTGGAGAAATGATAGAATGAAATAATGCATGAGAAAATATTGCAACGAGCGATCTTTCTTGAAATACACTTGTTGCAGCAGGAGAGAGTGATACACTTCCGCAAACTGGTCCAGAACACTGGTTTTTAGCATTTTTAGCGTTAACACTTGCAGGAGGATTTTATTACAAAACGAGAAAATAAATTCTATGTGTATAATAAAAGCAGGACTGTAAGTTCTGCTTTTATTATATAACTCTGAGTATTTCTTCTATCGTAGTAAATCATCTCATAGCCTTGAGAATACCGTCTTCTTTCATCGTGATGAGATCTCAGTTTCTTGCTTCTGCAATTACTTCTGCGACACTTCCTCCGTTTCGAATAAGTTCTCTGATAGATTCATTGAGAGTAATGATTTCATAGATTCAAATTCGACCTTTGTATCCAGAATGATTACATTTTCCGCATCCAGTAGCCTCGTATAATTTCATATGGCTAGCTGTGAGAGTTGGCATTCAGATTTCTTGCATCATAGCTTCGATTACGGCAACATCTCACGGAGTTTTTTGTTTTTCTATTTTGCAATGTGGACAGATTCTTCTCACAAGTCTCTGCGCGATAATAGTATCAAGTGCTGATGCTAAAATATAAGGCTTGAGACCCATATTAATTATCCTATCAAGGGTATCAGCTGCAGATTTAGTGTGAAGTGTCGAGAGTACGAGATGTCATGTAAGTGATGCTGAAGTAGCGGTCGTGAGGGTATTACTGTCTCTGATTTCTCATACCATAATGACATCAGGATCTTGCCTCAAGCATGCTTTGAGTCACGACTCAAATGTCACTCCATTTTTTTCATCGATTTCTGATTGTACTACTCAATCGAGTTGGTATTCTATAGGATCTTCAAGTGTGATTATTTTTTTCTCTCTTGAGTTAATTTTATTGAGTATTGTGTAGAGAGTTGTTGTTTTTCATGATCCAGTTGGTCCTGTTACGAGAATCATGCCAGATTTTTTTTCTATACTTCTTTGCAGCATTCTTTTACTCGTCCAATAAAATCATAAATCTTCAAAATCTATTGCTGCTTTTTCACTATCCAAGATTCTACAAACAATATTTTCACCATAATGAATCGGAAGAGTAGAGACTCTGACATCGATTTTTTTATTATCTTCTAGTTTGAGAGAATATTTCCCATCTTGTGGTACGTTGCTAATATTGAGTTTAAGACTTGATGCATATTTAAGCCTTTCTACCACTTTTTTATATTCAGCGTGGGTGAGCTTAAAAATATCAACGAGCACTCAGTCGATTCTAAATCTCACAATAACCTCTTGCTCATATGCTTCATAATGGATATCACTACTTCCTACCACAAGAGCTCCGATGGAAATATCTCTAAGTGCATCATCTGTTGCTTGTCTTTTTAGGGCATCTTTTACTTGCGTTTCGATTTTACTAAAACGCTCAGAGCGATATTCTTTTTTGTTCTCTTTTTCGAGAACTTGTTTTTTTAGAATATCAGTATCTTGGGTTATGTCTTGTTTTTTTGCCATCGCTGATGAAAGTTATATAAAAAAAATAACATATTTTGTATCAGAAAGCAAAAATCACACTTAATAATTGAGCAAAGAAAGAAAGTAGTATATACTTGCTATAGATATTTTAAAATAGTAGTATGCAAGAAGAAAAAATTATCGTTTCAATGCAAAAAGGACTCAGCCCAAATAAGTGACTGAACCTCCATATTACGGTGATGCTTTTGAGTTTTATGTCGATGGTATTTCATTTTACCTGCGTGTATTTTTTTACGCTTGAATTAGGCTCACTCGCCCTTGTTGGGATATTTTTAGGACTTGGAAATCTCTTTGCCTTTCTTTTTGATGTGCCTATTTGAATCTTTCAGTACTACTTTAAACCAAAGACGCTATACATGTTTGGGATTGTTTCACAAATTGTATCGATGCTTATTTTTGCAAACTTTATCTTTTCAGTAACCTGATTTGTAAGTGAAGAAATTATTGAAACAGTGTGAGTTTTAAAACCTGTCTTATCATTTTTCCTTACTGATGCGCTAAATATCGTACTTCTTGTGATAGCAGCAATGTGTTACGGTTTCACTAAAGAAGTAAATGATATTACTACAATCACGTATGTACTTAATAACGCAAATCCGAATCAGTATAAGACAATTTTTGCAAAGAATAATATCTTTTTTTGAATTGGATCATTCTTATGACTCTTTGTATCTGGTATAATTCTCTCATCAAGCTCACCTCAGCTTATCATTTTTCATATCATTTTTATTCTGTGTATGATATTTTTTGTAGCGTTTAAATTTTTTGATAATGACGGGAAAGTTATTGAGGTAAAAGATATTCAAAATTTTTATCTGCAACGTTGAAATTTTTCTTTTAAAAAGTTAGGAGTAACTATTTGAGATACAATATCTGAAAATGTCTCAGAAGTAGTGAGTAAAATTGATATAAAACAAACACTCAAAAATACAAAATATCTCATTTTAAAACCAAGTTTTGTTGGTTCGTCTAAAATTTCTATGAAAGAAATTGTACAAAAAACATCACTGAGTTTTCGAGATATTTTTGAAACTTTAGCATACTCAATTGATAAACATCTCATTGTATATTGGGCCTTTATTATGCTCTTAACCTTTGGTTTTTGGGATACTTTCGCGTCAACATTTTTGATAGATTTTCTTAATCAAGTGAAACCAGGGTGGAGTTTTGCACTTTTGGGACTTATAGCAATTCCCGCATTCTGACTCCAAGATATTTTTTGAAAATTATCAGATAAAATTGGAAGTTTTAAACTTTCAATGTTTTGATTATTTCTTTCCTCTAGTTCACTTATAATAATGGCATTTTTTGCGGGCGAAAAACAATTATTTGTGGTACTGTGACTTGCGCTTGTAAATTCTGTATGATATGCAATATGTATGAGTTTGGCAGTCGCGAATTTTTTAGAGACCTATAATATTGCCTATGCAGATAGAAAATGACTCACTCAAATTGATGCAAATGCCTCAGCCGCGCCAATGAAAATTCTCCAAAATTTAGCGAATGTTGTATGATTATTCTTGGGTTGACTCATATTATCACTTGCATGATTTGCTTGATTCTTCTTTGTATTTGGACTATTTATAGGATGATTTTTTGTTTGGTCCATTGTCATGCGTAAAAGTATTACTGGATAATTTTTTTATAGCATAAATATGAGTAGAATCAAATGATTCTACTTTTTAAATCTTTTTAAATCTTTATAAATATCTATACTCAAGAGAAATTATCCATTTTTATACCTCTATGAATAGAAAACAATTCCTTGCCTTCACTCTTGTAGAACTCATAGTAGTTATCACCATCGTAGGAATCCTCTCTACAGTGGGTTTTGTAAGTTATTCTGGTTATTTGACATGAGCCCGAGACTCTAATAGAATTTCTC
>Ga0100402_1000513_pt1 | contig 45474 bp, 26 predicted proteins | sample CryGeyme20150102_FD_80419 | JGI IMG/M metagenome (GOLD analysis project Ga0100402, IMG submission 80419) | Groundwater microbial communities from Crystal Geyser aquifers in Utah, USA - Crystal Geyser metaG 2015-0102 | ecosystem: Environmental > Aquatic > Deep subsurface > Groundwater | place... | reverse complement strand
GTCCTTCTGTAGTTTAGCAACACGTGGGACCTTAGCTTCATAATAATACTTGAGTAGATCCAGCATCTGTTTCCTATTCAGTGCCAAGAAGTGCTTTCACATTGAGTCTTCAGTCGCACGATCGATTCCATCCATCGATGCTTCTAAATCAGGAAGCTTCAAGGCTCGTGCTGTCTCATACTCTGCAGCCACATTCTGCTTCTTATCCTGCTTTTCTTTGGCTCGTGTGGCTGCATCATCCTTCTTCTTCTGCTTATCAGCATCAGTTTCAGCACTGATTGTTGCGACCGAAGCCACAAGTTCATTATGCTCCTTCAGTGCATCCATTCGCTTGGTATCATTGAGACACCTCGCATAACTTGACACATTGCCCTCAAGGATGTCCAGACGTCTCCTCGCAACCTTATTCTTTGCACCAGCTCCCTTAACATCATACATGATGAAGCCTTGTAGAACATTCTTGTACGATGGATTGAAGAGGCTCTTCTGTTCAGCACTTACTTCAACATCCAAATATGGAGATGGAAGCAACGCAGCATCAGAATTCCAGTTCATCTGAGCTGAATAGTTGCACATATGCTTGAATAAGGTGTTAGTGGCATGAGGAAAATGATATCGATGAGGAGAAGAATGCGTTGTTGCCTTCTTTCCATTGGCAACAATGTAATCCATCACGAGCTGCTGTGGCTTGAAGCAAAAGAAGTTATCCACTGTCTTTGTTGTCTCTTCCATACCACCAGGACATGATGCTGAATCACCACGCCCAGACGAGGACATCATGTCACCATTCTCCTTTTGGACCTTGTGCAGCTTTGACATGTACTCTTCTTCTGTTGTAGTGATAGCTTTATCATCTCGCTTTGCTGCAAGATAACATGCTCGTGCTTTGGCAATGTCATCAAGTGGGACAAACTTGGTGAGTGTACGAATGTTAACAGAGCTCCATACTGACTGACCTTCTTCGGTTGTACGATAGATAGTATCAACAGCAGCGACGAAGTCCTCCCTGCTCTGTACTGGCATCCTTCTCCAGAATGCAGGCATGGCATCATACATTCCACAATCAAAGTTATTATAAAACAACTTGCCAGACTCCATAATACCTTTCCTCTCAAGCTTTTCAATCCATGCATTGAACTCCATACGATACTTTGGATGCATGTTAACTCGTATGAATGAGTTCATCCACACTGATGTCTTTATCTTCATCTGAGCATTTGCAGCAATCTTGATGAGATGCCATTGCGACATATGCTCCTTCAAAGTCTTCTTAACTTGGATCAAGTTGCAATTCAATAGACGCTTGTCTTCCTTAGCAGTCAGCTGATCGTACGCTTGGTTAACCTGCGACGTGTCTCCTTCTTCCTTGACAACCATGATCTTGTAAGCTTCAAATATCTTGTGCGCATCATTGACATTGACATGGGAACCAAATCCATCCAAAGAAAACATACACCACCAATTGGGATGCTCCTTGATTACTGGCATCTGTCTAATACCAATACAGAGTTTAGGAACAACCTCCAACCACACTGCATCTGTCATGTAAGCATTCTTGGACATCGCGACATACGATCCTGGAGTAAAGGTTCCTGGATCTCTGTCAAGGTAACAAAGTGAATGATGACACTCATTCCTCTTCCCCTTTGCTAGGAAGATGAAAGGTCCTTGATTGCCGGCAGCATTGCCACTGCAAAGACTGGTTATGGAGCACCGACAATCATCTCTGTTGGCTTCAGTCTTTCTTTTTGCTGCAGATGCAATGACTTTAAATGATCCATCTTGGTTTGCCATGAAGCAACTCTCGTCAATATTGCCAATGAAGTGCTCTGAGACTTTATCAAACGTCACACCAGTACCATCAAGTTCATTCAGCTTCTTCAATTCAGCCAAGGTCGTATCATAGAGGGAATGCCACCTCCATTGCTGTTCTTTTGTGATGGCACTTCGCTTTGTTGTTGTGGCTTGAGCAGTGGTAACACGACCCCCACGCTTCAACAAGGTCAGCCTCTTCTCTCTAATGAGATAATCAAAGTGATTCTTGGACTTCAGGAGGTCAAAACACTGAGACATCTCTGATATCATGTGAACAACTTCATGTTGGCTCATGGGATTGTTGCTGTTGTCTCGCGACAATATGGCCTCTTGAAGGAAAGTGACTTGCTCTCCTGTTAACAAAGGAGGGTTCTTAGATGGAGCATCCTGCCAAAACTGATCGTACGTGAGACAACCAATGGTTACATTGTACTGTTGAGCTGCAAGAAGAAACTTGGAGTATTGTCCTTCAGTGTGGTGAGAGGAATTGGAAACATGCCATCAACGCCATCTTCCAACCTCGCATATTCCATTACTCCTGCCTTGAGCACTTCCCAACTGTCTCTGTTTCGGAAGTTCATCCTTGTCTTTGTCTTCTTCTGTGGTGGAAACAAGGCAACCACATCAGCAGCAGGAGTGGCAACAGGACGCTTTGTCCTTGCAACCGGCAAACGAATCTTTTGATCTGACTTTGGGGGCCTCCCAGGTGGAATTTTAACACACCAACCATAGATCTTACCTGCCCCCTTTGCTGCTAGGATCTCTCCTCTGGTTTTTGGCTTCCTAAAAGGAAGTTTAGGAGGCAGCACCATTGTCAAAATATATTCCTATTGTGGAGCGAGTAACTACTCATGCACTGCTTGCTTCCATTCACCGTGTTTTAAGAAGAAAGATCTTTCTGTCTGTTGAGGCTGTCTATGTGACAGGCAACGCATGCTTCAAGTATAGATTTTATTGCAGATTTGGAATGATCTCGCGCAGGGCTTTCTATTGATGTATCTAAATACTGAATTGAACATAAATTGGTTGAGTAGGAAAATATAGAAGTTTACCTAGTAACAGTACGTTGAAATTTCCCAAATAGAAGAACGTTAACTGTTATCCAACGCTAACCGTCAGCCTTACTCTAGTACTAGTCTAGTACTGCACAGTATGAGAATCTGATGAAACGAGAAGAAAATTATTTAATTCCTCTAAAAACGATTGAAGTCGTGGAGGGATTGCTGTCGTGACGTCTTTTTCAAGTTTCAATCATGTGGAGTACTAGTACTACTATTAGTAGTAGACTGGACACCCGGGTGTTTCGGAAATTAGGTAGGTATTCTAGGAATACCTTTGTACTAGTACTGCTAGAGTACTGTACGCTAATAAGAGTTCGACTGTAATAATAATGTTGAATGCTGCTTTATGGCGCAGGAACCAGAAGCAGAAGCATTTCTCAGCCTCGAAAGCCGGCCATCGAGACGTATTTTCCTCTTGATATCGGCGAGGCTGACTGGCTAGATCAATCATATTATTGTTATCAAAATTTGAGAGTACTAGCTCGAACTCGAGCGTCCTCGCTCCTACGCCACCCACATTAGACGCAAACTCTAGTACTGGTAGAGCTCTCCTGGCAATAGACGTACAAGCTAGTAGGCTAGTAGGTCTACTACGGCAGGCAACGTATCGCTGCTACGTATTTTTTTTGTTTTTTACGGTGTATCGTCTTCGACTCGGTAGGAAAGATGACCCCAATCACAGAGACCGAAAGGATTTGACTGGCAAGTTACCACTGGCGCTACTAGATGCTACTACTACTACAAGTCTAGTACCACTCATACCGTAGCTTTGAAGTGCTAAGTACCTGGTACTACTAGTCTAGCTAGTAGTAGTAGCTACCATGATACCGTACTAGTAGCCACTACAGAGACCTACTAGCTAGGAGTACTAGAGTACTCTGAAGTATTAGTACTAGTACATTAAACAATGGTGGTTGCCGGGCCCGTTGACCAGTGTAATTCTATGTTATTACCGGTATTATTGTTTGATTCAATGGCATACCTGGTACTAGTACCAGGTACAGGTACATTTATTTATTATTATTCATCGCTTCTCTGGCACTCTTGCAACCTGCAGTCACTTCTTGACTGGTGTGCAGGCATTTTCTGTCCTGGAGAGAAAATCATTGCGCGGTCGGTCGAAATAGATTATTATTATGAAAGCGGTGAAGAGGATACCAGCTGGAATTTATATCTACAAATGAATGCAGCATATATGGCATAAAGTATGGTATGTAGAACTACTCAAATGAGAAGAGACCCAGAAACCAAATCCTATCTTAACCATTTCTATAATAATATTTAACAAATCCCTTTGAAGATATTCCCAGTTGCCATTCGGAAACAGGCCCCATCGACTACTACTACTACGGTGCGTACAGGTAGCAGTAGACTAGTAGTACCGGTAGTTTTAGTAGTACCAGTAGGACAAAGGACCAAACCAGACTCTAGACCTACTGTACCTGGTACCCAATCTTGCTTACATGCTGCTGTGTTTCGTTTTATGCATACCAGGCTGAGAGGCCTGCGAGGTTGAAACGAACGATTTTTTTACATCCCAGTCACAATCCCGCACACTCTCAAGAAATGCAACTGAATAGTTCATTATTGACAAGTTGGCAACATAAACATGATTTCCAGTCAGCACTACCATCTGAACTCAGTACTGGTACCTTTCGCCGTTCCCACCAAAATAACAATGATTAGCAGCAGCAGTTGCATTGATGATCTGAAGAAGGGTGGTTGTCCCTCTGGGTATTGCCTTGTAGATGCCGTGAACTTCAAAAAACGTTCAAATTTCGGCACGGTAGCACCAGCTCAAGCTCCCGCGTCGAAGAAGCGACGACTACAACGGACGCGCAAAGTACGATTCTGGGAAGATTCCGACAAAATCTCAGTTCCGACAGAAACAACCACGGACGAAGAAGCCAGAACTCTATGGTATCAGCCTCACGACGTTGCTGGATTCAAACAAGAAGCCAAGGCGTGCATTTACGAGTTGCGTCGTGCCCGGGGCAACGTGGCAAAAATGTCGCCTGAATATTGCATTCGAGGACTGGAAAACGTCGTATCTCCCGCTGCTGCCGCAGACCAAAGACAATGCCGCCAGGAACGCCTTCGAGCCGTTCTCCTCCAGCAAGACCTTCAACGGGCGACCGCTATGTCCAATCCAGAGCTTTTAAAGATGGTGTCCACCATTTATTCCCAACTACAATGCGATGAAGCGCAACGAATGGGAGCCCGCGATTTCTTGGTATGGCGAGAAACTTAAACATTAGTAGTCTGCGCAGTAAATGGGGTAGAAATGCTTCATATGCTAGCTACCACAGTTTCAAGGTCTAACCCAGTATAATAACGAATGCATAATCTGAAGTTTTTATGCACAAATAAGGCGCATATCAAACATTAAAAAAAATTATTTTTAGGAAGTTCAATAGTGACTCCTTCGAACTTTCTTGTTTCCAAAGGAGGTGTGTGTGTGTGGAAAAGGCAAGGAATTGATATGTGTTTAATAGGTAGCAGCACCTAGGTGTACCCAACAAACTTGAAGAACTGCCATGCTCATTGCTCGCACATCATGCACGACGCTCAGACAATGGCACTCTTTGCAGGAAGACTTGTTGTTGTGGCCAATCCATTTTTTCCCTGATCACATAACCGTACCAGAGGCTGGAGGTAAAAGTCTGGCATGTGATCCTTGAGGGCACCGGGTATCATCTTGATCAAGCGTTCGTACTTTGGATTTGGTTTATTAGGTGATGAAGAATCTAGTGACTCGTTGTCGTCGTTGTCGTCTTCGTCCGCTTTTTTCTCTTCCGTGCCCATCATGTCTGCGTAGGCGCTCTTCTCCTGGCAAACTTCCTTGGCTTGATCGTCTTCGATAGACATCCGGTTGCTTTCGTCGGGACGAATCAACACTTCGCCTTCTTCTGTTATATACACAAGATTGCCAACATGTTCAAATCCCAGGAATCTTGGTGGCACTTTGGTCTGCTCGTTAATTGTACAATTAACAGATGCAAAGTGTTTTGTTCGCATTGATTCGGTGACGAGTGAGACAGTGTTTTTCTCAGTACAAAAGAGTGCGAAACAACTACCAACGATGTAACATACCACAACATCTTCGTTCAAGACAATGCGATGGAACGATGCCTTATTCATTGGCTCGAGTTCGTGCAATCTCTTGTCCACCACTGCCTGCATGGATGATAGTACGGATCGTGGAGAACCCGCTGTGACACAACACAATTGATGCGGCAAAAGTTCCCATTCAAAATTAAGTAGCAAGTAGCATGCTGCCATAGTTGCCTGTCGATGTGTGCAGTAGCCAATAGGAGCGAAAAGGATGTTGAGAGAACATACACACGTGAACATTGAAGACTCGTGTATAAGAAGAAACAATCATTGCAAATGAGACCTTCTCATCAATAATTGTGTTAGCATTACTCACCACGCCAGCACCCAACGAGTGTCCCACAACAAAGAGTTTTCGGGTTTTTTCCGATTCTGCAAGAAGCGGCACGATGTACTTTTTGATCAGTGGAGTCGTTGCCAAGAAATTGTTGTAAAATCCAGTATGCACCCGAGGTTTGGCTTCCTTATTGAGACCGCACCATTCGTGTCCCAACAAACAGCTGCAATACCCTGCATGTCCCAGATCAATATCAATTTCTGGCTCCCATTCGGACGTAGTGGTTGACAGATTAGTAATCCAATCCAGACCCGACGTAGTACACCGATAACTGAGCACAATAATGTCATCATTGTGAGCAATGTATCCTTGTGTGTCTAAAGCGCGACCGTGGTGGATTCCACAAATGTCAATGTGTTCATCCAGAGTCAACCCGAAGTGTTTCTTCAAAATATCGGTCAGGGGCTCGTAGGCTGCTGCTTTGGATCCAGTAATCATTTTCAATGCCTCCTTCTGCCAGGGATTAGCCTTGGAAATATTTCGAAGAGTGTTGGGTTGATCGTCAGTTATAGCAACGCTAGCTAATTTCATTCCAAGCAGCAGGTCGTCGGCCTTGATTCCGCCGGGCTGATGGCTATATTTGGAATCATATGATCTGCCTTTCGGCTTGACACCGGCATTTTGGATTGCCTGAGGTGGTGAATCCTTCAGACAAAAGTTTGACTTGGGCGCCATGATAGAATTCTTATATAATGTTTCTTTGGCAAGACTTGTTGTTGTTGTGGTGGGAGCTGGTGGCTTACATTAGTTTCTATCTTCGCTTGGGCTCTTCACTGGCTACTAATAATTTGTTTTAGCTAGTACTAGCAGCTTGTACTAATACTACTACCAGGTACTGGCAGCATTTACTACTACTACTCTAGCTAGCTAGTAGCTACAGTAGTACTACTACTACTAGTAGCTACTAGTAGTACCTGATCGATTCTTCCAACGGACGGTTGTCTCGCCGATGGAAACAAAGATACTGAGTCGTGCAATATTTCTCACTGGTTTCCACATCCCTTAGAAGAACGCTGTCCTTAACGGTTAACGGAAACAACTACTGCAATCACCGTTGTAAAATACGTGAGTAAAAGTCAATCACGTTTCCACTCTCAGTAGCCACATACTCAACTACAGTACATTAGATAGTCGGGAAGATCTGCAATAGAGTACCTGGTAACCCCTTCTTTCCGGAGGATTGCGCTACCCTCAAGAACTCCCAGGCTAGAGGCTTGCTTCGTGGTTCGACTTTCAGATGGGGCAGGCCTGCTTCTTTTGGGGGTGCTGGAAGAAATTAAGTCCAATTAAGCCTTCTCTTTTCGGCCAATCAAATGGTACAGTTGAAACAATAGAATGTACTGGTAACTTCAAGAGAAGGCTGTTTTGGGGGAGGCACAACTGTCAGCTTGGGGCTCTCATTTGATTTTCTGATGAACTCCTTTGGAATTGTCTGAAAAGGTCACGACTTCCGAACGGAATATTCAATTAATAGATGTCACTGGCTCTTGTAGTGCATCATTCAATTTTTCAAGTTACGTAAATAATACCAGGTAAGGAATTTAGGGCTTCTCATATAACAGAGGATTTACATGAGATTTATAACATGACCATGTTCACGCAAGATATGGTACGTATGCGGGGTTAGAATTCATTTTGAATGACTTCTTTTGACAGCGTAGAAGCAAACGTGCAGCGTTTCACACTTTGCATTATTATTTCGGTTGAAGAGACAAAACGACACAAATCGATATTTACAAAAAGCTTCCTTTCTTTATTGACCACCGAGACTCTTTGCATCTCGACAAGGTCGACGAGAAGCTACCTTCAATTATACTATTACCATAAACGAACAATACAAGGAAATAGTTTCTATCATGGTGTCCCACGCACTACACAGCTTCTTTGCAAGCACCTTTCCTGTAGCGCTCCACATCCACACATCCGACGAGGAATCTGCAGCTGCAGTAGTCGCGATAACTGTCCTCTCGGATAACGCGAAAGGTCTGTCCCCTGCGTCGTCGATTAGCGACAAGAGACGTCTGCGAGATGCACGTCATAAGAGAAAGGTTCATGCACTCTACACGGCATCTCATGCCTCGCCCTCTTCGATCACAGAGAACCTAGGAGGCGGGCTATCGCGGTGGGAAAGCGAGTTGCCGAATCTGTCGAGCTTAATCCTCTCGCCACCAGCTCTTCCAAGAAGATCAAGGACGGTTTCATCAGCCATGTTGTCCGGTTCAAGCGAGGAGAACGCCAAAGCAGTTGATTTGACTGACCGGACTGGAGCTCCAACTGTGCCACGAAGGACCCAGTCGTATATTTATCTGCCAGAAGATCTGGGAACCACGAGTCCTCCACCGTCACTGTCTCGAAGACCAAGAAAGTCATCCGCCGAAATGCAATCGCTAGAGGGCTCATCTCTTTGGAGGATCGAGTCACCTGCTGTATCCGTGGCAACCAAGGCTGCTAAGCTGGACCCTGCGGCATGTGAACCGCGAGACAGTCTCAAGTCCTTGGTGAGCCACCAGGCGAGTGTAAAGGATGCTCCTCGATTACCCAGGCGAATGAGGAGTATAGAATTATCTGAAGGCGAGACCAAAGAAGTCTTCCTCTTTTCTTCGTTGAGCAGTTCTATTCATACTGCATTAGACGAGATGAAGTAGTTGTCAAAGGAGAGATGAGTCGGACAACAATGATGTTTCCTGCGGGATCAAGGTCGCAGAAGAAGCAACTTTGCAAGATGTCTAACGAGGGGTTGTGATCCCTCTAGCAAATCACCAAAATGCAAGAGCAAACAAAAATCGTTTTGCGGGAAATGATGAGACTTCGTAGCTACATAACCTAGTGTTGCAGGATGTAAAATTTAATAGCATGTAATAAAGCCTAGATATATAGAAATTAAATGAAATACTCGCAGCAATACAATGTTTAGTCCCTTGATGCCGGCACACGGCCGAGCGCTGCCTTCTATCTATTTGCTGTGCTTAACTAGGACAATGGGGACATTAATTAATTCCCTTGAAGCCACGACAGATAAACAAAAGGAAAGCCAGATCTAAATATAGGTCATGACGGCCGAATCCAATATCAATTTCATTTGAGACCTTTCAGCGACTCTTTTCGGCACCCTGGGCCGTCCAAACGATCTCTTGATCGTTTTTTCAACGCAGTCCAATACAGTCGCCAAGGCCTTCGACTGTTGAAACGCCTTATAGAAGGCATTCCAACCTAGTGATAGAGCGAGTCGCCTTTGTATGTGGAGCTTTGACTTGGGCTGAACAAGTGGTGAGTTTGCTTCTAGGCTGTCTCCCTCCTGCTTCAGATGATTTTGTATCAAGTGAAGGGCAAAGAGTATCACATCTTCTATGGAGGAAAGAAGAAAACCAGAGTTCTCTGCAGCGGTCGTTGCCATATCACTGGTTATAAGAATATCAATAGTTTTGACTGCACAAAGTAGGCACAGATCAAAGAAATTGGTCTCTGCTGTCACTGGGGTGGCAAAGAAAGGGTCAAACAAAATCGGGAGGCACCGAGGGCGTACAAAGACCTTCATGAGCTTCCTAAAGTGCTCTCCGGCGCTTGCTGATCTGAGAACTGTCAGACTATCCGTTGCTTTTCCACCAGTTATGCGACTGTAGTCAATCATGACTTCGCAATTCCGGGTGTCAAGCAGCATGCCACACCACGGAAAGAAGCCATTCGTATCCGCCATCGTGTCTCGAATAGCATAACAAGCTCCATCATCATCCTCAACTGTCACATTGGCGTTCGAGACTATCTTGTCCTTGTTTATGCTGAGCCCAATAGAAGGCTTTCCTTTGTACATTGTTTGAAGAAACGTTTTCTGCAACGCTTGGTCAGTCGTGATGAGTAAAAAATCATCAATGATGCGCACCAGCAAATGTGCACGATCGTTCATACTTCGCCCTCTTTGCACGCTATTCCCGAACAATTCCTTTTCCATATTCCCATAGTAAAAATTGCACAAGAAACCAGAAAGCACGCTGCCTTGAGGGATCCCCTTTGTCTGGAGAAGGTATCGATCGCCGTGCCTTCCTTTCGTCACTACAAGATGGCTTTTCAGGTGCTCACGAAGCAGTGCGATTATCTTGTCTTTGCTGGTCAGAGTGGAGCCAGCTTCGTCAACAAACACGGATCCACCGCCCGTCTTGGCAGCATTTGACGCTTTAATTTTGTCTTGAACATTTAAGGCCGTTGGCGGACCGACATCGCTTTTCTTCTTTTTCAAAATGCAATCCATGCTAAGCGAAGACTGCCATTTCGCATAGCGACTGATCATGTAGTCGTTTTCTGTTAAAAGTTCTACCACAATCTCTAGCAGTCGATCCTGATCAATGTTGTCGTAACAGTGGCGCACATCCACACTTGCAAAATATAGTTTTGGGGCGGAAATGCCAGCTTTGGATTTTATGGCCGACACAAAATTGCGGAAACGGGAATGAAATTCGTGCAGTCCCAGAATACCCGCGCCAAAGAGATCCTTGTTCCTTCCATGTTCGTATTTGAGTGCTTCAAAAGTATCTCGCAAAATGTCGTTTGTAGATTGAAACGAATGAGCGCCTCCTACCGACGACGACAAATTGGCCTGCGAGCCTCCATGGTTCAGTCTGCGGCGTTTTAAATCAGGTTGAGCACTACCAGGATCATTGCCGACGCCGGCATCAAAATTAGCGCTTACATCTCGCTTGCAAAGTGTTGCAATGGGCCGAACACCGGTCCTCTTAGGTAAGAGTCGCAATCGAGAGCATCCCATTCGTTGATTGACAAGTCTTGTCTGAACCGCCGCTCTGGTCATAATTTCCGTGTATTGCTGGCTCAGCAAGTGGTTCATGGAAAGAGACCGCAACAAGGACCAGACCGGTTTACGATAGTAAAGGACTCGTTTTCCGGAAAATTCACTTTCCGTAATGAAAAAATTGGAACGCAGTAGAGGCACGATAAAACAACTAAAAAGCCACCGCAGGACGTGAGTTGCTAGCTGTGCTGTAGCCTGATGATTGGAACGGCTCGAATTTGTCGTTCTCTTTCCATCGTTCCGGTGGTTTTGGTTGATCCCCATAAGCCAATCAAAGTCTGTGATGCGAATGCCTTTCATAATGGTTTTGTTTGGCAAGTCCTCGTTCCGTCGCAGTTTTACAAAAATGTCAACGACGTCCAGTACTTTTTCAAAGTTATGAAACGAACCCCAAAAGGAATGAGGAAAAATGGTTTGCAACACAGACGCAAGGAAGGCAACGACATTTTGGGGTGGAGTATAGGCAGCCGATACCTGAGCAAGGGTTACCACCTCCGCATCCTCTTGTGGTGACGATGACGATAAAAAAGATGGTTTTGGTTCGGTGGAAGGTTCTTGATGGAATTTTCTCTTTCTGGGTCTTTTCATCAAGTTGTTTTTTGCTTTCAAAACCAGGTTTGACAGTGTACAATGTTTTTCCAAAAGTCGATGATAGTCACATCTCGCGTGTCGCTTCAAGATGTCATGGCACATGTTGATACCTGTTTCCCTCAACCGTTGCCAACGCTTACGGTATTTTCTTTTGCCAACTATGTTGTTGTTATTATTGTCGTTGTTGTTGTGACGAAAGAGGGGAATCATGTGCGATAGTAACAACACCACCTTCATTTTTTCGGCTTTTTGTTGGTCATGACCACCGTCGTATCTGGTTCGATTTAAAATATGATTTCTAGAAAATCCAATTTTTGGAATGTAGGATTCGGAATAAAACATGGAACGTCGATTGATGGTGTCATTGGGTCCCAAACTACTACTACTAGTAGTAGTATTACATTCGAATGGATCTTTCGTCGAGTCCTCATCTGCTACAAATTTCAGAATTTTGCATTTTCGTTTTCGTTTCGTACTCCTGCTGCTGTTGCTTCTCCTTTTTCTTTTGTTTTGGTTGAATGATTCATGTATCATGTTGGTAGTAGTAGTGGTGGTAGTAGTGGTGGTGGTAATGGGAGGACGATGTGCTTGATCTGGTTTTGATGCTGGTATAAGTTTTCGGGTTGGTGTTGGATACGGTCCACAAATCATCATGTAATTTTCAAAATTACGTTTGTGCTGGCTGTCTTTAGTAGTAATGGTGTTGTGTGCATCCATTATTATTGTTGGCAAAGGAACAAACATGCTCGTTCGTCTCAGTAATATCCGAACGAGGTCATCTCCCACCAGCTTGTGAAGCGTTCGAAAGTAACGAGACGTCTTGCAAAAAGTGACATTACCGTTTAATTTTTGACACATCACTCCCGGTCGCATGTGCTGACAGGGAGTTACCCCACTCTGTTCCAGCTGGGGTGATGCTGCCACGTACCCTCTCGACAAGACATTTTGAACTCCTCGTCGTCGGCGTCGTTGTGGTCTTTTGTTACTTCTATTGTTGTTGTTGTTGTTGTTGTTGTTCACCAAAGACCAAACGACATCGTCTACCAAGGTCGACAAGGATGATTCTTCCATCGCGGTGACAACATGCTGTAGGTCCGACATGGGTTGCAAATTGACATTGGGTGAAACTAGTGTTCCCATAATTCTGTTGATAACACTGTCCTGATAACGACGTCGCTTTTTGTTGCCTGTTGTTTTCAAAGCATCATGATCATCATCAGCAACAACATCATCGTGATCATTATCGCTTCTACTACTAGTAACGTTGCACTGTAAGTTGGGCGCAAAGATGCGGACAAAATCTGAAAACAAAAAAACTTGCGCTGTTGGTCCAACGATTGTTCGAATAGTACTGGGAACAATGCTTAGTACTGTTGTGGCTTTGGATTGGATAGAAGTATCATGCGTTTCCATTTTTTTATTCATAATGGCACTGACTGGAATTGTTGTTCTTTTATATCTGCTGTAGGGAGACGAGCTACCAGTAGGAGCTTATTAAAAGGCTACAACTAGACTACTAGCTAGTAGTACTAGACTTAGATTCACAAGGCTACAAGTACACAAGTACACTAGACTAGAAGCTAGAAGCACCATAATAATAGCATTGTTTTTGATTGTTTATTATTTGATTATTTTTTGTTGTTGTTGGTGCCAATGAAATACTGTACGACTGTAGAGAATCGTACTATAAGAAATTATACCTGACCCTAGTGAACGAATCTTCAATGATGATGCTGATGCTGACGTCAATAATAGTAAGAACTAAAATGGGGGTTCTATTCGCTCTGGCCACGAAAAAAAACCGTGTGAAAAGAGACTTTTATACTTTTACTTTCGAAAAAAATTCCAGAGTTGTTTATCACTTGTCTTATTATTACTCTGTTTCTTCGTTTCTTCACCAAAACGAATTACTTTTTGTGCACCATCATGAGCAGCAACGACGAAACCTCACGATTGGAGAGAGGTGAGAAGAGATCCTCCTCGAGAAGAAGTCATGTTAACGAAAACTATGGTAGCCTTCCTGAAAACGACACCACCACCACCACCACCACCACCACCCCCAACACCCCCAACAACAACACCAACAACCACAACAGTAGTAGCAACGGTTACCACCATCCACAGAAACAACAGTATTCATTGGAACGGAAAGCATCATCCAGTAGTAGCAGTAATATACGACGAAGAATATTTCATCATCAGTTGGAAGCCTTGTCTAAAATTCCATTGCGACGCGTAGCATTGGACGTGTCACTCTACGTGAATTTACTTATTACCGTGATCAAATTTGTGGCCTACATGCGAACGCTGTCGTTGTCCGTGTTGGCGGCATTGTTGGACAGTGTTTTGGACGTGGTGTCACAATTCGTATTAAATTATACGGAGAAACACAGTTCGTTGCAACGATCGTCAGCATTTTATCCAGCAGGTGCAGCACGACTAGAACCCATTGGAGTTTTGACTTGTGCTGCATTAATGGGAATGGGATCGTTCGAAGTTTTGAAAGAATCTGTCGCGGCACTGGTTACCTGGAATAATCCCTTTGATCACAACAGTGATGATGGTTATACTTATAGTGGAGAAGCAGGAACAAACGACGATCTGGAAGAGGGACTGAATATGGGAAGCTGTTACTCCATGTCCGCTATTGTGGTGACCAAATTACTCCTTTTGCTCTTGTGTCAAAAGGCAGCCGAAGTTCCCACCACAGCTGATGCCGCCATTACCAGCAGTACGAATCTGGCTGATGTGGCTGCTGATGTGGCTGCCGCTACTGCTGCTGCTAGCTATCTTGGTGGTTTGCAGCATCAAAGCTCGAGTGATCTTCTCAATGACGAGACGGAACTAGAAAATGACAGTCAATCGCGATTACTGGGAGGAGAATCAACACTGGCAGGATCAAAAGCAGTCATTCAAATGTCGGATCCTACATTGGAAGCTTTGGCCAAAGATCATTGGAATGATGCCTTGTCGAATGCCGTAGCGGCAGCTGCCTTGCTCGCTGCACTCCAAGCACCATGGTTATGGTTTTTGGATCCAGTTGGTGCCATTTTTATTTCCTTGTACATTATTTGGAGTTGGTTCGAAACAGGAAAGGAACAAATTGAACAACTGACCGGAAAATCGGCACCCGAAGATTTCATTGAAGAGCTACTGGAAATTGCCAATCATTTCGATGAACGGTACGTTCAAATTTCGTTTCACTTTTCGGTTTTTAAACTCAAGTGTTGCGAATATTATTATCTTTTGGCCTCACCAGCACAACCTTTCTTTCCAACTATTATCATGTAAAAAATTGTGAAATCTGTTTTGTAGCATGCTGGTGGATGTTTGTCGCGCCTATCACTTTGGTCCTAAATTCTTGGTCGAAATTGAGGTAGTCCTACCGAAAAATACCCTATTGTTCGAAAGTCACGATCTGGGCATGGAATTGCAGTACGAAATCGAAAGTCGAGACGAAGTGGAAAGATGTTTTGTCCACATTGATTACGAACAACGACCGTACGATGAACACGTGGTCAGCAAAGTACCAGAGCTGCGCGAAAAATATAGACCAGGAAAGGATGGATTGCGGTGGCGATCAGCGCAGAGCCTGTAGAAAGAAAGGAGCACCTAAGTGGTCAGAAAACTCATTAACTGGTCGACTCTGGAATGTAACGGCAAGATATATTCGTGCCGAACAGAATAACGTTCTCGTCTTGATCATCATCAAGATCGATGAATGGCCTTCCTAGCTGGCAGATGGCTCGTGGCCATGGCACAATCACCAAAAAGCAATCATGCAGGACTGCTGCAAATGAGACCAACAATATTCCGGTGGGTATGAAGGATCTGGCAACAGGTAGACAAAGATAGAGAATTCTTATCAATCACGAAAATGTGTAGGAACATGATTTATCGGTTGTTTACACAGCATTAAATTGAAAGCGTTAATAGGTGCTCAGCTCAGATAATCAAATATTCTTCTTGTGGTACGTCAGAAGATACTGCAGCTTCACTGCTGTTTGAATTTTCGGACGAATAACGGCACCATGGACTGTCGTCAATATTAGGACAATACGGTGTTATCATTCGTCGCCTCTTAGAAGCTCCGTCGTTGTCTTGACAAATAGGGGTAGCCAACGGCTGCAATACACTATCCAATGGTTTCCGCTTGGTGGAAACAGTCGCACAGAACTCTGCGAGCACTTTGTTGGAACGCTTGGGTTTTTTAACACGAGCTTCTGCTCGTGTGTTTGATCCCCACGCGAAACCAATCTGCTCGAGCAGACACTCGCGTTCCGCGCTTAATTGCGATTTCCGTTTGAGAATTCTCTGTTTCGCCACCCAATTGTACAACAAGGTATAATCATCATTTTCAGATGGAACCCAGCAATGCCCGTTTACCAGAGAAAAATGGACAAGTTCGGCATAACAGGCTTTCCATTCCAAATCTTGGCAGTGCAATTCTATCCAGCCAGCTTTTTTCTCCGCTTGTTCCTTTCGTCGAATTTCTAGCACTTCCGATGTCTGTTGCTTGGTATAGTCATCGTGATAGGGTTGTATTGAGGTGTAGTCCCAACAGGCAAGAATATCGCGTCCTTCGTCGTCATTTTGATCTTTCAATGTCATGGTATGTTTCTGATGCGGGGTGTCGTTGTCATTATCATTTGGTTTGACATACCATTGATGATCGTGGTCGTACATGGTTTGCCAGAAATTTCTGGGTTCTCGTGGAGCTTGCTCCCACGGTGGTCGCATTTCCTTGTACAAACCATTTTCCGAGTCATTGATGATGGTGTGCCGATGATAAGCAGAGTCAGCATCAATATCGTAATGGTATCCAGATTCTTCTTCGTCATCAGATTGTTCCCAAGTGGCACAAGCATAATCCTGCCCACGATCGATATGCCTTCTTCTTTTTGGGGGCAAGCGGAACAGATCAGAGTTTTCTCGAATCTTGTGGGAAGCCATCTGCCTCCTTCTGCTCTTCCGCGTCCTCTTAAAATTAGATTGTGCATATAATTGTGCCGATGTAAGATCATATGGTACTCCGCGTTGAGTATTCTCAAAAACCTTAGACGAAGCAAAACCCTTTCCGCTGGATTGAATCATAGAAGGACTTTGGGGGAAAGACTCTCCCAAATTCGACGCTTTGAGTTCGCATGGGTTGTTGTTGTTCCTGCTGCTGTTGTTCTTCAGCATCGACTCGTTCATTTTTAACCTATTTTCCAGAGTCCACTTGGCAGTGGTGTCCTGGGTGCCCAAAGAAGTGTTGGAATGTGGTGGTACATGCAGTTCCACAACATTATTCGCATCCGGAGTAACAATTATTTGAGGTTGTTGTTGTTGTTGGGTCGGAGGTTCTGCTGGTACTCGACTCTTTTCTTTTTCGGCTTGTGGAGAATTTAAATCCCATATAAATCCTAACGAATCCAATTTTACTTTCTTGGCCCAACTTAACAATCCTCGTCTTGCCTGTGAACGCTGTTTCCAAACCCATCGACCTAGATTCAATGAACCAATACAATAACTATTCGGTAGTAAGGTAGTTTGGTACCTGTTCTTGTATTCTTGAAGCATATTCCATTTGAAGTCCCATTTGTTTGTATTGGAATCACGACTTTGATGGTGAAACTGAACGGTGATTGGTTTTGATTCTGTTTCTGATATTTTCTGCTCATTCGTCGTTTGCATTTTTCTGTGTTTTTCTACCAGATGAACTCGTGTGCAGGTATTCTTCTTCGTCTTTGTTTTTATCTGTTTCATAAATAAGTCCCATTCGCGAGGAAAGTGTCGAATAGCATACATGCGGATTTGTGAACATCTACGAGTATCGACGGAGTTAGCTACAGACGCAAGGTCTACTAACTCATCAGTTGTCAGAGCACTAAGGAGTCTCCTGTGTTCATCATCTGTCCACTTGCCAGTGGACAATTTGTTGCAATCATCACCTTTGTTGTTGTTGTTCTTGTTGTTGTAGGTAACGTCTCGTACAACTTCTTGATCAGCATTCTTCATACTACTAGTAAGAGTTGTTTTTGTTTGTTTTTCATCGGCAGTAATTTCCCTGACGAGAGGTTCCATTATTACAACATCTTCTTCATCGTCAATGTCCCTTATTTCCCAATTTGATTCGTTTGCATTGTTATAACTGTTACGGTGATGACTGTGACGGGAACCTTGAATGAATGATCTGCTGCTTGACATTGCCGGCTTCTTTTTCGTGTGTGGCTTCTACTGTTATGTTTTTTGGGGGGGGATTTCCCTTTCTTTTTTCTCTTCCCTGCAAGTTACTCTTAATAATAATAATGTGCTCGAGTAGACTACCTATGAATACTGCAGTAGACTAGCTACTAGATCTACTGCAATAGCCAGTTATTCATTGATTAACTATTCGTCCTCGAGTAGAGCTTTTCGCTAGAGCTATGGTACTAGTAGCGAGTAGTGTACAGTGAGGTTTTTTGTGTGATTTGTTTGTTTGAATACAAGACGTCGCGGGGGGACGGACAGACTTAACTTAACTGTGCACTCTCTAAGTTTATTTCTTCCAGCTGGAGCTTCCGATACGTATGGTAATCATCATAAAAAAACCTCATGAAACAACTAGACCAGTCTAGTCTAGGTTTACCGTACGTACATACTAGTATCCATTATTTCTGAGTATCATTGCAGAAAATACTAGACTAGACCAGTCTATCTACTAGTCTACTCAATCAAACGGATCCCTACTTTCTCTCATCCGATTAAGCAAAGATACGTGTGGCGTGTCAAATTACAACCTCTTGTAGTTACAACGTTACAACAAACAAACCAAAATGATGAATCGATTGCTGACGTTTTCGTCTACCTGGTGGCTATTAGTGGGATGTTATTGCTGTTGTATATTATTCTGTAAAAGTAGTGTTCAAGTCCTGGCGGTTTCTACCACGAAACAAACAAACAGCAACGACAAACAAACGACGACGACTGCTACTTCTTCTACTACTACTACTACTACCGACATGGGATTACCACGACGTGAACGCAATTTAGATTTTATGGATGCAGATACGTTGGCGTACTATTTGGGAGTCGATGCACAAACGGGAGAACCTGTCTTCAAAACGAAACAATCGCCACCACCAGCACCATCTGTTTACAATCACAATGTTGCCGTCATGTTTTACGCACAGTGGGATCGTAACAGTCACACTTTGGCACCTACGTGGGATCGCATAGGACAAATTACCAAGGCGGGAACTGAAACGGCCAATCTTATATTGGGACTCTTCGATTGCGAACAAAATCAGCAACATTTAATGTTGTGTCACGCAGCAGGTATTACGCATTATCCTACTCTCATGTTTATGAGTCCTTCTCGTACTTTTCCCCACAGACCAAGTCTGTTCCTTGGTAGTGGTACGAACAAGGCACTACCACATACGACGACCTTTCAAGGAATTTGGCAGTACGAAAAATCAGTATTGGATTGGTTACGAACCATGCAACGAATGTCAGGATGGAGTGCTTTCTGGAGCAAACAACGACGACGTGGCAGCAGCAGCGTTGGTGGCTGGTGGCAAGCAGCATCCTATGATCCATCCACGGCTAATTCCTTACCGGTGGGGATTCCTGTCACTAGTGGAGGAGGTGGTGTTGGTGGTAGCAGTACTGCATCTTCTACATCATCATCGTCGTCCACTAATACTGCTGCTCTTCAGAAACTGCAAAAAGAGAAACAACAGTACGAAGATTTGGTACTACGATCATCCATTCTGTTGGATGCAACTCTCTTTCCCATTACAGAGGAAGAAACATCTTCGGGGGACGTCTTTGCCTTTTTACACGCCTTCGGGGGATGGAATTCTACCGATCCGGCATTGCAAGTGATCAAAACATGTACCATGGAAGTAGCACTCGATTATTGTACACGATTGACCAATCACAAGACCAACGAATTAGTTACAGCCAAAATGCGAGAATCAGAGCAACAGCAACAATCATCAACATTGGCCGAACTCGAAGCCGAACTCAAAACTATGATTGCTACCGCGGAACCGTACTGCGATATCATCGAAACATGTATTGCCAATGACTTTGAAACGATAGAAGCTTGTCGTCCTTCGACCTGTCCCTTTCAAAAGGAAGCAGCGTGTCATTATCTGACGTCGTGTTTTGACAGTCACGTACAACAAGATTACGCCCAAGCTATGGGGTTGGAATTGTCCAGCAGTGCCAGCAACAACAAATCTACTGCTACCAGTAGTAGTACAGCAGGAACCACCACCAGCAATACCAAATTGTAGTTACAGCGCAACAGCTACGTCCTTTTTTACTTTCTCGAAAAGACAACAATTTATTTGCAGAGAAATTGCAGCCGAATTTGTACATTTGGCCTGCTAAAATTTAAAAAAAAACACAATGGATCGCAAAGAAACTTCACTGTGTTATTCTGCTCTGTTATTATTATTTTTTAGCTTGTCACACGCTCCGCGATGAAGTCGCTTGCAGAAAGAAAGACTCATCCTAGAGTACGATGGTAAGCTAGATTTTCCTGCCATGGTGTGGAAGTTGACCTGGATCTTCGGATACAACATCTGCAACTACCTACTAGCTAGACTACTACCACAAGAAAAATGCTACTACTAGTCTAGCTAGCTACTCGTACAAAATCAGTAGTCTAGATGTTAAAAAACTAATAATAATGAAAATAATAAAACCAAAGCGAAAGTAGCGTTTTGGTAGCGCTGTAATATTGATACCCCCCAAACCCCAATTTGGATCATGATCTCACCAGATCCTTGTTGCGGTCTTTCTTAAGCGCTATTGTACAGATTGCTTTACAGTAGTAGAGGACTACTCTAGTAGACTACTTGAGGACGCCAGACGATACACATCTTTTCAGCACCTGGCAAGACGCCTTTCACAAGATGTTCTGAAAATCTTCAACAGCGTTTTCATTTGTAGCGCAGCCAAATACATGGCTCAGCACAGCAAACAATATTATAATTATATTATTACAATTGTTCGTTAGCCAGTCTAGTAGACTGCTTTGCAAATTCATTTTTGCCAAAGAAAACAAACTAGAGCAGCAGAACAATATTACACACAGTAGAGTACATCGCGCACGCTCCTCTCAAATATTTTGTATTGCAGAAATGACAACCATTCGACGATTGGTGGGAATTTGCTGCGTCTTGTCAAGTCTTTACAAAGCAGTGACTGCCATTAATAATGATGACATTTCTAAGACACAAAAGACAAACTGGGGATTTTGGAAATCTTCAGGTCCTCTTCTTCGTTCTGTAGAACAAGAGGATGAACATCACGAGCGTTACCTTCAACAGCAGCAGCAACAACACCCAAGTCTTCGAGGTCTCGATATCTCTGACAGCAGCGAGAAGACATCTCAAGTCGATTTGATCGAATCGGTTCCCTGTGAACCAGATCATGCCAAGGCCGTGGAGTTTGTTTCAACCTATGGTGATGTCGACGCGGGAAATACCGCATGTGCTGCCGAAGCGGACCCTGATTCCTGTGGTGGAGGATGCTGCCGCTTTGGCGCTTTCTTTATCTGTGACGAGCACAATCGAATGGCACATCTTCCCTGTGTCTGCAATAGTATCACCAAACCTCCCAATGAGAACGACGTGACAACGGCCACAGAGCCTAAAAACGAAACGACTGGCGAGAAACCGGGCAAACCAGGAATGTTGGATGACTTGATGAACCACATTGCAAACACCGCAAGTACCACAAATGGCTCCGCGACCGCAGGCGAACAGGACACAGGAAAAAGTACAAATGGAAATGATACAGATGCTACCTATCGTTACTTCCCATTTTCCCGATTCGACGTTCCTATGGGAAACAACAAGACAGATGCTTCAAGAAATGGTGACTCCGGCGGCTTGGAATCAATAGAGGGTGACAGTATGGACGATGAAAATTCAACAGAAAGGGGAGGCAATGGTATCTTCTCATCGTTCGGAAAGTCGGGTAATACTACCACAGATAGTGGCACAAGTGACTTGGGTTTTGAAGAGAGCGATAATATGAATGATGGAAACTCTACAACGGAGAGAGCAGGCTCTCATGATGGGCTCCTTCCTTATGTCAGCAGTTCCCCTGAAATACCAACAAATTTATCTTCTGAAACCAAAAGTGCAACTGGCGGAGAAGAAAAGTCACTAGGAACTGGCTTGTTTCCCTCCTTTGACGACACAGACGCAAATGATGATTCTTCTGAAGCCAAGAGTGCCATTGGCGGAGAAGGGTCCAGAAAGTCTCTGGGAAGCAACCCGATTACTGGTTTGTTTCCTTTCTTCAACAATACAGAGACAGACGACGATTCTTCTGAAGTCAAGAGTGCCATTGGCGGTGAAGGGTCGAGAAAATCTTTGGGAAGCAACCCTATTACTGGCTTGTTTCCTTTCTTCAACAATACAGGCACTAATGATGCTTCTTCTGAATCCAATAGTGGATCAAGTAAACAAAAGAATGGTGCTACAGATGGCGATGATGCAGGTGGGCTGGAGGGACTCTTTGGTGTTGGGGGAGATGAAGCTGTGACAGCTGATGGAATTGCAAACAACCCCACAAGCAGGACTACCACTACAATTGACAGCGATAAATGTGGCAATGGTGCGAAATGTGGCGATGCTGTCAAATGTGGCAATGGTGAGAAGTGCGGCGCTCCAAAGGATGGCAATGAGCCAAGCACTGCTGAAGGTCCTGCTGCTGCACCCTCTGGAGAAGTAAAGGCTGATGGCACAGGTGACAGCATTGCGGACTTCTTTGGGTTTGGTGGAATTGACGGTAACGAGACAGAGGCTCCCAGTCTAGCTTCCAGTCTAGCTTCCAGTCTAGCTCCCAGTCTAGCTCCCAGTCTAGCTCCCAGTCTAGCTCCCAGTCTAGCTCCCACTGGATCTCCCATTACAGCTTCCACCGACTCTACAACTGAAGAGAGAGGTGATGGCATTCTAGGATTGTTTGGTTTTGATGGCAACGTAACAGTGATGGGAGGACATCACAGTGGTAAGACCAAAGATGAAACGGGCGTTCCTACTGCTGAACCTACGAAACAAACAGCAGCTCCTACTGTTACACCTACCAACAAAATTGAGGAGGCAGAAGAAGAAAAAGAACTAGAAGAAGTCGAAGAAGAATTATCAGAAGTGACAAAGGATCTTCAAGATGTCTTGGATTATATCAATGCGGGTAGAGGCTCCAATTCTCCTTAGGAAGTGGACATGAACGAGGGAAGAAAAATAGAAGCACATGTGACAAAGATTGCGTTGGACCAAGGATTTAGTTGCGAAGAATGAGGAGTGTTTCTTTCGGAATCATACACATAAATTAATTGAGTTTAGTACTGGATAGTCTTGTAGCGATCAGCAGAGCGATCTTTCCTATCTACTTCGAGATACCAGGGTACTCACTATGTTAGGCTTTCGCAAATGACCATACGGCGGAAGAACTAGCCTCCTCCTCTACTTTAACACTTTAAACTTTGACCATACGGTAAGCACTCGCATTAAAGGACGACGACGAACAGGAAGCCAAAAGCGACCAGCAATAGTATCCTCAGCATTATATACGCGAGTGCAACGAAGCAGCACCCGCTCATACGTGTTTGATATCTACAATACTTTAGGAGGCTACAGGTAGTCTACAGGTATTCTTTGATATTAGAGTTATTATTACATGTTATTACCAACAGTACGATAATAACAACATATTCCAACATTCCAACACATCAGTATTGTCTTCACGATAGGGTTAAGCCTCAAAACTCATACAATTCATGCGAAGCATCCGTAAAGTGTTAGCTTTTGCTTTTAGTCAATAGTCAATTCCTCTATCTGAAACTCACTTACAATAGATAGTCTGTGAACATGAATATCAAGAATTTCATTATCCTGTTTTCGTTCATTATCGGCGTCGAAGCTGATCCTCGTGGTGAACGTGGCGAAAAGATTGAGGCTGGACAAAATCTTCGTCGCGTGTTAAAGGAGGATAAGGACGAGGAAGATACAGGAGATGGTAGTGGCTCTGGAAACTTTGCCACGAATGAATTTGGTCAGGCTTTTTTCTCCTTTTCCTCAACTAATCTTTGCGATGGTTCGAACCCAGTACACACCCTTACAAATGGCATCTGTGAGACACACGGTTGCCAGACGGCCGGAGCAGGAACATCCTACGTGAATGCTTTCGGAGGAGAGCTGTACGAGGCCAACGACGTGGCTTGCATGGCTGATCCTGTCAACGGTTGCGATGGGGGTTGCTGCCGATTTGGCAACTACTGGATCTGCGATACAAGCAATTTCGCTCCTCACTTGGCCTGTGTCTGTAACTCGCTTACGGCTCCTGCTAGTAGCCCTGCAACGCCCGTACCCGTCCCAGCTCCCTCGTCTGCGACTGGTGCTCCCGTTTTGATGGAACCTGAGCCTGACACTAGTTCCACGATTGCTGGTAATGATACTGTTTTTGAAGAAGCCAGTGACTTGTTTTGGGCCCGCTGCGGGAAGGATAAGTGCCAACCAGGTACTTCAGGATTGTGGATTGTGTCATCGTCGCGTTTCATCTCTTCTGAGGATTTTTCTCACACTTTATGTACTATCATCTCTTTGTTGTAAACGAACAGGATCTATTTGATTAAACGTGCGTATTCAAATTGGCGGCGAATGACCATAGATACCGTAGGTTTGCGATCAGAAATACGTGAAAACTACACCAGGCATGGCGCTGCATACGACTACCGTAGCTAACAACCGGGATGTAAGAAACTGTAGGTGTAAGTTCAGGTATTTTCATTACTTCTACTAGCCAGTCGTTGCATCCATAATTGATGATACATTCGTCCTCTGTTATTGTACTACGTACCTTGCACACACCCCAAACAAAAAAGATTCACTCTACTCTAGACTACTACTAGACCTAGTACCTGGTAGTCTAGTGGTACTTGGAATTCTCTAATGTTACTAGCTAGTACCTCGGTTAAAATCAGGACAGCTTGTTTATTACCGTACGGATAAAAAGCCACACGGAAGACATCATAACCACTTGACTTCGCGGTCTAGAAGCAGAATATTTAAACAGGACCTCGAAGCTGAACGTTCTATGAAGTCTCGTATGTACAGAGCAAGCTTCGCGTTACCCCTAATAATCAGGTTTTTGTTTTAGACTTCGAGTGCTCTCTTTGCAAGACCCCAATAATTGCTACCCCGACTTGTGTTGCTGTTGAAGCATGAATCTCTAAATCCTACTCAGTATACCCGCAAGCGTGACTTCTTTTAAGTCATATTTCTTGCGGAAGATTTACTACTTCAAAAATCCCACTCCCTCACGCCTCACGCCAATCGAATTCATTTTTCTATTATTTTATTGTCCACACAGAAAACAACACTCATTCCAACAATTTATTTTGTTCTTTTCCTTCTTTTCTGAACCATGAAACTGCACATTGCATCTCTTGTTTTTGGTCTCCTTCTCCAGGGCACCACCGCCATTCGCAATGGACCTCGTGGAGGCCAGCCTCTCGCTGCTGCTGGGAGAATGTTAAAGGAAGACGAAAACGGTGACTTTAGCGAAGAAGGCAGTGTTCTCGTAGAAGCTCACCCTTGCGAGGCTGATCCACAGCGGGCCATTGATTATGTCACTTCTTTCGGCGCGGCCGATCAAGGTGATGCCGATTGTTTGGCAGATCCCGTCAACGGTTGCCCCGGAGGATGCTGCCGTTACTCGGTCTATTTCGTTTGTGATACAGAAAACGTTGACCCCTGTAAGTTTTTCAAAAGTGCTGCACTGTCTTATTGATGCTATGCGAAAATGTTACAATACTATGATTCTACCAGAAATGACATTTCGCTCATTTTCGGTAACTTCACTGCAACTTTCGTCATTTTATGATAGATTCTCCCTGTGTCTGTAACGAAATCACTGCTGCCCAAGAGCCTGCCTTTGCTGCCGAAGCGGCGGACCCTGTGGTAGACCCTATGGGCCCTGTGGTAGACCCTATGGGCCCTGTGGTAGATCCTGTGGGCCCTGTGGTAGATCCTGTGGGCCCCGTGGTAGATCCCACGACTGTGGGCAACGAAACAGCCACCGGTGGTAATAGTACTCTTGTGGACGACTCAGAGGGCGATGAGCCTACATCCGCTCCTTTAACGGCGGAAGAATTCGCAGCTCAATATCCTGAAATTGCCGCTGGGGTTGCAGCTCAAAACAACGCTGTTTACCCGGATGGTGTAGCCCCTGATGACACCAACCCACCTGGTACTGTTTTAAATGCGATCGGGGATGAAGACAAAGATGATAAGGATGAGGATAAGGGCGAGGATGTCGATACAGATGATAAGGACAAGGACGATAAGGATGACACACACGACAAGGACGATCGGGTGCGTTCGTACACTGTTGACTGTAATAACGGAACACGCTTAATGCTCGCTGGAAGATAAAACTAACCTCGTCCCCTCGCTTCTTCTTATTTCCAGGATCTGTTCGTCTAAATTGTGGCATTGGGAATCTCCTTTTGACGAAGCGAGGACTGTATTTAAAATGAAGGCTTGCTAGGTGCTAGTACCCTACTAGTAGTAGTACGAAGCCTGCGTGCAATGTTGGTTACAAATTACTAGTGGAAGTCCGAATGGACGAGGATGACTGCCTTTTTGTAGTCGAATAAATATTAATGCTTTGCTTAGTTCTCTGGGTATTTATTGAGCATCATAAAATGTAGACAAAACTGGTCTGCTAGTAGAAATCGTACCGGCATGGTTATTGTTTCGTGTTGTCGTCGTTTCATAGGTGGTTCGTTTCTTGCTGCCTGGGGCTTCTTACTAATGATTTCATATAAAAAAATTGTTTGTTGCAGCTGGGCTTTTGATGGCTAACGCATGTCGCGTCTCTAACACAAGGCCTGGAGCCATCGTTGTAGACTCTATGGATTGCTGCCAATTGCGAAGTGAAGGTGCGTGATTTCTCCAAAGCTTCGGCCCACTATCAACCGCAGTAAATTGAATGGTTTCATTCATGTTCTGAAGTGCACGATCTTTCAGACAGAAGGAGGTCTTCGATTAAACAACTCCATTCACAACAATACCGTTTGATTGGCCGAGAGAACCTTTTTGGGATTCTGGACTGTCATTCTTTGCAACAAAAGACCGACTAGCCTGTGCTTCAAATTTTTTATTATTATTTATTATGTACCTGACGCGTCAAAGTTGACGACAAGAGCCCTCATCCTGAAACGAAGGTTGAAAGTCTGCAGACATCAACATTAGGAAGCTCCATCACATATTGCTGCTCACCAAAGGAGATCTATTCCTTTTTAAATGAGGTTTTAGAAACGGTCATACCCTATTACTTTGTCTTCATCATCAGAACAAATTCTTCAAAATTCACCGCTCCATCGCCGTCAATGTCTACTCGCTTGATAAGTTTGTTCAAATAGTTCATGTCCAAATCGACGTACCGAAACGCATCTCGCAACTCATCATAGGTGATGTGTCCATTTCCTTGTACATCAAAAAGCTTGAACGCCTTTTGGAGACGATCTTTGCTTAGTAAATCTTTCTTGTTCACGGCTGCCATGGAAAATTCCGAGTAATAAATTTCATTTTTTCCGTCCAAGTCGATGCGTTTCATAATCCGGTCCAATTCACTTTCGGTAATGAACTTGTTGTAGACTTGATAGTAGGCGTGTTTGAGTTCGTACCTACGAATTTTGCCGTCGCGCTGAGTATCCAAAGCTTGGAAGAGCCGATCTACCGTTCGAATTTCTTCGTTGGTGAGCAAGTGAGTTGCAATGAAGGAACATACCGCTTCTTTCATTTTGGTATCCGCGGCATTAAACTTTCGAAGATTGTGCAAAACGCGCGCCGCACCCGAGGTTTCTGGATCGTCAAAAACTTGGCTCAACTTGGCTCGTGCTCCGTACAACCACGACTTCGATACCGCCAATGCCGCCGTGGGTCGGTCCCACGTATCGTAAGTCAAAAGAAATTCAATGTATTCTTTGGCCTCTTCCGAAATACCCTCCCAATGCTCTTGTGGAAAAGATACGCATTGGTTGGAAAGAATCGCCTTTACAAGTTCTTCTTGTGTTTCCAAACCGGGTTTAACGAACGGTAACGTGTTGGACAAGAGCTGGTAGAGAACTATGCCACAACTCCACACATCACTCTTTCCATCGTAACTGGGTTCGTCTTGGATGACCTCGGGAGCTAAATATACCAAATCTAGCAACGTTGCCGATTGTGCTCGTCGTTTGGTATGAATTTTTTCTCCCTCGTAGCTTTGTCGAAAGGCTGTATCGAAATCAATCAAAGTAATAGAGGTTAGGTCGTCCACGTAATCCAACATGATGTTGGATGTCTTGATATCGCAGTGTATAATCTTATTCTGATGACAATAATTGACGCAAGACAATAGTTGTAACATGATCATTTTGCAATCATCTTCTGAAAGGGGACTTTTTTTGTGAATGGAACGGACCGTCGGATCGTTGTTATTGTTGTTGAAAATAGTGGTTTTGGTAATGTCGTAAATTTGTGTAACTGTATTGTCTATGCGTACAATCTGTTGAAGCGATGTTGCCTTTGAGAGTAATAGGCCCCCACCGCGTGCTATTGCTGCAGCAGCACCAGCAGCAGTCGTCGTCGGAGGACTACGATCGCCCCGTCGTCGATGTTCCGGTGAACGCACGGGCGATCGTGGTGGACTCTTAGTTGTGTTCTTGTGAAAGGTTCGTTGGTAATCCCGTAGTGGACTACTACTCTTTTTGTGATCACTTTTTATGTTTCTAGTAGACAAAGCCTCTTTATTGTGATTGCTAGTACCAGCCATTGTTGTTCCTGTTGCTACTGTTCCTGCTGATGGTTGTGGTGATTTCTTGTTGTTGCTGTTGCTGTTCAAAAAGTTCAACAGTGTTCCACCTGCCGAATACTTCATGACAATATAAAATTCTTGTTGTTCGCTATTGTTGTTGTCGTTGTTGTTGGTTCGAAACAGTTCGTATACGGTCGGTATATTGGGATGATCCATTCCTTTGAGAATTTCAAATTCGTGCACAGACCCCATCTTATTCTTTATTGTTGTGGTTTTTGGTAATGTATGCTTTTCTACATCATCATCATCATCATCATCTGTTTCATTAACAATTTTGACTACCCGTTCACGTTTGGTCAATTTCGATTTGCATAAATGAACGGAGCAAAAATCGGTCCTGTACAGAACCTTACCGAGCGTATAATATTTGAAAAATTCACTGTAATAATAACGACCATCACCACGACCACCATCAGCAGCAGCACCACCACCATCAGCGTTGTTGTTGTTGTTGTTGCTGTTGTGACGAAAATCGGCTGCATTAAATTTGACGTCTGTCACACGACCTTCATATTTTGTAGTAGTAGTAGTAGCAGTCTGACCTGATGTTGTAGTCATTGTACTTGATGTGACCGTGCCGTTTGTTGTAGTGTTATTCAGTCTTGTTCTTATTGTTGTCGAATCATCATCGTCATCATCGTCATCATAACTGTTCTTGTTTTTGTTGTTGTTGTTATAAAAGAACAACAATTTTCGTCTATTGGACGTTTTGGATTTTCGAAGTCCTTGCATTCTGGGGTTGTTCTTGTCGTTCTTGTTCTTGCTGTTATCAACCGTTGCCTTTGTTGTTGCATTCATCACCATATTCTGCAAAGATGTTATAACCGACGTTGCTGTTGCTGTTGTAACGTTTTTCGCTCTAGTAGTGTTATTAGTATTATTAGTATTATTAGTACCTGAAGCATCCAAGAGAGATTTCTTTTGGGGAGAATGTGGTGGTGATGGTGGTGGGTTGGAAGACATGATGACGTTCTTTTACTACAATAGAGTCGTGTGTATGTTCTTTCTCCTTGATCGTTATCGCGCTTCCTTTCTTCTACCTTTAGTTTTGTTTTTATTATTACTAGACCCTACTACAAGTATGCAATACTGTACTTCCTTTGCTCAAATACTCACAGTAGACTAATAAGAACACCACGACCATGGTATGTACAATACAGCATTATGATGTTGTATGATGTTATTATTTTGAGTGCTTGTATGAATACAGTATGGCGTACTCTCTGCTAGTATTAGTACCTGTCTGGTAGTGGAGTAGACTTGCTGGGACATACGGTTGTTTTTATTAGAGTTAGGGGACGTGCAGATGGAATTATTTTTTGATTCTTAATTTTATCAGAACATGTATGCGTCTTTATTATTTTTTATCTCTTCTCTTTTTATTAATCGGCTAATTCCCAACGGCTGGCAAGTCTTGCAGAGAAGAAGGACGGCTCACTGATTTCGCAGGCTAAGAAAAATCGGCCACTCGTTATGGAAAATAATTAATTGGGTTTTGAAATAAATAATAATAATTGTTGTTCTCTCTCTTTCGATCACGAGTAGACTAGTCTACTGTACCATAGATTTTAAGTAGTCTAGCTACTAGCTAGCTAGTAGTACTAGTAGGTCTACTTACTAGCTACTTGTACTCGGAGTACTGTTTTAATCTACCCCCTTGCGCACTGGCCTCTCTCCTCCTCCTCATCATCTATCTTCTTGTCTATTATTATTATTATTTTATCCGGTAGCAACAGCATTGTGATAAACAATTTTTCGACAATCTAAAATCACACACACTTACTACTGCAATTGACGACAGCCAACAGAATCAATTAACTACAGTAACGTAAGTTTAACAGGAAGTACTGTAATGTCATCAGAGATTATTACTATTTAACAAACACAACATTACAGTTCAATCCTCCTTGATATGTACCGATTGGTGGAGGAACACAAACACATTCAGAGCAGCAACAGCAACAGCAACAGCAGTGATCACATTAGTCGACAGCACAAACTCAATCACTTCAGTCTTTCTCAGCATCCCACTATTATACTACAAAGAAGAAACAAGAACAATATCAATCAATATTTTCCCTTTGACGAAGCGGAAACGGAAATGGAAATGGATCATCAGCAACAACAACAACGGATCAGCATGAGATCTAGCTTTATCGAGGGAAGACAACATCAACAGCAAGAGACTGGAGGAGAAGAATCATCGTCATCATTGAATCATAAAAAAATAGCAGAACAACAGATGCAACGACATTCTCTTTTATCAAAACCAAACTCAGAACAACAACAGCAACATCAGCCCTTCAACCACAACAACAGCAACAACAAGGGAGATAGTTTGGCCAAGCACAGTATGCCTCTATACGAAACAAAAAACATGGCATCGAAGATATCCGTCGAACAATCATCTGGAAGTCATAATAATAATAATAATAATAAGAACATCAAGAAGATAATCACAAACAACAGCAACCGTCACAGCATCATCAAAAAGAAGAACAGTCCAAGTACTCCTACTTACAATCCATCTACTGCACTTATCACCAAGGCAACAAGTCCTGATCACACCAATCGGAAACAACGACAAAGTTTCCAAACCACAACCACCACCACCACTACCAATAATAATACCAACAATCGCAAAGCTCATCCGTGGAAAACCGATGTCAAGTTGAATCGATTTGGTGACATGAACAACGACAGCAACAGCAGCAGCAATGGTAATAATAATCGAACCTTCAATTCTGTTGTTGCTTCCAGTAGTACCCAAAAAACGACAATGACATTTAAACAACGCATGCAAGCTCGAAAGGCAGTATTTGGAACTGTTGCCGTTACGGAAGAACAATATTTGGAAGAAGAAGACAACGACGACGACAGCAGCAGGAATAGAAGCTCTTATATCAACAGTGCTACTACTACTACTACTACTGTCATGAATCGATCCCAACGGTCTCTTCTTCGCCAATGTAATTCCACCACGTATCATCCTCACGAGAATAGGTGTTTCAAAAACAACAATGACGAAGAACAGGAACTGCACGGGCAAGAAGATGAAAGCGACGACGAAGAAGCTATTCGTGAAGAAGCTGTCAAATTGCTCCAGGCCAAAGGATTTTATTTTCGTGGAATTCTTCAGCAACAGTACAGTGATGATTTGGAAAGTGTCGGACCCAACGGTACCGCTGGTGCTAGTCAAGTTAGCGAATTAACAACAGCGTCGGATTCCCATGAATATCAGAACAGTACTGCTACGAGACAAGTTCTTCGATTAGATGATATACAAAACTTGAGACGAAAAATTATGTTGCAACAACAGAGTGAACGAAAAAATAGTGATGATGATGATGATAATCGTAACCAACTGGAAACCGATATCGAGGACAACAACAGCATCAACAACAAACGTGAACTCCGCCGCGCAAAAAATACCTCCTCCGCTGCTCCTTCTTTTGCGTCTCTAAAGTCGATGCAAAACACTCATACCGAAGCCAGCTTCGCGGATGATGATGATGATGATGACAACGACGACGATGATGATGATGAACCCTACGATCAAGCTTCGTCTCCCGAATCGGTTGCAAGGCGAATTGTTCTCGTTCAACAGCAGCAGAAGCAGCAAAACCAACGGTTACCACCACTACCACCAATTCCACCAGTCGTCAATACAGATACCGATGCACCTGCTCCTGACGATGATTCGGACTATGCCAAGGCTTGGAGAGTCATGAAAGAACTCAGGGTTCGACTAAGACAAGTCTTTACCGAAGATCACCGTATCATTGAGGCCATGGGACGCAAGGGACAAGAAGGTGTAGTGGCTACCAGTCACAAAATTGTCATTGATACGCAGGCCTTTGAACGGCACAAACTCCGGGATGCCGTACAACAACGAGTATCGCAATTGTACACGGGAGATCATGTCGTTGTTGTGAATGGGGAAACAGTTCAAGCGGCAGATAGAGAGGAGAAAAAGGACGATGACGACAACTTTAATGATAATATGGAAGCGGGAAACGGTGACAACAAGAGCGAGGTCGACACTCCTGTGAGTTCGGGAAAACTCAAAGAGCGTCTCTCGGGCAGTTTTCAAAAGTTCGAAGCGATGCTTAAAGCACGTCAACAAGAGTCCATTGCAATTGGAAAAAATGGTAGCGACCTGGAGGAAGATGATGACTGGACGGAATGTTCAGCGACTCCTATGGAACCTACCGTCCGAAATGCCGTAGGTATGATCCCATCCAGTCTTGCACAACCGAACGACGACAATAACGACGACGACCAGACTTGTTGGACCGAGTACACATTGGAAACAAATACACCTGCATCTGAACAACTATCGGAGAGCCAAAATCCTGCCAATAGTACTAGTGAAATCAAGAAACAGAGTGGTTGTCAGGACGACGACGTGCGAGCCACGATCAAAATGAACAACGAGCAACGCGTCAACTTGAAATCCATTCTTTCTGGTCACATTGCCACATCCCCAACTATTGGCAACGATGACGACGACGACGAGACCTACGCGGAATACACAGTGCACGAAGAGACTGTGGAGGAGACTATTGTTGAAGCCCCCAACCCGTTCCGTTTGCCAGGAGAAGCGCCACTGCAAGTCAAGGTTGGGAACCACCAAGACCGGGACGACCAGAGTTACATGGAAATGACAGTCCTCGACGATGACGGCGAAGATTTGAAGGAAGTCCGTTCCCCTCAACAGCACGATGAAGAGAGTTACATGGAAGTGACTGTGCAAGCGCCTCTGGTTGCTACCATGGCGGACTCTCCGCCAACTAGATTGCCCTTTCAACAACTCGCTGCCGGCGGCGACGAAAGCGACAACAGCAACAACGACGATGGAGATTATGACCAGCACAGCTACGAGGAGATCACTGTGCAGGAGTCAGCCGCCCCAGGCAATCTACAAAAATCTCACCAGTCCAACGATTTGACCTCTCCACACATGGCGAACATGCTTAGTAGCCGAATGTTTGCTGACATGGATCTTCCCAGTGCCTTGAAACAGCAACAACCACAGCAAGTAACTATGGACCAAGAAAACAACGACAGCTTTCCCACTATTACAGTTGGACACTTTGATGCCGATGATGATGATGACATGACTCAGCTCACCTTTGACCATACCATGGCAGATGACAACGAACAAAGTGAAATGGGCTTTCTTCACGATCACAGTAACAAGACTGTTATGCCAGCCAACCACGGCGGCAGTGCTGTCCCTCTCAATGATCCGTCCGTAGTAGATAGCCAACATACCGAGCAAACGCGCGATACTACTTGCAGTGATGACTTGTCTACTTCTCAACACGATGGAGCATCCTTCAAGTCGTGCGTCTCAACCGAATCATCTCATTTAGTTGCAGAACTTCTGCGGCGTGATGTCTGGAGCCCAGACCCTGCAGTTGTCCACACAGCTCTGGAAACACTTGGACGAGAAGCGTCGTTGGGGATCAACAACCGTTCCTATATTGTTCGATACGGTGGTCTGCTCGCAATTCTTCGTGCTATGGAATTGAAACCAGATCATGCCGACGTTCAAACTTCTGCTTGCTTTGCGTTGGAGAAGATGGCAGAAGATCCTAAAACGCAAGTTGCCATTTGCGAAGTCGGCGGGATGAAAGCTATTGCTCAGGCCATGGAACGTCACGCCGAGAGTTGTGAAGTTCAGCGATCGGCATGCACTGCGCTTTCTCACCTTACCAGGCATTCCGATGAGGACCATGAAGGCAGTCTATCGTCGCTCGACAAGAGTGTACCAGCCGTAGGAGTTGTCAGGGCGATGACGGATTCGATGAAGCTCTACCCCGAAGACCCGACAATCCAATCCCATTCATTTATCACCCTGGCTAACATTTGCCTTGACAATCAGGATCGTCTGAGGGAGCTGAAACTAATTGGCGGCCTGGCCACCATGACCACGGCCTTGCAAGTGCCCTGGGAAAACAAGACAGACCAGCACGAAGCCATTTCTACTCTTTCAATTCTACTTCGTAGTTCGGCTGACTTGGGTCACCAGATACTTTTGAAAGGGTCATGACAGAAGTGACCGCCAGTACCATTCTTCGGTTCCGGTTCCGCTTTCGGAGCGATATATATAATGAGGATACCTTCAGACAAAGCAAGCGTAGATTTTGAACACTTATAATTACAAATAATACGCATTATATATTCTTAAATGAGGACACGACAATAATTCATTGAGCGCTGCTGGACAAATAATAATCGAACCCTTTTCCGGCCGTGCAATCCCAGGATCTGCCGGTCCATTTTTAGGCAACAAGCCCCGGGCATTATAAAGGGGAAGTTGTGCTCTCAAGTATAAGTTGTAGAGCGCACATTGGCTCTACTAGATAACTACTACAGTACTACAAGTAGTAACTGGCTTGATGAATATCCAGGTTGACAACGATAGATGCGCAACCAAAGATCAAGAAGTGGCAGCGACATCAATAATCAATACAATAACCACCGCATTTCCCCCCTCTCCAATGCACAGGAACTAAACGGTAAAAACGAAAGATAAGAAACGTCACAACATACAATACGCTCCAAGCCCTTGCTACAAAACCAATGCCATCTTCTTCAAGTTCACGGACATTTTTGGCGACTGGGGCTGTACTTTTATCTATTGTTGCGACTGCACTCTACCTCCAAAATCTGCGAGAGTCGAAAAGGAAGTCTTCCACTAATAACAACAACAACACCAGACGACGACAACAACAACAGGAAGAAGCCCATCAGAATGTGGATCCAAAAATTATGGAACTGTTTCAACAGTCTGCTGCAGATAGCAGACGATTAATGCAGCAACTTTCCAACACGGAAAAATTAATTTTATACTCATTGTACAAACAAAGTACAGAAGGAGATGCTCCGACCTGTGACGATGACGAAGAGGAAGAATCTTCTGTTGGTGGGTTTTCTCTGAACATTGTAGCCAAAGCTAAGCGCAGTGCTTGGGCTCGATTGCGGGGTATGAATACAACGAATGCAATGATTCATTACATTGAAGGTGTACAACAACTTTTAAAAACGGGAAGCATTGACACTGATGATACTGATGATACTACTAATAATCTTTTGGAAGGACTGGACGATGACATCCTGGATGGAGGAGGAGGTATGATGGGCAGTACGCCGAGTACGCTGGTCGATTCGGTGGAAGGATTTGGTGATCGTAATGGTATGACATTGGAACAAAAGTTGTTGAGAGCTGCGAGCGAAAATGATACCATTGAGCTCGAAAGAGTTCTCAATGAAAATCCTAATTTGATCAATCATCGTGACGATGATGGTCAATCGGCATTGCATCTAGCAGCCGACCAGGGAGCGACGGATGCTCTTTTGTTTTTATTGGAGGCGGGAGCAAATGTCAGTGCTGCTGACGATGATGGTATTACGGTACTTCACGCTGCCGTGATTGGTGAGAATGTGGAGGCGTGTCGGCTTCTCCTGTCCCACGGGGCCAATCCAGATCAAGCCGACGTGGACGGAGACACACCGCGAAAGTCCGCCGAAGAAGATGGATCTGCCGAAATGAAAAAGTTGTTTGCTAATTTCTAATGAAGAATACCAAATAAATAGCGATCATTGATATTGTATTTTAAAAATAATACTTACAGTACACAAATAGACTCTTTCAAAGATTATGTATGGCTTTTTGAACACTCGTCCTCTTGGTTTTGTGGGATCAAGCGGCACTGCCCCAAAAAGATTTAAAAGAGTTGGTTGATGTGCAACTTGTGTATAGGGTATTGCGTTCATCTTCTTCTTCTTCTTGCGTGTGGTACCATTGTTCGTATCGTATTACTGTATTGAAGTGTAGTGTATTGTAGTGTGGTGTAGAAAACCACATCGCTCGCCGCTATGCTGATGAGCTACAGTACTAATGGTATATATGTTTCTAATGTGCGTCTTATGTTAATTTCATTTTTTTGAGCTCTGACACAAACGAGCAATAAAATAAATTCTCCTGCCTAAAATATCAACAAGCAAGCAAGCACGCAGTTGTTGTTGTTGTCGACATCAATAATAACAATAACAATGACAATAACAACAGCAGCAATAACAAAAAGAGACGGTAGCAAAAGTATTGAAAAGAGTGGAACGCTGATATTATTAATGTGTGTGTGCTTATGTGTGCGGTTACGCTGGGAAAAACATAACGTGCAATATTTTTGTTGAGTGTCACAGCAGTCAACGTAAACATTATTGCGACTTGTCCTGTCTGTCGTCCATTGTTGTTGACAATTGAAAGTTGAAAGAGAAACGAGTGTACAGTGAGAGAGTGGAGTATACTAGTAGGGGAATGAAATCAAGGTTAAGCTACTAGTACATACACCGAAAGAAGTTACGAGTATACTCTCGTACGTCGTAGGCGACAGACAGACAATACACGAAATCACTTTTTCAAAACACTAGAAACGACACAACCACCCAAAAGCAAAGAATGGCGGTCAAAAGGCGTAAAGGAGGAGGAGGAGGTTCGGCTGATCACAATAAGACGAACCATAACAGCATCCATTCTTCCAATCATGTTGTTGTTCAAGCCGTACCCATTCTTCCCATTGTGACCGCACAACCTCTACAAGAAGTTGTAGCAGAAACACCTTCCTTACATCATCATCATCATCATCATCACGACAATAAAGACAAGCAACAACAGTTGTTGGAATTGCTTTCGGATCCAGAAACACAGCATTCTGTTATTATTTTACGCATATTGGCTATATTTCGTTTCATTCTGTTTCTCATGTTGGTTTACGTAAGTTTCGTTATTTTTAGTCTATGTATGTATGTTCTTTTACAGCAACAACGCAAGTTCTGAATGTGTGTCCTTTATCCTTTCTTACCACAATCTACACACACACACACACACACAACCCATACATACATATTTACAGTCCTTCGTCAACGGTATTCACCATATGGGAATACATCCAAAAAATACATTTTATTGGTTTACCTATGATATCTTTGATCGCTTTATCAAATCCAATAATGACAATGGTGAAGTACATGAAAACTTCATGTCATCGTTGGGGATGTTGACGGTGGCAGTATTCTGTGGAATGCTCGCAGCTTTTGGAGGTATTAATGGTGTTTGGGGTTCGTACGAAGTTGCCGGTACAACATTTATTATCTGCTATACCTATCATTTCTTTGCATTTGCTCACGAGTATACCGATCAGCATTACTTGATGTGGTTGTTGGGCATCCTCGTCGTCACGACAGGAGGTGGACTCTTCTTTTTGGTCCTTTTGACGACCGTGCAAAATCCCACCATCGCCTCCCCTTCGTCCTCCTTTTCCTCCTCCCAACAGAGTCTGATACAACAGGCCTCATCATCGCGACAACAACAAAAGTTACAGCGCATCATACAACGGAGTGAATGGGGAGTCATTACTCTGCGCTTTCAGTTTACCATAATGTATTTCTTTACTGTCTACTACAAGTGGTCATCGAATGACTTTTGGCAAGGACATATTCTCCGACAACTGTCTCTTCCACTGATGATCGAGTCAAACGATAATAGTCATGACCACCAACACCAACACCAACACCAACTATACTTTCAAGCATCTATTCGATTATGGAATGCGGTCAAAGACACACTGGGTCCGTATGTTTTTGCATGGATGGCAGAATTATGGATATACATGGAACTAGGATTGTTGTGTTCCATGATTTTGCTTCGTCCTACCGTAAAATCCTTTTGGTTCATCTTTACTGCATCGTTCTTGCTTCACGGAACTGTAGCACTTTTTTTGGGTCATCATTTGGGGTACGAAATTCCCTTTTGTTGTTTTTTGGGAGCTCTGGTATTTTATCCCATCGGAGACGAAACCAACAGCAACAGCAAGAAATCGACGACTCGACAATATTCTTTCACGAAAGAAACCAATCTTCTTGGTTGGGGATACCGGTATGCCTTGGGGAGAACAAATTATGGTCGAATCAATCCAAGGCAGAGATTCTTTACGATCATGTGGGTGGCATTGCAGTTTATGATCCCAATAAGAATGATCTTGATGTCGCATAGCAATTATTCCTTGAATGGGATTGGCAATATTTTTTCATGGACCATGAAGATGCATACAAAACAAACTACTCTTCATATTCAACAAGATAAGGATACTGCAGTAACAATCCATTTATTCTATCTGGTACCAGAATGCGAAAGAAACGAAGAAAGGAAAGACTCTATGTTAGATCATTCCTTGGTGGCGGTAGATCCCAGGACACTGCGACTTGATACCATGCTATCGACTGATCAACGTCAATTCTTGTTGGAACGTCCACGTTATTTATCGCGCGTTGCAGGAGCAATGAGTCGAGCAATCTACGAAAGAAGTCCGAACGTTTGTGGACCTGTAGGGCGGTTGACCGTTTCTGCAGTTATGTTTGTGAAAATGAACGGAAACGGTCCCTACCGAAGAATAGTGGACCCGTCCACGGACTTGATTACGACGGAACACATGTGGTACCATCGAACATGGTGGGCAACCTTGACAGGTATCCTATTGGACAGAGCACCTACAAATCACGAGTTTGTTTTGAATGCTGGATTTGTCAAAACAAGTACTCTTCAGTCCAAAATTGACTACCACAGCAAGTCATCCTATCTCCGTGAGTACCTAGAGGATGGCCATCGCATCGAATTTGTATCCGATCACTCTGCCTGTCTCGCTTCCCGGCCACTGGCCTTGTGGCCCAATAGTGTACCTCTTGGAATTATCCCGCTGGAAGTTCCAGACGAAGCAGGCATGTACGTTGTGATGCGAGACTTTGTCAAGAAGAGTGGTGTTGTTACTAGTAGTACTACTGTCACTTTTGCAGCTGACCAGTGGAACAGGTTTGCCAAGAAACCAACAACCATATTTCCAATAGTAGGCAATTACAGCTCTATCAGCGGTATATCAGTGGAAATTTATTTGCGTTTCTACAAGACGGGTGGTGATGGATCCAGAAAAAGAACCGATTGCATGGACGCTACTGAGTCCAGAGAAGACCTTCTCTTTGCTTTGATATTTTAATTTCACAGCTATTTTTTGACGTTGGCAAGATCCCGCCCGCTGTACTTCTAGCAGATAAATCTCCACATTTTGAGGCAGCAAGACGATGTACAGCCAGTGTACTTTCTCCAACGGGGACATCTCGTTTTTCCCACTACTAGTAGCTAGCTAGCTAGCTAGCTAGCATGTCATCACTACAACTAGTACTAGACTACTTCCGCCGGGGCATAGTGAAAGCGAGCCTGAATAGGGCGTTTGTCACTGTTTATAGACCCGAACCCGGATTATCAATCTGGCCGAGCGACAGATGAAACTTCTCGTCAACAACAATAACACCGTCAAGGATCTGTTACCATCCTTACTTGCAGGGACAAATCGGCAACCCTGAGGGCGAGGACAAGCCCAACAAGAAATATTACGACCCTCGAGAGTGCCTCCGTGCCACCGAAGTCAACGCCGTCGCGCTCCTCACTCGAAGTTTCGCGGATCTTAAGTGCCAAAACATTCTCAGACTCGGGGAAACTGCCGTAGCCAAGAATATCTTGGGACCCCGACGTGGAGGTCTTCCAGTCTAAATTAAAATATTGCTATCGGTTTAAGGTGGTGTGGTCGTTTTACCGTACATATGTGTCCAAGGATTTCGCTTACATTACCATCTAATTTATGTATGAAGTACAAAAATACCGATTTCTGATTACTCAAAACGTAACAGTCTTAGGTGAAATGAAGGGGGTCAGACCAGTCTTGTGAATGTACGTAGAATCCGGAGTCTCGACATCACCGTCGAATTCACTGCTATCGTCCTCTCTATTGTCATTCTCCGAATAGTACAAAGCTGCGTCGAGATCGGCTCGCACCATTTGGGATTTAATGAATGGCATGTATCCGGTGACGAGTAATGAAACAATCGAAGAAGCCAAAATGGACGAGATGGCGCATTGCTCGCCACTCAAGTATGAGAGAATGAGCGTCGTGGCAATGGATGTTCTAGTAATGGCAACGTTGATGGATGCAGCCATGCACAGAACGCAAAGTTGCACAGGAATAAAAGGAAAAATAAAATAAATGCATCGACCCAGAGCCGCACCGGCCGCAAAAAGCGGAAAGATGTAGCCTCCACGCATACCGCAAGCAACGGTAAAGGAAATGGCAACCAACTTAACTAGTCCGAGTCCGAGGGCGGACCACCATGAGTCGACCTCGAAGCCAGTCAACCCGGATGTGGGCCAGACGTTAGCTAGCGTTTCAGCAGGTGCCAGAGTCGAAATGGTTTGAAACTCGAATTCCCCCCAAAACATGGACTGTGGCACAAGGAGCCCGAGAATGACGATGATCACGGTACCAGTGAGAGCTCTCTGCACCGCGTATTTGTCATCTAAAAGTCCTCTTCTTCGAAACCATCCCATATTTTGGGTGTGAAATTTCGCAAAGATCCAAGCAACACCGGCACCGGCGAGACCCAGGAGTACTCCGTACATAATATCAAGGGGGGTTGCGTTAAGTAGTTTGGCATCAGTAATGCTCCAGATGGATTGAATGGGAAGGCCAGCGAGACTACGAAAGACGGCGAGGCAGATTTCACCGCAAAAAATGGCTTCGACAGTGTGTTCAAAATATTCAATGCCAAAGCGACTATTGACTTCCAGAGCAAAGAGACTCCCGCCCAGGGGACATCCAAAAAATGCCGCCAGAGCCCCAGCCATGCCCATGAGAGTGTGTTTTCGCACGAGGTTACGTTCGGTGACCCGAAAGACGTAGCGGGAAATGAATCCTCCGAGGGCGGCACAAATAGCCACGAGAGGCGCCTCGGGCCCCAGTGATCCCCCAGCGAGAATTGAGAACTGTGAGGCGAGTACCATCGGAACCACGTGGGACATGGCCACAACTCCTTCGTCGTGGACGCACTTGACAGTGTAGGGTAAATCTCCGGGATCTCCCGCGTAGACCACCGTGAGACCGACGCCTAGAGCCATGGTAAAAGAAACGAGTGGTATCCATATCGCGTGAGTCCACAGAGGCCAATTCATGTCTATAATGATAGTGGGAAGTTTTTTCCACAGAAAATCGAGAGCCCAAAAAAGAAAGGCGTAGTAAAGATAGGCAGCAATGCCACAGACTAGTCCGATGGATAGAGCCAAGACCATGGAATGGGGTACACTTCCGGGTGCAAAGGCCTTGAGATCTTGGTGAAAGGAAACTTGCGTCTTGATGAGCAATCGACGGCGCATATCACTGGTGATCCTTCGATGCTTCCTTTCAGCAGGAACGGTACCGTACGAAGGCGGGGCGATTGGAACGCTCTCATCGCTGGTAGCTAGGGCATCTTTGGCATGATTTTCGGGAGACATGGTTGTGTGCCTATTGGAGGATCTTGCAATGTAGAAGCATGGACGGGATGCTGCTACCTCCGCGAAATTTTCAAGAAGTTCAAACTGCTACTGCCTGAACTTGAATATGAGTGAGAACTTAAATTCTAACCACGACTGAAAGATGATCGCGCGAATAATGCGCGAACAATGTGCTTCATCTAAGGATGAGACTACCAGTTCAAGTAAGTCTATTGTCGGAATATCGCTTTCTACGATGAATACGGAAAAGCCCTCCAATGAATCGTTCTACTAAATACAAATCAAATAATTTCCTCTCTTATGCAGCAGCAGCCACCAGTACGGTAATAACGAAGGGAGGTCGAGAAGCATATTCTGGTAGAGGAAGAATCTTGACATTTTTTACCATTTATAAGTTTAGGTCATCTTCAAGGAAGAGAACAATGAAATGATAACGTTTTCGTCATCGACTGATGTCCGACGAAACGGCACAGAGAACAGAGAAATGACCCAATGCCGGTATTGGGCAACCTTTGACGCCGGAACGCATCAAAATCGAGAAGCCAACGAATCCTACCGTTGAAACGATTACCTAAATTTTGGTAAGGCCAGTGGTAGCATCCCGGGTCTTTCACCAACATTGAGTGTCATAATCTACCGCTCATCGAGATCTCTTCATTCATACCAGGTACCATTTTCAACTATTGAACACAATTGCAAAGATGAAGTGCTCTGCTCTAGGTTTCCCACAAATGCCGGAATCAAGCTTTTTGGACATCGGACTGAAGCAATGTTGAAGGAATTTGCGCAATTTGAGGACAAATCAGTTTTTCAAGCAACTAAGGCAGAGGATTTGTCAAGTGACCAGAAACGCAAGGCACTTGCACTTTTCAATTTGATCAAGGAAAAACGCTTTGGTGAGATCAAGGGAAGATCATACCTAGGTAAAATTAAATTATATCATAATTCCATATTCACACAGTACTCCATTAATTAACTGGAATTAATGTAGCTCATATTTAATTAATTTCATCATAAATCCTTTAGTTTTCATAAGTAAATACATGGAATTAATTCATAATTATGGAATTAATGGATTTATTGCACCATGTCTCTTGGTTCTACTTGTTATTTTACTAAGTGTTTTTATTTAATGAACATTTTCCGTTTAATTCCAAATTCTGTTGCATCAGAATACATTAATTAAAATTATTATGGCTAGAAATGGTATGGAATTAACGGCACAAACAGAAATAATTATCCATATCGTACATTTTTACCTAGGTCTGGGGAAGATCGTGCGCAAACGGAAAGCCGCAAAGGGTCTTGTTGTTGGCGAACAAGCCTAACCCAGTGGTTGGGCCCTACGATCTTCAAACTGATATCAAGTAGTGATATCAGTGCCCATCTCACTTCTACAGATAAACCTAATAAATAATACCAAGTAATCAAGTGATTCAATACAGAGTACTAGACTTAGAGTTTGATAGTCTTTTCAACACTTGTATGAGAAGTCAGAAGTAGCATCCCCAACAGTTTCCCACGAAGCTTTTGCCTTTTTCAAGGCTTGCTTTGCTGCTTCAGGGAGGAAAATTCGATGTTTCAGATAGACTTTTCCACGATGTCGGAAGAAGCTGGAAGAGCGCTAGCTCAGAGAATCTCCTTTTCGTTTACCATTCGACATGGAAGAAACAGAAATAGGAAATTCTAGCCTGGGAAGTATGCTCGCAAGAGTGATTCTCAAAGGAATTGACGGGGCTAAAGAGACGGAGTCTTTCCGTACAAATGTGTATACATTTATACAAGTACTGGTCGAATTCGTAGAACGTGAAAGAAAAATGCTACGGCCCAAGTCGCGGATATTTTGTCACAGGAAGTTTTGTGACAAACGCTCAAAAACAACAGTGAAACACGGCGACTTGGGAGAATGGGAACCGTCAGCGACGACGATGATAGCATCGGAGATTGATATCCTTTAATTAACCAACGCCATGACGCTGGAGGACGTTTACAAACAAACAATACAGATGAGCTCTGTGAAGAAGCGCGCATTTCTTTTCGACGCCGTGTGATTCCATAGACTACCGACTCTACGCAGTCTATTCTCTTATCCTAGTGGATGCAACTTGCCTGAACTGGAAGTTCCGGCAGCGGTAGTTGACTGGTTAACAAGTATTTCCTAATGTCACACTGCAGGCCGTACCGGCGAAGAAACACGCGGAAATGGAGGCGACGGCGTCAGTTCCCAAAAATTCATTCAATTCGAATCCAACGTACGTGTACGGTTTGGGCTTGGCGAATGAGATCATTCTCCCAGTCTTTTTCCTCAACAGTGCGTGTAGAACTGCCGTTCGCTTCTCCTTCCAGTCAGTGCCATCGGCAGTGAAAACCCCGTCACCACAAAAGTTTTTAAAATGATTGTAAGCAGCGGCTTTGCCCTTTTGCTTCTTCACGCCGTATCTGGCCGAGAGTTCCATCAATCGGGTGGTTCCTTCAATGTTGGAGTGAATGTAGACGTAAGTAACAACTCATCGTCCGAGATCTACGCGGAAGAACACCCTTGCACTACTTCTTTCTCTACCAAAATTGCACCAACTCCCGATCCAACACACTCCTCGAAACATTCCTCACACCCATGCCATCTCACGTCCAATTTCCCTTTCAATTACATTCACCACAACCATCATCCAACACCAAACAACCCAACAACTATCACTTACCCGACATTCCTCATCCCAACAGTAACAACAATACCGGTATTCCTCCCAACGCGGCCATTATTCCGGACGCGCACTTTGGCTGTTTACCACTCCACTACGCCGCACTGGCACCGCAACTTTCCCACATCGAACTGCTTCTTCAGGCCTATCCCCGGGCCAAACACCTCACCGATGCCAAAGGACAAACGCCCTTGCACTGGCACCTCGCCAATACTTTATCAAACAGTCTACGAAATGCCAGAGGTAACTTCGATCTCTTATCCGAAGTCTGCAAGGCGCTCGTTCACAAGTCCACCCAGGCTTCCAATGTTGATTTTGTCGAGGCAGAAATCATGAGAGCGCTGGAGTGGTTGCACACCGGGCGCTCCGATTGAAGAGGCTTTTTCCGAACATCCGCCCGTCATCTGCAAGAACCGATTCCTGCAAGCCACAGATATCTTCACCAAGACTTACCCTTCCTTTATCTCTAGTGCGGAATCGGAAGCGGGACGACCTCTGATCCCTACAGAAGATTTGCCCCTGGCAGTCGGCAAAACAGTGTTGGGCTACGTGGCTCAAATTGAAACTGATCTCCCTTATGGAATCAGGGCCCATTGTTGTATTACAGAGTTGACTGACAAGCTGACAAAGATGAATGGACAAACATTATCAACTTTTAGTGAAATTACAAAGTCAAAACCCCGGAAAGTAAGCATTCTTGCTGTTGAATCCACAGGTGCCTAGCTAGTCCCTTCTGTCAGCTCTTGCAGCTTACACAGTCACAGGGATCTACTATCACTCAGGGAGGTATAATTGTTAATAAAACCAGATCTTTTATTTTAAGT